>Ga0182747_1002827_pt1 | contig 11958 bp, 10 predicted proteins | sample eDN3rd30CBELigBY_FD_128526 | JGI IMG/M metagenome (GOLD analysis project Ga0182747, IMG submission 128526) | Enriched backyard soil microbial communities from Emeryville, California, USA - eDNA 3rd pass 30_C BE-Lig BY (version 2) (version 2) | ecosystem: Environmental > Terrestrial > Soil >...
ACTGACCGGTTTTCCGCTGACCGCTGGTTATTATTCCAAGGATGCGATCATCGAGGCGGCGTTTGTCGGCAATAATCCGATGGCGCTTTACGCCTTCCTGTGCACCGTCGCGGCAGCGGCGCTGACCTCGTTCTATTCATGGCGTCTGGTGTTCAAGACCTTCCATGGCAAGCCACACGATCAGCACCACTACGAGGCGGCGCATGAAAGCCCGCTGGTGATGACGATCCCGCTTGCCGTTCTGGCGGTCGGTTCGCTGGTGGCCGGCTTTCCGTTCAAGGAAGTATTTGCAGGCCATGGCGTTGGGGAATTCTTTCGGAACTCGCTGACCTTTGCCAAGGACAACAATATCCTTGACGCGATTCACCACGTTCCGTTGCATATTGCCTTGCTGCCGACGGTGATGATGGTGCTCGGTTTCCTGATTGCCTGGCAGTTCTATATCCGCCGCCCCGACATTCCGGTGGAACTGGCTCGGCAGCACGACGGGCTGTATCGCTTCCTGCTGAACAAGTGGTACTTCGACGAGCTCTACGATCTGATTTTCGTCCGGCCCGCCAAGTGGCTCGGTCGCGTGTTCTGGAAGCAGGGCGATGGCTGGCTGATCGACGGCTTCGGGCCGGATGGCGTCTCCGCCCGCGTGCTTGACGTCACACGCAACGTCGTGCGTCTGCAGACCGGCTATCTGTATCATTACGCCTTTGCCATGTTGATCGGGGTTGCCGCCTTCATCACCTGGTTCATGTTTGCGCCGGGGAGCCATTGATGAGCTGGCCCATTCTTTCAATCACCATCTTCCTGCCGGTCGTCGGCGCGCTGTTCATCATGCTGGCGTGCAACGACGAGCGGCTAGGCAAGACCACGGCGCGCTGGGTTGCGCTATGGACGACGCTCGTCACCTTTGCGGTATCGCTGCTGCTCGTCTGGCATTTCGATTCGTCTTCGGCGGATTTCCAGTTCACGGAGCGTTATCGCTGGCTCGGCATTTCCACCTATCACGTGGGCGTGGATGGCATTTCGTTGCCGCTCGTCATCCTGACGACGGCAATCATGCCGATCAGCATCCTGGCGAGCTGGACAGCCATCCAGAAGCGCGTGAAGGAGTACATGATCGCGTTTCTGGTCCTGGAAACGCTGATGATCGGCACCTTCTGCGCGCTCGATCTGGTGCTTTTCTATGTATTCTTCGAAGGCGGCCTCATTCCGATGTTCCTGATCATCGGTGTCTGGGGTGGTCCGCGACGCGTCTATGCGACGTTCAAATTCTTCCTCTACACGCTGCTTGGCTCCGTGCTGATGCTGCTCGCTATCATGGCGATGTACTGGAGCGCCGGGACAACTGATATTCCGACGTTACTCAAGCACGGTTTTCCGCTGGAACTGCAGAAATGGGCGTGGCTGGCGTTCTTCGCTTCCTTTGCGGTGAAGATGCCGATGTGGCCGGTACACACCTGGCTGCCTGACGCGCACGTGGAGGCCCCGACTGCAGGCTCCGTGATCCTTGCTGCGATCCTGCTGAAGATGGGTGGCTACGGCTTCTTGCGCTTCTCTCTGCCGATGTTCCCGGCGGCGTCGCACGACTTCGCACCGCTGGTGTTTGCCATGTCGGTGATCGCCATCGTCTATACGTCGCTGGTGGCGCTTATGCAGGAGGATATGAAGAAGCTCATCGCCTATTCTTCGGTTGCCCATATGGGCTTCGTCACGATGGGTATCTTCGCCGCCACCACGCAAGGCGTCGCCGGCGGCATTTTCCAGATGATCTCGCACGGTGTCGTTTCTGGTGCGCTCTTCCTGTGCGTCGGCGTGGTCTACGACCGGATGCATACGCGCGAGATCGCTGCCTACGGCGGTCTGGTGAACCGGATGCCGCTCTACGCGGCGGTGTTCATGGTCTTCACCATGGCCAATGTCGGTCTACCGGGGACGTCGGGGTTTGTCGGCGAGTTCCTGACGCTGATGGGCACTTTCAAGGCCAACATCCCTGTCGCGGTACTGGCGACGACCGGCATCATCCTGTCAGCGGGCTATGCGCTGTGGCTCTATCGCAAGATGATCTTCGGCAAGCTGGAAAAGCCGTCGCTTGCCGCTATTCGCGATCTTGGATGGCGAGAAGTGCTGATCCTGGGCCCGCTGGTCGTACTGACGATCCTGCTGGGCGTGGTGCCGCAACCGATCCTCGATATGTCTGCGGCGTCGGTCAACAACCTGCTCGAAAATTACAATACGGCGATCAAGGCGGCGCAAACCGCCTCGCTGCTGGTGCAATGAGGCGCCCATGAACGACGTCTTCAACGCGATCGCGGTCGCCCTCCCGGAGGTGGTTCTCGCCGGCGGCGCAATGGCTCTTCTGCTGATCGGCGTCTATGGCGGCCGGCGCAGTACGGCGCTTATCAATGTTTTGGCGGTCGTGCTGCTCGCCGTCGTGGGCGCCTTAGTGGTCGCGATTCCGGCAGGACGGCATCTGGCGTTCGAGGGCAGCCTCGTCGTCGACGACTTCGCCCGCTTCATGAAGCTGCTGGCGCTCGGCGGTTCGGCCGCCGTCATCATCCTGTCGGTCGACTTCTCGCGCAGGGAGCGACTCGTCAAACCGGAATTTGCAGTACTGATCCTGTTGTCGACGGTCGGCATGATGGTGCTGATCTCGGCAAACGACTTGATCGCGCTTTATCTTGGCCTCGAGCTGATGTCGCTGGCGCTTTACGTCGTTGCTGCGATGAACCGGGACAGTGTGCGCTCCACTGAGGCCGGCCTGAAATATTTCGTTCTCGGCGCGCTGTCCTCCGGCATGCTGCTCTACGGTGCGTCGCTGGTCTATGGCTTTACCGGCTCGGTAAATTTCGCCGACATTGCCAAGGTGGCACAGCAGGGCGGTATCGGGCTGACCTTCGGTCTGGTGTTTCTGTTCGTCGGCTTCTGTTTCAAGATATCGGCGGTGCCGTTCCATATGTGGACGCCCGATGTCTATGAAGGCGCGCCGACGCCGGTGTCGACGTTCTTCGCCTCCGCGGTGAAGGTCGCGGGCATGGCGATGATCGTGCGCACCACCATCGTCGCATTCCCCGGCATTGCCGACGAGTGGCGCCAGATTGTGGTGTTCGTTGCGATAGCGTCGATGGCGCTCGGCTCGTTCGGCGCTATCGGTCAGCGCAATATCAAGCGGCTCCTGGCCTATTCGGCGATCGCTCATATGGGCTTTGCGCTCGTCGGCTTTGCCGCCGGCACCGCGCAAGGCGTTCAGGGCGTGCTCGTCTATATGGCGATCTACATGGTGATGGAGATCGGCGCCTTTGCGATGGTGCTGGCGATGCGCCGTGAGGGCGGGCTGGTTGAGAACATCAGCGATCTGGCGGGCTTTGCCGATAGCCACCCGACGCTGGCGTTCTTCTTTGGCGCGCTGCTGTTCTCGCTCGCCGGCATCCCGCCGCTCGCCGGCTTCTTCGCCAAGTTCTATGTGTTCCTGGCGGCGATCGATGCCGGGCTCTATGCGCTGGCGGTGATCGGCGTCGTCACCTCCGTCGTCGGAGCCTATTATTATCTCTACGTCGTCAAGGTGATGTATTTCGACGCGCCGGCGCCGGGCTTTGTGCCGGTGGCGCGCTCGGTCAGTGCGATCGTCGCGCTGACGGCGATAGTCCACATCCTGTTCTTCTTCTATCCGGCGCCGCTGCTGGAAGCAGCGACGGCGGCGGCGAGATCGCTATTCTAGATGCAACTTGATCCCGCGGCTGCGGCCGCTGGCGTCCGTCTGGCCGTTTTCGACGTCCTCGACTCCACCAATGCCGAGGCGAGGAGGCTGGTGCGCGCCGGTGAGACAGGGCCGTTGTGGGTGGTTGCCAGCCGTCAGCGCGCGGGGCGCGGGCGCTCGGGGCGCAACTGGATTTCGGACGCCGGCAATCTCTTTGCTACGCTGCTACTGGTCGACCCGTCGTCGCCGGCCCGTGCACCCGAACTGTCCTTCGTCACCGCGCTGGCCGTTGCCGACGCCATCGGCGAGTGCGCGCCGGCGCTCGCTGCGCAGGTGGGTCTGAAATGGCCGAATGACGTGCTGATCGGCGGCGGCAAGGCAGCCGGGATTTTGATCGAGGCCGAGGGTGCGGCCGTTGCAATCGGTATCGGCATCAATTGCCTGAGCCACCCGACAGGGACGGCCTGGCCGGCGACGGATATTGCAGCGCAGGGCGTCATCGTCGATGCGCGAGACGTCTTTGCGGCGCTCTCCGCCGCCATGTTGGTACGTCTGCGGCAGTGGCGGCGCGGAGAAGGTTTTGCTGCGGTTCGCGAGCAATGGCTTGATCGCGGCACCAGGATCGGCGAGGCGATCCGCGTGCGTCTGCCGGATCGCGAGACGAGCGGACGCTTTGGCGGTCTTGATGCTCATGGCCGCCTGCTGCTTGAACGGGTCGACGGCCAGATCGAGACGGTGTCCGCGGGCGATGTGTTCGGCTTTGCCGCGAACGTCGAAACAAAGGAGATGTGACGATGTCGCCAGCCACGGAACTCGTGTTTGCGCCGCTTGGCGGCGTCGGCGAAATCGGCATGAACCTGTCGCTTTACGGGCTGGGGCCGGTCCGTCAGCGCCAATGGCTGGCGGTCGATCTCGGCGTGTCCTTTGCCTCGGAAGAGCAATTGCCGGGCGTTGATCTGGTGCTGCCGGATATCCGCTACCTGATCGCGGAACGGAAGAACCTGGCCGGCATCGTGATTACCCATGCGCATGAGGATCACTTCGGCGCGATCCTCGATCTGTGGCCGAAGCTGAAGGTACCGCTGTTTGCGACGCCGTTCACGGCGGCGCTGCTCGAAGCCAAGCAACGCAGCGAACCCGGCACCGAGCCAGTACCGGTAACGATTGTTCCCGTTGGTGGGCGCTTCAATGCCGGCCCGTTCGATGTTGAAATGGTGTCGGTCGCACATTCGATCCCGGAGTCCAATGCGCTGATCATCCGCACCGCCGCCGGCAGCGTTCTGCATACCGGCGACTGGAAGATCGATCCGACGCCGGTGCTCGGCCCGCCGACCGACGAGAAAAAGCTGCGCGCGTTTGGCGAGGAAGGCTGTCTCGCTTTGATCGGGGATTCGACCAACGCCGTTCGCGAGGGCCGTTCGCCTTCGGAGCAGGACGTGGCGCGCACGATCACCGATCTGATCGTCTCGGCACGCGGCCGGGTCGCCGTCACGACATTTGCCTCTAATGTTGGCCGCCTGAAGGTTGTGGCGCAGGCGGCTCGCGCTGCCGGGCGTGAGGTGGTGGTCGTGGGCCGCGCCATGGAGCGGGTTATCCAGGTGGCGCGCGAGACAGGCAATTTCGATGGCGTGCAGGAATTTCGCAGTCAGGATGCCTATGGCTATCTGCCGCCCGACAAAGTCGTGGCGCTGTGCACCGGCAGCCAGGGCGAGGCGCGCGCGGCGCTCGCGCGCATCGCGGCCGATCAGCATCCGGACGTGACGTTATCGCGCGGCGACCGGGTCATTGTCTCGGCGCGCACGATCCCGGGCAATGAGAAGGCGGTTGGCCGGGTGCTCAACGGTTTGATCGAACAGGGGATCGAGGTCATCACCGACCGTACGCATCTCGTGCATGTCTCCGGCCATCCCCGTCGGGCTGAACTGGAAGAGATGATCGGCTGGGTGAAACCGAAGATCCTGATTCCGGTGCACGGTGAAGCGCTGCATCTGAACGAGCACGCGGCGCTGGCACGACGGATCGGCGTGCCGGATGTGTTGGTCTGCCGTAACGGCGATCTGGTCCGGCTGGCGCCATCGCTGGATATCGTCGATGAGGTGCCGGCCGGGCGGCTCTACAAGGACGGACGACTGCTGGTCGATGCGCAAGCACGTACCGTTGCCGACCGCCGCCGCCTGTCGTTCGGTGGCGTCATCTCCGTAGCCATTGCCATCGACGAGCGCGGCGAAGTGCTGACCGATCCGGAACTCGACATGATCGGCATTCCGGAGAAGGACGACACGGGGCGCTCGATGTTCGACATCGTCGAGGATGCCATAGACCAGACGCTCGATTCGCTGCCGCGCGGCCGCCGGCGCGATCCCGACAGTGTTGCGGAATCTGTACGCCGCGCGGTGCGTTCGACCGTCGCAGAGCGGTGGGGCAAGAAGCCCATGTGCCACGTTCACGTCCTTGCGGTATAACCGGGCGTCGGCTTCAACGACGGGACGGCCTATGATCGGAAGACTTAACCACGTCGCCATTGCGGTTCGCGATATCGCCAAGGCCGCGGCTCTCTATCGCGAGACGCTCGGCGCCGAGGTGTCGGAGAAGGTGGCGCAGCCGGATCACGGCGTCAGCACGGTTTTCGTCAATCTGCCGAACACCAAGATCGAATTGCTCGAACCGCTGGGCGAGAATTCGCCGATCCGGAAGTTTCTCGAAAAGAGCCCGGACGGCGGCATCCATCATCTTTGTTACGAAGTCGACGACATTCTCGTGGCCCGTGACAGGTTGAAAGCCGCCGGTGCGCGCGTGCTGGGCGACGGCGAACCGAAGATTGGGGCACACGGCAAGCCGGTGCTGTTCTTGCACCCGAAGGATTTCGCCGGAACGCTCGTCGAACTTGAACAGGCCTGATATGTCTACGACCACCGCGCTTGCGATCTTTTTTCTGATCTGGTGGGTTACGCTGTTTGCCGTGCTGCCTTGGGGCGTGCGCAGTCAGCACGAAGACGGCGATTTTGTCGAAGGAACGGATCCCGGCGCACCGATCAGGGCGCGTCTGCTGATGAAACTCGTGTGGACGACGCTGATCGCCGCTATCGTTTTCGCGATCGTCGCGGCGATTTACGAGTATCGGCTGGTGACACTCGACGGCATCGCCCAGTTCTTCGGCATGCGCTGACGGGCACTTGGGCCGGATAGCAGGAACGACATTCGGGCGCGATCGCGATCCCAGCCTTCTGCAAAAAAGAAAGCAGGGCCGAAGCCCTGCGGAATTTTTTTATATCGCGCTTCGCTTACCGGCCGGGCCGGCAGACGTGCCCGTTGTTCAATCTCCCTAGACCCGTACCCGTAATGGCCCTTTTTTCGCCGGCAGCACCGACGATGGGGCAGCTTAGCATCCTCAGAACCGTTGTCACGCGCTAAGGCTGCAAAACAACCGGCCCATCGAGAACGATTTGGTCGAAATCCGAGACCAGGACGGTGATTTCGGCCTCCCAGCGGCCGGGGATAGGGACGACCAGCCCCTCGATCCGCCAGGTAGCATCATCCTGCCGGCCGGGGCGAACGATAGGCTCGATTCCCGCTGCTTTATTGGACAGTGTCAGCCTGACCTCTCTGGCCGGCAGCGGGGTAAGGTCTTCCCGTTTGAGCCGGATTTCGGCGAGGACAGCGCCGGCCCGCCCTGGAGTCAGCGTAAGGTCGGCCATCGTCGATCCATCATGAAGATGAACGAAAGCCGGCTCGGCAGCCGCCAGCGCCCGCGGCGGCGGGGTGAAACGCCAGAGCGTCACCAAGCCGAGAATGCCGGCGACGAGGACGATTTCCGCCAGCACGGTACCCGCCAGACGCCGCCCGGCACCGGCTTTACCGGCGATAATTCTCGGCGTCAGCACCAGCCGATTGACGGCGGCGATGGCGATCAAGGCAGCAACCAGCACCAGTTTGGCAGCCAGAATCCGGCCATAGGCAAAGTGCCAGAGATCGACGAACCAGCCGGTCTGAATCACGGCCAGTACGATCCCGCTGGCAAGCAGCAAAAGGAACGGTACCGGAATGAAGGCCGAAAACCGCAACAGCGCCGATCTGTCATCGTCGGGGGACCGCAACAGGCAGCAGAGAGGAACCAGCGAGCCGACCCAGACAGCAATGCAGACGACATGAAGAAACACGGCTGGCCGCGTCAGCCATTGCGGCGGTGCTGTGCTGGCATGGCCGCTGAGCGCCAGGGCGACCCCCGCGCCAGCGACGGCAGCCATCGCCAACGGTCGGGGAAGAAGACCGGAACGGCTCCCGGCAAGGGCTGTCAGGGCTAACAGCAGAGCAATGGCAATAACCGCAAGGGTAAGCGCATAGGTCGACTGCAGGCTCGTTTGCCAGGTGTCCGCCTGTACGGCGCCGGAGAGCGGCGCCCCGAGAATGTCGAGGCCCTGGAATACGAAAGCCGGGCCGATCGCGGCAACGCCCAAATAGAGCGCCGCTCGGATCAGCTTTCGGGCAGCAGAGCCGACGGGCGAAATCCAGACGGCAAAGAACACGCCGCCGATGCCGATGAACAGGCCGAGATAGATGGCGAGCCGTGCGGCCGCAATGCCGGCGCGGACCGGCCATGAAGTCTGCTGGCTGAGGCCTGGAACGGAGCTGGGCCGGCCAATGGAAAACACCAGCGAGCCACCGATCGGATGACCATCGGCGGAGATCACCCGCCAACTCAGCAGGTGCGTCCCGATACCAAGAAGAGGCAGGGTGACGGTGAGCGTGGCGCCCGCGGCGCCGCCGATCGGCAACGGCACAGTGTGACCTTCCGGCGTTACCAGCCGCAGGACGCGCGGCGAAACCGGCTCATTAAAGGTCAACAGGAGATTGGCGGGCGACGATACGACGATCGCGCCGTCGGCCGGCTGCGAGGCGACCAGCGAGGCGTGGGCGGCGACCGGCACAACGCCGCCCAGCCACAGCATCAGAACGAGCAGCAGCCGCACCAGCCCTGATTGGCCAAGGCTGGCAAGACAGGGCTTGACGAACCGGCGCACCGGCGCGCCGACATGCGGCTGCAGCGCGTGCGTCATTTCCGTGGCTGAAGGCGAACGCCGGGCGCCGGCTCCGCCAGATCATGCGCACTCCCAGGCTTGGGGATTTCGATCCAGCGATGCACGCCCTGTTCGCATTCCTGCACCACCGGGAAATATAAGGTTTCGCCGGCCGGCAGGGCATCGGACAGGAAGGTCGACAGAACGAACTCATCGTAGAATTTGTCTTCGAGCTTGCCGGTCCAGACGACCTCCTTGACGCCTTCCGACAGTGTAGCGCCGTGAAAGAACCGATAGCCCTTGTCGTATTTGCCTGTGACAGTCTGCACGTCCCAGCCAGACTTCGGCATCGGCTTGACGGCGATGACACCCTCGGGAATGCGGACGCGCAACTTTATCGTGGCCGACCCGTTGCAGCCATGACCGACCTTGAACACCGCTTTGTACGGTGCACCGATAGAGGCTTCGCGGGTTTCCAGCGTAACATGTGCCGACGCGATGACGCTCGACAAAGCGAGCGTGGCGAGTGTCAGCAATGCGGAAGAATAGCGCATTGGGGTACTCCGTCCGATGCTAGTGACCGTTGCCGCCGGCGGGAGTCTGCGCGCCGATGCCTTGAACATCGAGCGTGACATTTACCTTGCCGGCTTTTTCAAATTCCAGGGTAACCGGCACCTTGTCACCTTGCTTCAGCGGCGCTTTCAGATTCATCAGCATGAGATGATAGCCGCCGGGTGCGAGCGCGACAGTCTTGCGCGGCTCGACGGTGATGCCACCTTTGACCGGCTGCATATGCATGACGCCGTTCTGCATCGACATTTCATGAATCTCGACTTTCGCGGCCGCACTGCTTGTCACCGCAATGAGGCGATCGGCAGAAGCACCGTCATTGACGATCGTCAGATAGCCGCCACCGATCTTGGCGCCGCCCGGCGTTGCACGGCTCCAGGGCTTCTCGATCCGCAGGTCGCCTATCTTGGCTTCCTGGGCGAGGAGTGGCGTTGCGACGAGTGCGGCAAGCGACAGGCCCAACAGGATGCGAAAGGGTGTCATGGAAAATCTCCTTGTTCAGTTTCTAGTGCGATGATGGACGTGTGCCGCGCGGAGCATCGAATGCGTAGCGCAGGCCTGCGAAAATGCTTCGCCCGGATCCGGGATAGAACACTGCTGTCGAGGCGGTACGCGCATCGGTTACGGTGCCGAAATCAGCGATCATGCGCTTGTCGAACAGATTGCGGCCTTCGATGTAAAACAGCCAGCCGTTGTCCATCTCGATACCGGTCTGCACATTGAACAGGGCATAGCCGGGTGCACGCATCGTGTTGGCGTAATCGACGAAGGCCCCCTGCGGCACCCAGTCGACCGACGGTGCGAAGTAGAAGCCGTTTGCGTGACGATAGGTCAGCACCGTCCGCAGCACATGTTGCGGAATGCCAGCGATAGCATTGTTGCCGTATTGCCGGTCGCCGTCGAAGCGGAAGTCACTGTAGTTCCACAATTGTGCCAGCGTCAGTGTATCGCCGGCCTGCGGCGCCAGGATATCGCGCGCGATATCGGCGCTTATGCCGAACTCAATGCCCTGATGGATTGTCGTTCCGGCGTTGAACGTCGAGGCCGGGGTGCTGGGATCGACGATGAACTGTAGCAGTTCGTCGTGCACAACCGAGCGGAACAGCGTGATATCCCAGCCGAGGCGGTCGATTTTACCGCGCGTTCCGACTTCCGCTGTCCAGGCTCTTTGCGGCGCGAGCGGCACGAAACGCGTCGTCGTCGCTACCGTTTGCGCCAGATCGGTGAAATCCGGGTTATCCTGGCTGCGCGTGAGGTCGGCGAAGATCTGGATATCTGGACGGGGTTGCCAGATGAGGCCGATCTTCGGGTTGATGCCGTCATAACTGCTGCTATCTGCCTTCGGCACCGGATTGGCGGCGAGGCCGCCATAGTCGGTATAGCGCCGCTCGGCATGCAGCAGCTTGGCGCCGGTCATCACTGCCAGTTCAGGCAGGACGAAGAATCGATTCTCGATATAGGCTTCGTAATTGTAAGCGTCCTGACGCGCATTGAGCGTTGGCGCGCCGCGGCCACCATTGAGGTTGACGAATTGCCGGGCATCGGTGTTGCCACCGAAAAAGCGTGCGCCGGCGATCGTCTGATTGCGGAAACCACCGATACTGAACTCGCCGGTATAGCGTGGCGCGATACCGTAGGTGACGCCATCCTGGTCGAGCACCTGGAAGATCGGATGGTAGAGGTTCTTGTGCATGAACCAGCTGTCGATATCGAACTGGCCATGATCGAGACTGAAAGTCGTGCGGTTGGCAATGCGTTCCGCGCGGACATTACGCGCCTGGTCGCCCGCCATTGCTGCGGCGGAAGCCATGCGTGGATTGGTCAGCGCATCCTGAAGTGTCAGGCTGCCGGGCAGTTTCTGGTCGGTGCGGTAGGCGCCGAGATAAAACCGTGTCTCGACATTGGGCGTCGCGCGATAGCCGATATTGGCGTTGAAATGCTCATATTGCTGGCGAGCATGGTCTCGATAGCCGTCGGCGTGCGAGACCGTCAGATTGGCCAGCGCATCGACCTTGTCCCAGATCCGTGACGCCTGGATATTGCCACGCAGCGTGCCGAAGCTGCCGCCGTCGACGCGCAGCATGTTCGGCGCCACGGCCGTATACGCGGTCGGCGTGACGACGTTGATGGCACCTCCGAGATAGGACGAGCCGTAGGCCAGGCCGTTGCCGCCCTTGTAGATGCCGATAGCGCGCGCGGCGAGCGGGTCGATCTGGTAATAGTCGCCGCTGCCGTCGGCGGCGTTGAACGGAATGCCGTCCTGCAGGATTTCGACGCCGCGGGCATGGAAGCTGCGGGCAATACCCGAGCCGCGTATCGAGACGCGCAGCTCCTGGCCGTAACGCTCCTGCGTCAACACGCCGGGCGCATCCTTCAGGATGTCCCGGAGGTTATTCGTATAGCGCTCCTTGAAGCTCTCGCTGTCGAGGAAACCGATAGACCCGGCGGTCTGGTCGATCTCCTGCCGTTGTGCTGCGACCGATGGAGCGGTCAGCGTGCCGGCATTCTGTGCGTTGATGACGATTTCGGGAATCTGGACAGGTCCCGTTTGTGCCAGCGCCTCGGCGCTGAACACGAGGGGACCAAGCAGCGCGAGGCTGCTCAGCGATGAAATTCGAGACATAGCTCCATTGGTCCTGGCTAACGGTGAGGCATGCGGCAAAGCCGCGGCGTCAGGCAGTTAGC
>Ga0182747_1002830_pt1 | contig 11956 bp, 10 predicted proteins | sample eDN3rd30CBELigBY_FD_128526 | JGI IMG/M metagenome (GOLD analysis project Ga0182747, IMG submission 128526) | Enriched backyard soil microbial communities from Emeryville, California, USA - eDNA 3rd pass 30_C BE-Lig BY (version 2) (version 2) | ecosystem: Environmental > Terrestrial > Soil >...
ACGACGCACCGACCCCCGCAACCCCAAGACCGACCGCGAGATCCGCCGATGCCTCAAGCGCTACATCGCCCGCCAGCTCTACCGCCAGCTCGAACAACCCCTTGACGACCTATAGGAGCGTCGGCCGGAGCGGGGGCTACCGGGCGCCGCGGCGGAGCACGACGACGGGGACGGTCTTGGCGAGGATCGCCAGGTCGGTGGCGAGCGACCAGTTGTCGACGTAGTACAGGTCCAGGCGGGTGTAGTCCTCGAACGACGTGTCCGAGCGGCCGCTCACCTGCCACATGCCGGTGATGCCGGGCTTGACCCGCAGGCGCTGCGTGAGCAGGGCGTCCCACTCCTCGGTCTCGTGGGGGAGTGCCGGACGGGGGCCGACGAGGCTCATGTCGCCTCGGAGCACGTTCCACAGCTGCGGCAGCTCGTCGAGCGAGGTGACGCGCAAGAAGCGCCCGACGCGGGTGATGCGAGGGTCGTTCGCCATCTTGAACAGGGGCCCGTCGGCCTCGTTGAGCTCCCGGAGCTCGGCCAGCCGAGCTTCGGCGTCGATGACCATCGTGCGGACCTTCAGCACGGAGAACGGCTCCGAGTCTCGACCGACGCGCGTCTGGCGGAACAGGACCGGGCCCTTGGAGTCGATCTTCACGGCGATGGCGACCGCGAGGAGGATGGGCGCGGCGAGCACCAGTCCGATGCCGGCGCCGGCGACGTCGAAGGTCCGCTTGGCCCAGGCGCGCCAGCCGCCCCGGGTGACGGGCTCCACGTAGACGATGGGGAACCGGCCGAGCGGGCGGACGGTGAGGCGCTGCGACGAGATGTCACGCAGGGTGGACGACAGCTCGACGTGCACGCCCTGGTCGAGCAGGTCGCGGGCCAGGCGGTTGGTGACGGCGCTCTCGACGGCGCTGGCTGCCACGATCACGCTGGCGTGCGGGTACTCGTGGAGGATGCCCGGGAGCTCGGCCACGCCGCCGAGCAGCGGGACACCGGGCACGGGCTGGCGGGCGGGGGCGTTGTCATCGACGAAGCCGACGACCTCGTAGCCGAGCCAGGGCTCGGCCTGGAGCATGGCGGCGATGTCTCGGCCCTCGGGGTTGGCCCCGGCGATGATCACCAGGCGGGTCATCTGCCCGCCGGAGCGGAGGCGGAGGAAGATGCGGCGGGCGATCTCCCGCTCGATCGTGACGATCACGACCGCGGAGAGGCAGAGGACCACGAGGCCGCCGCGGCTGGGGAGGATGCCGACCACGTTGGCGGCGACGGCCACGGTCAGCGTGCCGAGGAGCGAGGCGTTGACGACTCGGCGGAACTCGTCGATGCGGCGGCCGATGAAGCGGGTGTTGTAGAGGCGCTGGTTGGAGAAGATGGCGAGCCAGGCCGGGGTGGTGAGCACCGACGTCCACCAGAGCTGCTTGGCAGCGTGGAGGTTCCCCAGGTCCCACCGGCCCACGAGCACGGCGGCCAGCGTGGTGAAGGTGACGATGGCCAGCGCGTCGGCGGCCATGAGCAGCGCCTTGGGGCGCCAGTGCGAGACGGCGCGGGGCGCCGGAGTCCGCGCCGCGCCCGCGGCGGTGACGTCAGCCCGGGTCGACCGGGCGACCGTCTCGCTGGCGGTGCGCTCAGACATCGTCACGGAGCGTAGCGGATGAGGGGAACATGGTCACAACGGGTCACCAAGGCGCGGGCGGGCGGTCGGGTCGAAGCGGGCGAACGGGCCTCCTATCGGCACCGATCCAGCGGCCGAGAGGGGTGCCGGGTCCCGGTGCCCCCGAGACTATCTCACGTAGCGTGTTGACGAGTCGGATATGAACGCTTAGGGTGGCCGCATGTCGTTGCGCCGCCTGCTCCTGCCGTCCCTCGCACTCGTGGTCGGAGGGCTGCTGTGGGTGGCGTCGCCGGCTGGTGCGACGGAGAACCCGGACTACACGGCGCCGCCGCCCACCACGATCGTCACCACCCCGGTGCCCACCACCGCGGTCAAGACGGCCGTCGCCGTCACGCCGGTGCGCACCCGCCTGGCCATCACCGGCAGCAACGCCACCGGCACCGCCGTCGTCGGCGCCAGCCTGGTGGCCCTGGGTGCCGGCGTCTTGGCGATCCGCCGGCGGCGGGCCACGGCGCTCTAGCCGGCTGCTGGTCCGGCCGGGCGCCGGCTGCGCCAGGGGCTCCGCCCGGCCCGACGGTCGGTGAGCGGGTCGACCACGGCGCGGAACGCGTCGATCGTGGCGGCCGATGCGCCGCGCTCGGGCGGGATCTTCACCCGCCCGGGTTCGGCCAGCGCGGTGTCGATCAGCACGTGCAGCTGGTCCTCGTCGGCCGCCAGCCACACGAGGTCCTTGGCGGCCATCCGATCCGCGAACGCGACCTGGTGGTCGTCGACGACCTCGTCGAAGCGAGCCAGCCGCGGGACCACGATGGGCCGTTGCCCCACCGACCGGGCGTCCATGATCGTGGCGGGGCCGCCCTGGGCGATGACCACGTCGGCCGCGGCCATCTCGGCGACGAGCTCGTCGTAGCCGAGCATCACCGCCGTCGTGCCGTTGGCCGGTGGATCGGCCGTGCCGTGCTGCACCAGGACCTCGGCTTCGGGGTGGGCGGCCGCCCAGCGGTCGACCCAGCCGATGAGCCGGTCGAAGCGGTGGTGATCGGTGCCGACGGTGACCAGGACCCGGCTCACAGGAGCGGCCCGATCACGGTGCTGCCCGGGTAGTGCGCCTGCTGCTCGGGCCACTGCACGCAGAACCGGGTGGCGATGGGCCGGCACAGCCGTCCGGTGAGCGTGGGCGAGTCGATCCGGTCGAACACCTCCACGTACACCGTCGGGATCCGCAGGAGGCGGGCCACGAGGAAGAACGGGACGGCGACGGCGGCGCCGGTGGACACCACGATGTCGGGCCGCAGGCGCCGCACGTGCCGGATGGCGAGCACCGAGTTGCGGACCAGGTTGGGGATGTTCCGGGTGGTGGGGTGGTAGGCCCAGATCACGGCCTCGCCGGCCAGCAGCGACCGGGCGTCGGGCTTGTCGAAGGTCACCCACGTCCGGATGCAGCCGTCGGTCCACGGCCCGAGCCGGACGAGCTGGGCCAGGTGGCCGCCTGCCGACCCGACGAGCAGCGCGTGGGGGCGGTCGCGGGCGGCGGTCATCGGGCGAACGGTAGCCGTCGGTTGGCCTGCGCCCGAGCAGGGTCCGTACCCTCGGCAACGCCATGATCGAGCTCGACGCTGCCTCCTTCCTGCTGCAGTGGGCCGTCGGCGGGCTGCTCTTCACCTGGGTCACGACCCGGCGGCGAGAGGTCGGCATCGGGTACGGCTGGATGATGCGCATCACCTTCGGGCTGATGGCGGCGTCGTCCCTGCTGGTCAGCCGCTTCCTCGACCCCGTACCGGTGCGTGACGCCGCCGCGGTCGGGGTGGTGCTGGCGGCGTCGTACGCGTTCTTCGTGTCGTACCGGCGGCGAGCGGCAGGAGTCGCCGGCCAGCGCGAGGTCGTCGAGCGGCGGACGGCTCGGGTCGCGGCCATGACCGGGATCGACAAGGAGGAGGAGCGCTTCGACAAGGACGCCGCCGAGTTCCCGCCGGCGCTCGACCTGATCGCCCCGGCCATCGGCGTCGTCGGCCTCGTCGCCGCCGGCATCGACGCCGGATCGCCGGCGTGGCTGTCGATCGCCCGGATCCTGATCGGCGCCGCCTTCCTCGGCGCCATCACCGATGCCATGCTCCTCGGACACTGGTACCTGGTGCAGCCGGGCCTGGCCCGGGGGCCGCTCCTGGAGCTGGTGCGCTGGACGCAGCGGATCTGGCCGCTCGAGGTCCTCGTCATGCTCGTCCCGGCGTCCGAGGGCATGCTCGCCGTGTTGAACGGGACGATCGACGACGACTACGGGGGCATCCTCGGCTGGATGTGGGCGACCTGCGCGGTGACCACGCTCGGGCTCCTCCTCGTGACCCGGGCGGCGCTCAAGGAGCGCCAGTACTCGGCTGTCATGGCCGCCACCGGCCTGCTCTACCTGGCGATCCTCACCGCGTTCGGCACCGACCTGGTCGCTCGGGCCGTGCTCAGCTGAGGCAAGCTGGGGCCGATAGAAGCCTCGTCCACCCCGGCGTCGGCCTGTACCCCGGAGACCTCCGTGCCTGAGCTGCTGCTCCAAGAGACCAGCCCCTACGCCACCCGGCGCGCCTCGCTGCTGCGCGGCGAGGGCGATCTGTACCTCTACCTCGAGGACCTGGTCAGCCAGACGCCCATGACGACCTCGGCGGTGTGGGTCGGGAACTACCTCCCGGCGCCGACGGATCGCTCGGTGGAGGCACCGAGGGGCACGCCGCCGCGCATGGGCGCCGGTGGCACCCGGTTCCCCGAGGGCTGCCCGGACCTGGGCCGGGCGATGTCGCTCGTGTGGTTCGAGGAGGGCGACGCCGTCGCCATCGTCGACGCTGAGGGCGTCCTCGCCGCCATCCCCGGGTGGGCCGGCCGGAGCGACTTCTACGGCTACTCCCGCTACGCCCGGGGCCGCACCGGACTGGCGTGGGAGCTCACCCGCGACGCCAACGCGGCACTCGAGGCCAAGGTCATCGAGTCCCGCGAGTTCTGGGCGTGGCGGGGCGCCGGGGCGTGGGGTGAGGTGCGGACGACCGGCCTCGGCCACCTCGAAGCGCGCACGGGCCCGCAAGAGGCGGCCTGGCCCCTCGGACAAGCCCAGTTCCCGGAGCTGATCGCCACCCGCCACCGCATCGGCGAGCTCCCCGTCTGGGTGACGGCCACCACCGGGCTGTCGGCCCAGCGGATGGCGGGCGTCGAGCAGTACGTCGACCAGCCCGAGCGGGCCGGTCGCATCGAGCTGGCCATCGCCCGCTCGATGCCCGACCAGGCGGGCGCCGAGCTGCTCAGCTCCCTCGCCACCATCCCCTTCGGCCGCTGCACCTGGCTCGGCGAGGGTCACACCGTCGGCGGCTCGCCCGGCAACTACCCGGCCTACGGCGCCGACAAGGCCGCCGTCCTGCTCACCGCGAACCCGCCGGCGGGCAGCCGCTATCCGATGCCCGACCTCCAGGGCCTGCGTCGGCGCGGCGAGCCCGTCACGTACCTCTGGGTGATGGTCATCGACGAGGAGACGTTCCGCCTGGCCCGCGGGCGCGACGCTCGTGCGGCGCTCGCCCACCTGCAGGTCAACGGCGCCACCTGGGTCCAGTAGCCGGCTCTGGCCGCGGCCCGTGGCGGCTCGTTCAGGGGAGCTTCACCGACGAGGGCAGCGTCAGCCAGTCGAGGTACAGGTCGTCGAGGTCGTCGCCGTCTCGGTACATGGCGATGACCATTCCCTGGCCACCGACTCGGGCGGCGACCACGTAGCCGACGACGGCCTTGCCACCGACCGTGCCCGAGAAGCTCGCCGTGCGGCCCGGCGCCTCCGCGATGTGCGAGTCCTCGATCGCGGACAGGGTGCTGCCGAGCTCCTCGGCGAACGCCTGCATCGCCTGGTCGGGGTCGAACGGGCCGCCGTCCGCATCGAGGTCCAAGAGGTCGACCCGTTCGGTGGTGCCGCCCTCGACCGCCGTCCAACCGCGCCCGGTCGGACCCGCCGAACCGGACGAGGCGATGTCCCGCACCTCGGGTGCGGCGGCCATGGACCAGGTGATGCCCGACTCCGACTCGACGAGGACGCGGCCGTCGGAGGTGGCCACGGTGGTCGCGGTCGCGTCGGTCGTCGTCGTGGTGGTGGGCGGGCGGGTGGTGGTGGAGGCCGGGTCGTCGATGTCGCTGAGGTCGACCTTGCCGCCGCCTTTGGACGCGGCCGGTTCCGAACCGCCGCTGTCTCCGCCGCCGCCCATCGTCAAGGCGGCCACGATGCCGAGCACCAGCACCACCGCGGCCACCGGGACGGCGATCTTGCGCCACGACCGGCCCGGTTCCTCCTCGGGCGGGAGCGGGGCGGGCGCGGGCCAGCGCCCGCCGGGGGCGACCGGTCCGTCGGTGACCGGTGCCGGCTCGGGCCTCGGCGGGGCGGCTGCGGGCTTCGGGGCCGACGGGCGAGATGTCAGGACCCGAGGTGGAGGCGGCGGCGTCGTGGTCGGCGCGCCTGGTGGGGTGCCGGGGTCGTCGACCTCGTCCATGGCTGCGAGGCGGCTGGCCAGTCGTCCGCACGACGGGCAGACGGCGCGGCCGTCGTGGGTCATGGGGCTGCCGCACCACTCGCAGGTGCGGGCGGACGGGGGAGGGGTGTCGCTCACTGGACCGACAAGCTACCGGCGGACATGGGTGTACTGATCGACACCGGACCCCCGCAGATCAAGCGACGAAGTACTTGGCCTTGGGGTGGTGGCAGATGATGGCGCTGGTGGACTGCTCCGGCTGGAACTGGAAACCGGTGTCCTCGTTGACCTCGATGCCGATGCGCTCGGCCTCCAGCAGCTCGGCCACCTTCTGGTTGTCCTCGAGGTCCGGGCACGCCGGGTAGCCCCAGGAGTAGCGGCCGCCTCGGTACTGCTGGCGGAAGAGCCCGGCCACGGTGGGGCCGTCCTCGTCGGCGAAGCCCATCTCCTCGCGGATGCGGCGGTGCCACAGCTCGGCGAGGGCCTCGGCCATCTCCACGCCGATGCCGTGGAGCATCAGGTAGTCCTGGTACTTGTCGGCCTTGAACAGCTCGGCGGTGCGCTCGGACACCCGCTCGCCCATGGTGACGATCATGAACGCCACGTAGTCGACGTCGGGCGACTCGATGGGCCGGAAGAAGTCGGCGATGCACAGGTGCGGCTCGCGGACCGAGCGAGGGAACGGGAACCGGGTGATCTCGGCCTGGCGGGACTCGTCGGCCCAGATGACCACGTCGGTGCCGTCGCCGTTGCACGGGTAGTAGCCGTAGACCACCTGCGGGACGAGGAGGTCGTCGGCACGGGTCTTGGCCAGCAGGTCACGGAACTCGGGACGCAGGCGCGCCTTGAACTCGTCGTCGGTCTCGCCGCCTTCGGGGCGGAAGCCCCACTGGTTGCGGAAGAGCGCCGTCTCGTTGATGTAGGCGGCGATGTCGTCGAGCGGGATGCCCTTGATGATCCGGTTGCCGGTGAACGGCGGCACGAAGACCGGGTTGTCGTCTTCGACCGCCGGGGAGCGGTCGGGCAGGTCGATGCCCGAGGTGTCGCGCTTGTCGATGCCGCTGCGGGCCCGGACGGTGGACTCGGAGGGTACGACCCCCCAGTCCGGGTCGTCCTTCGACGGGTCTCGGCGGATCTCGCCGAGCTGGTCCATCACGCGGAGCCCCTCGAAGGCGTCCTTCCCGTAGAAGAGGCGGCCCCGGTACACGCCGCGCAGATCCCGCTCGACGTAGCTGCGCGTGAGGGCGGCACCACCGAGGAGGACCGGGATGTCGCTCAGCTCGCGGGCGTTGAGCTCCTCGAGGTTGTCGCGCATGATCAGCGTGCTCTTCACCAGGAGGCCGCTCATGCCGATGGCGTGGGCGTCGACCTCGGTGGCCTTCTCGATCATCTCGGAGATCGAGATCTTGATCCCGATGTTGTGGACCTCGTAGCCGTTGTTGGTGAGGATGATGTCGACGAGGTTCTTGCCGATGTCGTGGACGTCGCCCTTCACCGTGGCCAGCACGATGCGGCCCTTGGAGGAGTCGACGCCGTCGACGGCCTTCTCCATGTACGGCTCGAGGTGGGCGACCGAGGCCTTCATCGTCTCGGCGCTCTGCAGCACGAACGGGAGCTGCATCTCACCGGAGCCGAAGAGCTCGCCGACGACCTTCATGCCGCCGAGGAGGTGCTCGTTGATGATGTCGAGCGGTGCGATGCCCTCGGCCATGGCCTCGTCGAGGTCGTCGGTGAGGTTCTCGCGGTCGCCGTCGATGATGCGGTGGTGGAGGCGCTCGCCGACGGGCCACCCGGACCGGTCGACCTTCTCCTCCTTCTGGACCTGGACGTCGGCGAAGACGTCGAGGAACTTGGCGAGGGGGTCGTAGTCCTCGGCGCCCTCGGACAGCGCACCAGCCGCACCCCGGCGGTCGTAGATGAGGTCGAGGGCGACGTCGCGCTGCTCGTCGGGGATCTTGCTCAGCGGGAGGATCTTCGAGGCGTGCACGATGGCGGAGTCGAGGCCGACCTGCTGGCACTCGTGCATGAACACGCTGTTGAGCACGTGGCGCGAGGCGGGGGAGAGACCGAAGCTCACGTTGGAGAGGCCGAGCGTGGTGAAGCAGCCCGGGATCTCCTCCTTGATGGCCTTGATGGCGTCCATCGTCTCGATGGCGTCGCGGCGGAGGTCGTCGTCGCCGGTCGAGAGCGGGAACGTGAGGGCGTCGAAGATCAGGTCCTCGTTCTCCAGCCCGTAGGTGTCGCGGGCGAGGGCGGCGATGCGCTTGGCGACCCGCACCTTCCACTCGGCGGTGCGGGCCTGGCCCTCCTCGTCGATGCAGAGGCAGATCACGGCCGCGCCGTACTCCTTGGCCAACCGGAACACGCGGTCCAGGCGGGACCCCTCGGCGAAGCCGTCCTCCAGGTTCGAGGAGTTGAGGATGGCCCGGCCGCCCATCCACTGCAGGCCGGCCTCCATGACCTCGGGCTCGGTGGAGTCCAGCACCAGGGGCGCGTTGGCGCCGGTGGCGAAGCGGCTGGCGATCTCGTCCATGTCGCCGGTGCCGTCGCGGCCGACGTAGTCGACGCAGACGTCGAGCACGTGGGCGCCGCTCTTGAGCTGCTCGCTGGCCATGGCCGAGCACGTGTCGTAGTCGCCCTCGAGCATGGCCTCGCGGAACTTCTTGGAGCCGTTGGCGTTGGTGCGCTCGCCGATCATCAGGGCCGACAGGTCCTGGTGGAGCGGCACGGCGGTGTAGATCGACGCGACCGACGGCTCGTGCTCGACCGTGCGGGCGGCCGGCGTGAGGTCCGGGGCCATGTCGGCCAGGAGCTTGATGAACTCGGGCGTGGTGCCGCAGCAGCCGCCGATGACCTGGACGCCGAGCTCGGTGACGAACCGCCGCTGGTGGGCCTCCATCTGCTCCGGTGTGAGGTCGTAGTGCATCTTGCCGTCGACGACGCTCGGAAGGCCGGCGTTCGGGAGGACGGAGATCGGCACCCGGCTGTGCTGGCTGAGGTGGCGGATGTGCTCGCTCATCTCGGTGGGGCCGGTGGCGCAGTTGAGGCCGATGATGTCGACTTTCAGCGGGTCGATGGCGGCGAGCGCGGCGCTGATCTCGGTGCCCACGAGCATGCGGCCGGTGAGCTCCATCGTGACCTGGCACTGGATCGGCACCTGGCGGCCGACCTTGGCCATGGCCCGGCGGACGCCGATGACCGCCGCCTTCACGGCGAGCAGGTCGAAGTGGGTCTCAAGGATGAACAGGTCGACCCCGCCCTCGAGCAGGCCCTGGGCGGCGACCTGGTAGTGGTCGCGCAGCTCGGCGAAGCGGATCTGGCTGAGCGACGGCGACTTGGTGCCCGGCCCGAGGGAGCCGGCCACGTAGCGCTTGCGGTCCGGTGTGGAGAAGCCGTCGGCCACCTCCCGGGCGATGCGGGCGTTGGCCACGCACAGCTCGTGGGCCCGCTCGGGGATGTCGTACTCGCCGAGCGGCACGCCGAACGCGCCGAACGTGTTGGTCTCGACCACATCGGCGCCGACCTCGAGGTACGCGGTGTGCAGGGCGGCGATGACGTCGGGGCGGGTGACGCCCAAGATGTCGGTGCAGCCCTCGAACGCCTCGCCTCCGTAGTCGTCGAGGCTCAGGTCTTGGGTCTGCAGCCAGGTGCCGGTGGCGCCGTCGTACACGACGACGCGATCGGCTAGGAGGTCCAGGAAGGGCGAAGAGGTCACGGGTTCAAGCTACTGGCGCGTCCCGACGTGCCGTAAGTCCGATACCTGTGCCCGGCCCCGGGCCGGCGTCTGCAGGTGGCCGGTAGTGTCGGCCGGGCATGAAGATCTACACCCGCAAGGGCGACGACGGCACCACGGGTCTCTACGGAGGAGGGCGCGTGCCCAAGGACTCGGCGGCGCCGGAGGCCTACGGCACGGTCGACGAGGCCCAGTCCGCGCTCGGTCTGGCCCGGGCGGCCGCGGGCAGGGGCAGCGAGCTCGACGGCCTCCTGGTCCACCTCGAGCGTGACCTGTGGGTGCTGATGGCGGAGCTGGCCACCGAGCACGAGAACGCCCGCAAGCTCGTGGACGGCGCCACCCGGGTGACCGCCGAGATGGTCGGGGTGCTCGAGGAGAAGATCGACGAGCTCACGGCCCGCTTCGAGCAGCCCACCGAGTTCGTCGTGCCGGGGGAGACCGAGCTGGCCGCCCGGCTCGACGTCGCCCGGACCGTCATCCGCCGCGCCGAGCGCCGGTCGATGGCGGTGGCCGCGGACGGCTCGCAGGTCGTGCCGTACCTCAACCGGCTGTCCGATCTGGTCTGGACCCTGGCCCGGTGGAGCGAGGGCACGTCGGTGGAGACCCGCTCGGTCTGATCGGGCGATCGTCGGCACGGTGCGCCGTACGCTGCGGGCCATGCCTGTCGCCGTCGCCCTCGATCACCTCGCGGCCCTGCCCGCCGACCCGCCGGAGGGCGCCGTCGTCGCCGTCGGCGTGCGAGCGGACCGCCTCGCGGACGACGCCCCCGGCCTCGACTTGGACCTCGCCCGCATCAGCGGGTTCGAGGGCAAGGTCGGCCAGCTGCTGGTGGCCGCGACCGATGCGGGCACCCGCCTGCTGGTGGGCCTGGGCAAGGAGCCCGACCCGACGACGTTCCGCCGCATCGGCGCCTCCATCAGCAAGCGGGCCGCCTCGCAGGCATCGCTCCTGGTCGACCTGCTCGGTCACCTCGACGGCGCTGATCGCGCCGCCGCGGCCGAGGCGCTGGCGCTGGGGCTGATCCTCGGCACCTACCGGTTCGGAACCTACAAGCCGGCGCCCGTCGGTACGGCGCTGGCCTCGATCTCGGTCGTGGCCAAGGGCGGTGCCCGATCCGCGGGCGCGGTCGAGCGCGGCGTCGCCGTCGCCACGGCCGTGGTGCTGGTCCGGGACCTGGTGAACACGCCCGGCGGCGACCTCACGCCCAAGGCGTTCGCCGCCGAGGCCGCCAAGGTGGCCCGCGACCAGGGCCTCGAGATCGAGGTGCTCGACCAGGCCGCCATCCGCAAGGCCAAGCTCGGCGGCCTGCTCGGCGTCAACCGGGGTTCGGCGCAAGAGCCCCGCTTCGTGAAGGTCGTGCACCGGCCGGAGGGGAGGGCCAAGGGCAAGGTGGCGCTCGTGGGCAAGGGCGTCACGTTCGATGCCGGCGGCCTCAGCATCAAGACCGCGTCGGGCATGGAGTGGATGAAGACCGACATGGCCGGTGCCGCCACCGTCCTCGGCGCCATGAGCCTGGTCCCGACGGTGGCGCCCAAGCTCGAGGTCACCGCCTACCTCCCGCTCACCGACAACATGCTCGGCCCCGACGCCACCCGCGTCGGCGACGTGCTCACCGCCCGCAACGGCAAGACGATCGAGGTCCTCAACACCGATGCCGAGGGCCGCCTGATCCTCGCCGACGGCCTGTCGCTCGCCTCCGAGGACGAGCCCGATGCGATCATCGACCTGGCGACGCTCACCGGCGCCGTCGTCGTCGCCCTCGGCGAGCGCACGGCGGGCCTCATGACCAACCACGAGGCGCTGCGCGACCGGGTGCTCGCCGCCGCCGAGGCCGCCGGTGAGGCGGTGTGGCCGCTGCCCCTGCCCGACCACCTGCGCAAGGGCCTCGACAGCGAGGTGGCGGATCTCCGCAACATCGGCACCGGCCCCTACGGCGGGGCGCTCACCGCGGCGCTGTTCCTCCGCGAGTTCGTCGGCGAGGTGCCGTGGGTCCACCTCGACATCGCCGGGCCTGCCGACACCACGTCGGCCTGGGATGAGAACGCCCGGGGCGGCACCGGCTTCGGGGTGCGGACCCTCGTCAACCTCTTGTCCGCCTGGTCGAAGCTCCCGAGTGCCTGACCCCGGCGGCGGCGCCCGGCT
>Ga0182747_1002831_pt1 | contig 11956 bp, 7 predicted proteins | sample eDN3rd30CBELigBY_FD_128526 | JGI IMG/M metagenome (GOLD analysis project Ga0182747, IMG submission 128526) | Enriched backyard soil microbial communities from Emeryville, California, USA - eDNA 3rd pass 30_C BE-Lig BY (version 2) (version 2) | ecosystem: Environmental > Terrestrial > Soil >...
GTCTCGCCCCCGTCCTGAAGTCCTACGGCTACTGCGTGTTCGCCGTGAACTACGGCGCCGCCGAGAGCTCGCTCTTCAAGGGCCTGGGCGACATCCCCGCGTCCGCGGCCGAGATCGGCCGCTTCGTCGACAACGTCCGCGCCAAGACCGGAGCTGCCAAGGTCGATCTGGTCGGCCACTCCCAGGGCGGCTCGGTGGCCCGGTACTACGCCAACCTCATCGGCGGATCGGCCAAGGTGGGCAACGTGGTCGGGCTCGCCCCGTCGAACCACGCCACGACGGTCAGCGGACTGCTGACCCTCGGCCGCTTCATCGGCGCCGTCGATCCGATCTTCGCCGCCACCAACTGGATCGGGCTCCCCTCGCTCCAGCAGCAGGCCGACCCGGGCTCGACCTACTTCACGAACCTCAACGGCAGCGGCGAGACCCGTCCCGGCCTCCGCTACGTGAACATCGCCACGAAGTACGACGAGGTCGTCACCCCGTACCGCCAGGCCTTCATCACCGCCGGCTCCGGCGCCACCGTGCAGAACATCACCCTGCAGGACGTGTGCAAGGCGGACCTCACCGACCACCTCGGCATCGTCTACGACACCAACGTGTACCAGCTGGTCCTCAACGCCCTCGAGCCCGGCGACCAGCGCCCCATCGCCTGCTCCACCAGCCTGCCCCTCTTCGGCACCTGAGGCTTCGCCTCAGGCACCGGATGTCCGGCTCCCAGTCCAGGTTGCAGATCCACCTGGCATCGCCGCTCACGGCTCCTCTCCCCGACTTCGTCGTTGAGCGACCCATGCCGTCCTCTCCGCTCGGGTGCTCCCGGCCCTGACGGGCCTCCAGCACCGGGCCGCTCGGGCCCTTCGCCTTCGGCGGTCCTTGGCTGTCATCCGTTGCTGGCGCCGGGTGTCCGTCGGACGTGATCAACCAGGCTGGCCGCTTGGGGTAGGGGTAGCCCCACCTGGGAGACACCGGGCGGCCCCATTCCGGGGCTGACCGGCGATCCGTACCTTCGAACGGGCAGCACGAACGCTGCCCGCACGACGACGAAGGGACGCGGTCGATGCCGCTCGCAACCACCACCCACCCGGCCGATCCGGCCACCGCTCCCCGCCGTGCGGGCCGACCGGTGGCCGCCCGCACGGTCAGCGCCGTCAAGGTCTACGGCACCGGCGGCACCGAGGTGCGGGCGCTCGACGGCGTGACCGTCGACGTCCCGGCCGCCACCTTCACGGCGGTGATGGGCCCGTCCGGTTCGGGCAAGAGCACCCTGATGCACTGCCTCGCCGGCCTCGACACGCTGACCAGCGGCCACGTGTTCGTGGGCGACCAGGAGCTGGGCGCCCTGAGCGACAAGGAGCTGACCCGGGTTCGTCGGGAGCGGATCGGGTTCGTGTTCCAGGCGTTCAACCTGCTGCCCACCCTCTCCGCCGGCGAGAACATCACCCTGCCGATGGACCTGGCCCGCCAGAAGCCCGACGCCGAGTGGCTGGAGAAGGTCATCGCCACCGTCGGCCTCCAGGACCGGCTGCACCACCGGCCGAGCGAGCTGTCCGGCGGCCAGCAGCAGCGGGTCGCCGTGGCCCGGGCGCTGGCGAGCAAGCCCGAGGTCGTCTTCGCCGACGAGCCCACCGGCAACCTCGACCGCCGCAGCGGGACCGAGGTCCTCTCGTTCCTTCGCGAGGCGGTCGACCGCTTCGGCCAGACCGTGGTGATGGTCACGCACGATCCGGTCGCTGCGTCCTATGCCGACAGCGTGCTGTTCCTGGCCGACGGCCAGATCGTCGACCAGCTGGCCGATCCCACCGCCACCGCGGTGCTCGACCGCATGAAGGCGCTGGGGGACTGACCGTGCTGTTCCGGATGACCCTCCAGGGCCTGTGGGCCCGCAAGCGGCGCGTGATCGGCACGGCCACCGCCGTCGTGCTCGGCGTCGCCTTCTTGTCGGCGACGCTGGTGCTGGGCGACACGCTCGATGCCAGCTTCGGCACCGTCTTCCGCCAGGCCAACGCCGGCACCGACGTCGTCGTGCGCAGCGCCGCGTCGATCAACAGCGACCAGGGCCGCCAGCGGGCGACGCTCGACGCGACCGTGGTCGACCAGGTCGCGGCGGTTCCCGGCGTGGCCGAGGCGGTCGGCGAGGTCACGGGTACGGCCCAGATCCTCGGTTCCGACGGCTCCCCCATCGGGGGCCAGGGCCCGCCCACCGAGGCGAGCGCCTGGATCGACGACCCCGACCTCAACCCATACCACGTCACCTCCGGCCGGGCTCCGGCCAGAGCCGGCGAAGCGGTCATCGACGCCAACAGCGCATCGGACGGCGGCATCTCGGTCGGCGATACCGCCACGATCCGGACGCCGGACCCCGTCGAGGTCGACGTCGTCGGCATCGTCGGCTTCGGCGACGAGACGTCGATGGCCGGTGCCACCTACGTCGGCCTCACCCCGGACCAGGCCGTCGACCTGCTGGGCAGAGCCGGCCAGGTCACCGACGTGCGGGTCCGCGGCGACGGCTCGGTGTCCGACACCCAGCTGCGCGACGCCGTGGCCGAGGTGGTGCCCGACAAGGCCGAGGCCATCACCGGTGCCCAGCTCACGGCCGAGCAGCAAGAGGACATCCAGGGCGACTTCTTGGGCTTCCTCAAGAACTTCCTCCTGGCGTTCGCCGGCGTCGCCCTCGTGGTCGCCACCTTCAGCATCGCCAACACGTTCACGATCCTGAGCGCCCAGCGCAGCCGGGAGTCCGCCCTCATGCGGGCGATCGGCGCCGGTCGGGGCCAGGTCCTCGCCATCGCCCTCATCGAGGCCGTCGTCATCGGGGCCATCGCCTCGGCCGTCGGCCTGGCGGCCGGTCTGGGCCTGGCCCTGGGGCTCAAGGCGCTGCTGGCGGGCTTCGGCCTCGACCTGCCCGGCGACGGGTTGGTCGTCGAGACCGCACCGATGGCGATCGCCTTCGCGATCGGCATGGTCGCCACCCTCGTGGCCGCCACGATCCCGGCCATCCGGTCGTCGCGGATCGCGCCGATCGAGGCGCTCCGCGATGCCGCCGCCGAGTCGACCGCCGTCTCCAAGGTGCGCGCCGGCATCGGCGTGGCCCTTGCCGCCCTGGGGACGTTCGTCATGGTCACCGCCACCAGCAGCGCCGACGGCGCGATGGGCAAGGCGGGCCTCGGCGCCCTGCTGATCGTGATCGCCGCTGTCACGCTCGGCCCGGTGGTCGCCCGCCCGGCCGCCGCCTTCGTGGGTGCCCCGGTGGCCGGCACCCGCGGCCTGGTCGGCCAGCTGGCCCGGCGCAACGCCATGCGCAACCCGCGCCGCACCAGCGGTGCCGCCTTGGCCCTGGTGATCGGCGCCGCCGTGGTGGCCCTCTTCGCCACCTTCGGCTCGTCGCTGAGCCGCTCGATCGACGAGACCGTGTCGCAGAGCTTCGGCGGCGACCTGGTGGTCATGCAGGACGGCTTCAGCAGCTCGGGCCTCAGCCCGAAGATGGCCACGGCGATCGACCAGCTTCCCGAGGTGTCCGAGACCGTCGGGCTCAGCAACGTGGTCGCCACCGTCGACGGCACGACCGTCTACCCGACCGCCGGCGACCCGGCCGCCATGGCGAACCTGCTCGACCTCGACGTCCAGCAGGGCGACCTGGCCAAGCTGCGACCCGGCCAGGTCGCCGTCACCGAGGGCTACGCCACCGACGAGGGCCTCGCCGTGGGCGACGACCTCACCATGGACTTCGCCGACGGCGAGCAGACCACCTTCGAGGTCGGTGCGGTCTACGGGGTGGGCGAGCTGCTCGGCGACATCGTGATGGACCAAGCCGACTGGACGCCCCACGAGCTGCGGCCCGGCAACGTCGCCGTGCTGGTGGGCCTGGCCGACGGCACCACGATCGAGCAGGGCCGCCAGGCGGTCGAGGCCGTCGCCAAGGAGTACGGCAACCCGAAGGTCGAAGACCGCGACCAGTACATCGACCGGGTCGCCGGCCAGGTCAACCAGCTCCTGACGCTGGTCTACGGCCTGCTGGTGCTCGCCATCCTGATCGCCCTGATCGGCCTGGCCAACACCCTCTCCCTGTCGATCCACGAGCGGTCCCGCGAGCTCGGCCTCCTCCGGGCGGTCGGCCTCACCCGGGGTCGGCTCCGGGCCATGGTGCGCTGGGAGTCGGTGATCACCGCGGTGGTCGGGACGGTGGTCGGCCTCGGGGTCGGCACGTTCCTCGGCTGGGGGCTGGTGCGGGCGCTGAGCGCCCAGGAGGGCTTCGTGTCCTTCCAGCTCCCGACGGCCACGCTGGTGGTGGTGCTCGTCTTGTCCATCGGCGCCGGGGTCCTGGCGGCGGTCCGCCCGGCCCACCGCGCCGCCAAGCTCGACGTGCTCGCCGCCATCGCCGAGCCGTGACCCGGAAGCCTGCCCGAGCCGATGACCGACCGTAACGTGAGCGACACGATGCCTCTCCTCCTCCGCCCCTGGGGCGACGTCCGCCGGCTGTGGCGCTGCCTCGCCTACCTCGCGGTCGGCGTGCCGCTCGGCATCGTGTCGTTCACGACGGTCTTCACCCTCACGGTCTTGACGCTCTCGCTGCTGATCACGCTGGTGCTCGCCATCCCGGCGGCGTGGGGACTGTTCATCGCCGCCCGGATCCTGGGCTCCATCGACCGGAGCCGGGCCGCCTCGCTCCTGGGCATGGAGCTGGTGGACCCGGTCCCGCCCCTCCAGGGCCGCAACTGGTTCCGGCGGCTGTGGGAGCGGGTGCGCACCCGCTCGCGCTGGCGGGAGATCGTCAACGCCTTCCTCCTGTTCCCGGTCTCGCTGGCCTGCTGGCTGACCACGGCGACGACGTGGGCCGGGTCGTTCGCCCTGCTGGCGATGCCGCTGTACGCCGGGCACCTGCCGGGCGGGACGGCGAAGTTCTGGCTGTTCGAGGTCGGCCCCGGGCCGGGTTCGCTGGCGGCGGCGGTCGCCGGCCTGGGAGGCCTGCTGGTGGTGGCCCCGTGGGTCACGATCGGCGCCGCCAACCTGCAGTCGGGCATGACCCGGTTCCTCCTCGGCCGGACCACCGAAGCCGAGATGGCCCGGCTCCTCCAGCGGGCCGAGGAGCAGCGGTCCTCGGCCGTCGACAGCGCCGAGACCGAGCGCCGGCGCATCGAGCGGGACCTCCACGACGGCGCCCAGCAGCGGCTGGTGGCCCTGGCCGCCGAGCTCGGCGCCGCCCGCGAGAAGCTCGACGAGGACCCCGAGGCCGGCAAGGAGCTGGTGGCCGCCGCCCACGAGGAGGCCAAGGCGGCGCTCAAGGACATCCGCGACCTCGTCCGGGGCATCCACCCGGTGATCCTCGAGGACCGCGGCCTCGACGCCGCCCTGTCGGCCGTGGTCGCTCGGGCACCCGTGCCGGTGCACCTCCGGGTGCGCGTCGAGCCCCGGCCGGCTCCGGCGGTGGAGAGCGCGGCGTACTTCATCGTCAACGAGGCGCTCACCAACGTCGCCCGCCACGCCCACGCCACCCGGGCCGAGGTCGCCATCGAGCGGGCCGGGCCCCGCCTGGTGATCGAGGTGCGAGACGACGGGGTCGGCGGCGCCGACGCCTCTCGGGGCACCGGCCTCCAGGGCCTGCGCGAGCGGGTCGACGGCCTGGGCGGCAGCCTCCACGTCGTCAGCCCCGACGGCGGTCCCACCACCATCTCCGTGGAGCTCCCGTGCGCATCGTGATCGCCGAGGACTCCGTCCTGCTCCGAGCCGGCCTCACCCGCATCCTCATCGACGCGGGCGAGGACGTCGTCGCCACCGTGGGCGACGCCGACGAGCTGCTCACCGTGGTCCACCGCCACCAGCCCGACCTGGCCGTGGTCGACGTGCGCATGCCGCCGACCATGACCGACGACGGCCTCCGGGCCGCGCTCCAGGTCCGCGAGCGCTGGCCCGGCATCGCCATCCTCGTGCTCTCGCAGTACGTGGAGGAGCGCTACGCCACCGAGCTGCTGGCGAGCGACACGTCGTCGATCGGCTACCTGCTCAAGGACCGCATCGCCGACGTGAGCGACTTCCTCGGCGCCGTGCGGCGGGTGGGCGGCGGCGGGACCGCCCTCGACCCCGAGGTGGTCGCCCAGCTCCTGGCCCGCTCCCGCAAGCGGGACCCGCTCGAGCGCCTGTCGCCCCGGGAGTCCGAGGTCCTGGCGCTCATGGCCGAAGGCCGCACCAACCCCGCCATCGCCCGCGAGCTCGTCGTCAGCGACAAGGCCGTGGAGAAGCACGTGGGGAACATCTTCTTGAAGCTCGACCTGCCGCCCGCCGCCGACGACCACCGTCGGGTCCTGGCCGTGCTGCGCTGGCTGGAGGCGTGATGTCCGACGACCCGACCACCCCGTACCCGCACCTGCCACCGCCCCCGCCGGCGCCGCTGCGGCCGGCGCCGGTGCGCAGCTCCCCCACCGTCAACGTCGCGTGGCTGGCCGTCGGCAGCCTCGCTGCGGTGGTGGGCCTCCTGATCAGCACCTTCCAGGTCGTCGGCGTCCTCGCCCACGAGGAGTACGACCGGACCGTCCGCATCGACGACCCGGCCGTCTCCGTGCTCGACGTCGCCAGCGACGGCGGCGCCATCGAGATCGTCGGCGCCGACGTCGACGGCATCCGCATCGATGCCCACGTGAGCGATGGCCTGGTCGCCACCCGGTTCACGCAGGACGTCGTGGGCGACCGGCTGCAGGTGCGGGTGCGGTGCCGAGCCGTCATCGACAACACGTGGTGCCGCGCCCGGCTCCGGATCGTCATCCCCCACGACCTCGAGGTGAAGGTCCGGTCCCACGACGACACCGTGACCGTGCGCGGCGTCGACGGCCGGGTCGACGCCGAGACCAGCAACGGCACCGTGGAGGCCGAGGCGCTCTCGGGCGCCACGCGCCTCCGCTCGGACAACGGGTCGGTCCGCGCCACCCGCCTCGGCACGGAGAGCATCCAGGCCGAGAGCAGCAACGGGTCGGTCCGCCTCGAGTTCGCCACCGCTCCGCTGTCGGCCATCGCCCACTCCGACAACGGCAGCGTCGACGTCGCCCTCCCCCGCGGCGACGAGGGGTACGCCGTCGACATCCACAGCAGCAACGGCTCCACCGACAACCTCGTGAAGGCCGATCCCGACAGCGAGCGCCGCATCGTCGCCACCAGCTCGAACGGCAGCGTCACCGTCCGCTACCTCGACTGACCCCCCAGATCACCCACGCATTTCATCCCATCCCACCTCCGATGAACTTCGTACCCACCTCCGATGAACTTCGTAGGTGAGAGCGACCGTTTCGTCGTGCTGACCTACGAAGTTCGCCGGGTGTGGGGGTGGGGGTGAGGCGGGTCGGGTCAGGAGCCGCGGGCGTCTTCGACCAGGTTGATCTCGTAGAGGACGAGATCGAGGGCGTCGGCGGCGGCGATGGGGGCGAAGCGCTGCGGGTGCTCGGCCGTGACGCAGGTGGCGACCGGGCTGAGGATCGTCCACGGGGTCGGATGGCAGAACTGCACGACCGAGTAGCGGTCGCCGGGCTGGTCGGCGTGGGCGACGACCCGGTGGATGCCAGGGGTGATGACGCCGTTGGTGACGATCTCGAGCATCAGGCCGGTGTTGATGATGGCGCCGTCGTGGGGAGCAACGGCGTCGATCCACCGGTCCTCGTCCTTGAGCTTCACCTCGAGCCCACGGGCGGTGGCCCGGGGCAGCGCGGTGATGAGGTTGATGTCGGCGTGCTCGCCCGCCCACACGTGGGGCGCGTCGGGGGCGGCCTCCATCGCCGGGTAGTGGATGGCCCGGCTGAGGGTCGACCCGTCGACGAGCATCTTCTCGAAGAGATCCACGTGGCCGCCGATGCCGACGGCGATGATGCGCAGGATGCGGCGCTGCAGATCGGCGATGGCGTCGTGGAACGTGTTGAGGACGTGGGCGATGCCCGGCACGGCGGCCTCGGGCAGGACCTGGTCGTGGTAGCGGTGCGGGAAGCGGGTGCGGAGCGGGTGGCCGGGCGGCACGTCGCGCGCCCAGTTGAGCATCTCCTTCCAGTCCGGGACGTCGGACGAGGCCGCCGTCTCCACCAAGAGGCCGGTGTACCCGGTCTGGCCATGCGTCCCGGGTGCCACGAACCGGGCCTTGGTGTCCGCCGGGAGGGTGAAGAACTGCTCCAGCAGGGCGTACGCCTCGTCGATCAGGTCGCCGCTCACGTCGTGGGTCACGTACACGAACCCGGTGGACAGGGACCGCATCAGGCCATCGACCACCGCCCGCTGCTGCTCGGCGCTCCCCCGCTCGAACGCGAGGAGGTCGACCTCGAGGATCTCGTCAGCCATGGTTCTGACGCTACCCACGAGGCAGTACCGTCGCCGCCCTATGGCCGTCGTCTTCGGGTTGCTCGTGGCCCTCTTCTACGGGTCCGGCGACTTCTTCGGCGGGCTCGCCGCCAAGCGGACCGCGGCGATCACGGTGGTCATCGGCTCGTTCGCCTTGAGCACGGCGCTGGTGTTCGCGGCGACGGCCGGCTGGTTCGTCGTCGGGACCCCGCCGACCCCGGCGACCAGCGACCTCTGGCTGGGTGTGGCGGTCGGGCTCACCGGTCCTGCCGCCGTCGGCTTGCTGTACCGCGGCCTGGCCATGGGCCGCATGAGCGTCGTCGCGCCGATCACGGCGGTCGTCGCCGCGATCGTGCCGCTGGTGTGGGCGCTGGCCGACGGCGAGCGCCCGTCGTGGATCGCGCTCTGCGGTGTCGCCGTCGCCCTGGTCTCGATCGTGATGGTGGCAGCGGCCCCCGAACACGACGAGCACCCCGACGACGCAGCGGTCGCCCCGCTGTCCAAGGTGGTGCCGCCGGCGGTCGCATCGGGACTCGGGTTCGGCGCGCTCTACGTGGAGCTCGGCGAGACCAGCACCCACGCCGGGCTGTGGCCCCTGTTCGTCGCCCGGCCGGTGGCCGTGGCGGTGACGGCCGTCGCCGCGCTCGCGCTGGCGAGGCGAGCCCGACGGCCCGCCTCGGCGATCGTCCCCGCCCGTTCGGCGTGGCCGTTCGTGGCCGGGGCCGGCGTGCTCGACGTGACGGCCAACGCCATCTACCTCGCCGCCACCAACGCCGGGCTGCTGTCGATCGTGGCCGTCTTGTCGTCGCTCTACCCGGCGGCCACTGTGGTGCTGGCACGCATCGTCTTGGGTGAACGCCTGCACCGCGTGCAGGTCACCGGGCTGGTGCTGGCCGCGGCCGGCATCGCCGCCATGGCCACCGGCTGACGGGGCGGCGCTACCGGACCCCGGTGAAGCCCACCGGCGGGCCGCCCGGATCGTCGTCGTCGGGCGGGAGCGGGTCGTCGGACGGGCGCGGGGGGACGCCGCCAGGGGCGACGCCACCGAAGCCGACCGGGGGCACCGGCGCGTCCGCGTCCGCCTCGCCTGCGGGCTCGGACTCCGGCGCGCCTTCGGGCTCGGCTTCGGGCTCGGGCACCGGGTCGGCGTCCGAGTCCGAGTCCGAGTCCGAGTCCACGGCATCGGTCGTCGCCGGACCGGCGTCGTCGGACGGAAGGGCCGATCCGGGCTCCATCGCCGGATCGGCCGACCCTTCGCCTTCGAGGCCCGTGCCATCGGTGGCGCTGCCGGTTCGGTCGCCGCCCTTGGCCTTCTTGGCCTTCACCTTGACCCGCCGCACCAGGCCCGCCAGGCCCGCCGCGATGCCCGGGAGGCGCAGGGTGATGTCCGAGAGCATGCGATCGGTCTGCGGCGCGACGCTGCCCTCGGCCACGAAGGCGATGAGCAGCCCGACGACCTCGCCGTGCGCGGCCAGGCGGGTCTTGTCGGAATCCAGGAGGAAGATCCACGAACCGGCGAGGGCTGGGTCGAGCTCGACGCGGCTGCCGACCTTGCCCTTGAGCTTGGCAGCACCGCCTTCGGGAGCGGCCATGGCGATGGTGGCCCCGAACGGGTTGCGCGAGGCGCGGGCGCGGAACTCGACGCCGCCGAACGTGAAGCGCCGGTTGCTGCCGGCCGTGGCGAGGCTGCCGAAGTCGTCGGACCGCAACGAGAGCGGCCGCGGGTAGCTGCCGTCGATGCGGGAGATCTGGCTCTGCTGCACCTGGACCGGCAGGGCGGTGCCCTGCACGGCGTCGAGGTCCTGGAAGCGGGCCGTGACCGCGTTCAAGAGGATGAGCGCCAGCATCGGCAGCCCGAGGCCGCCGACCAGCATCACGATGCTGAGCAGCAGGCGTCGGGCCTGATCGACGCCGCGGGCCATGTCGAACCGGAACGGGACCTCGGTGGTGGACGCCTTCTGGCGGCCCTCCACCTTCTCGTGCACCGTGAGCGTCCCCGCCACCGTGCCCGATGCCCGGCCGTCGGGCGCCGCCTCGACCGAGATCGTGACGATCTCGCCCTTCGGGACGGCGATGCAGCCGTCCTCGCCGGGCAGCGGCGCGCCATCGGCCAGGGTGACGGCGATGGGCGCGGCCCCTTCGGGCGGTTCGGGCACGGCGGCCCTGCCGAACCACACGCACCCGTCTGCCGAGCCCCCGACCAGGGTCATGTCGCCCTTGGTCGTGCCGCTTCCGGTCAGCGACGGCATCTGGAGGGATCCCGGGATGAACTGGATGGAGCCCTTGGGGCGGAGGACGAGGACGTCCACCGGGGCGGACTGCGACACCAGCTCGGCATCGCTCGTGGTGGTGATGTGCACCTCGGCCGTGGCTTCGACCACGTTCGAGGTGAGGGTGCCAGGAGTCGTGAAGCTGCCGGTGAACGGCCCACCGGGCTTCCCCTCGAGCGGGATCTCGTCGACCTGGCCGGTGACCGGGTTGCGGAGCCGGACCTTGGCCTCCGACGCCTCGATCACGTCGGCGGCCTTCACGCCCTTGGGCAGGGCGAGCTTCACCGTGAGCTCGGTGGCGGCGCCACGCTCGAGTTGCGGCTTGCCGGCGAACGCCACCCCGATGTCGCTGAAGACGAACACCTGGAGGGTGGCGTCGTCGCCTTCTTGGTCGGGGTCGGTGATCGACGCCTTCCACTCACCGCTCCAGGAGGCGTCGTCGGCCGGGCGCACGAGGTCGATCGCGTAGCCGCGGCCGGCGATGGTGCGGGTCTCGAGCTGGGTGCTGCCCACCTTGGAGGTCCCCGCCTCGGTCACCTCGGCGGTGCTCCCGTCGGGTCCCTCGAGGACGACGGTCGCCCCCGGCTTCGGGGCCAGGGCGACGACCTGCGCCCGGCGCAGGCTGGGATCGAGGGTGAAGGTCCGGCTTCCCTCGTCGCAGGGGTCGTCGCCGCAGATCTCGACCTTGTCGGAACCGGGCACGAGGTTGCCGCCGGCGAGGCGGGTGCCCACGCCGTTGAACTGCGTGACGAGGACGTCGATGTCCTCAGCGGGCAGGTAGGCGCCCTGAGGCCGGGCGCTCTCGCCCTCCTTGGGCTGGGTGCCGCAGGTGTAGTCGTCGGCCTTGCCGGCGGTGGCGGCGGCCAACGGCAGCTGGGCCCGGCGGGCGACGTCACCGGAGAGGGCGACGGTGAGCAAGGTGATGTCGTCGCGGCGGAGGCGGTCGGCGAGCTGGCCGGGGCTGCAGAGCGCCTTGCGCCCCGCGGCCTCGGCCTCTTTGACCTGCTCCTCGGTGGTCAGCTCGATGCCGGGGGCGTAGGGCTTGGTGGTGCCGAACTTCTCCCGCTCCTCCTCGGTGGCCCGGACGCCCAGGTCGTAGCCGCCGTCGGTGAAGAGCATGATCGCCCGGCACGGGGCCTCACCGCCCTCGCTCGTGACGACCGCCGCCTGGTCGGCCAGGGCGTCACGGCCGGCGGCGAGGGCGTTGACGAAGTCGGTGTCCTTGCCGCTGTTGAACGCGGCGAACTCGTCGAGCGACGAGTCGAGCTCGTCGGCCGTGTCTGGTCCGGCGGCGGTCCAGTCCTGCACCGAACGGAACTCGTTCGAGAAGGCGGCGAGGGACACCGAGACGTTCGGCGACGCGGTCCCCTCGCTGGACGAGA
>Ga0182747_1002837_pt1 | contig 11947 bp, 11 predicted proteins | sample eDN3rd30CBELigBY_FD_128526 | JGI IMG/M metagenome (GOLD analysis project Ga0182747, IMG submission 128526) | Enriched backyard soil microbial communities from Emeryville, California, USA - eDNA 3rd pass 30_C BE-Lig BY (version 2) (version 2) | ecosystem: Environmental > Terrestrial > Soil >...
CGGGATTGCGCCGGATCACCCGCGCCTACGTGATTCGGCTACTCAAGCGGCGACTGGAGACCTACGGCAAGCCGGAGTACACCAGCGACGTCGCCGAGTACACGCCGTCCGGTAAGGCGGCCTGAACGCCTCAGTGCGCGCCGACGGGCTCCGGTTCAGATCCGTCGGGCACCGTCTTTTCGGCGGCCACCGATTCGACTGTCTGCGGCGGGCGGCGGGTCTCCCAGCCGCGCAGCATCTCCCGGCACGGCTGCTCCACCAGGGCGTAGCTGACCGCGGCGATCGCGACGGTGAACACCATGGTCAGCACCAGCACCACCGCCATGTCCCCGGTGAACGCGAATCGACCGATCACCGGGAACACCATGTCCAGCGCGGCCAGATGCCAGATGAAGATCCCGTAAGACCAGCGGCCCAGCGTGACCATCGGCGCGCTGGCCAGGAATCGGTGCGGCGTGTCGGGCCGGTCCAGCACCAACGGCGCCAGCAGCGCCCAGGCCAGCACGCCGCCCATCGCGGTCCGCACGATGAACTGGCCAACGGTGGCCGAGGTCAATCCCTCCGGGCCGGCCAGCGGCGAGGCCGCCACCACGAACGCCACCAGGGTCAGCAGCACCATCGGCAGCCGCCGGCGGGCCAACCGGTGCACCCGGGTGACCGGGCTGAACGCCCACTCGGCCAGCAGCATGCCCGCCCCGAACCAGCAGCCGTAGGCCGGCGCCCAGTTCAGCGGGTTCACCCCGTAGGGGGTGTGGATCGGCAGAAATCCCCAGCCGAGGCTGAGCAGCGACACCGCGGCGATCACCGGCACCCGGGCGCGCACCGGCAGTCGCTTCGCCCCCAGCGCCAGGAGTGGCAGGGCGATGTAGAAGCTGACCTCCACCGCCAGGCTCCACATCTGGGTCAGCCCCGGTGTCAGGGTGAGCGGCACGTAGATCTGGGTCATCGTCAGGTTGGCCAGCCACACCGTCAGGCTGGCGCCCGCGGCGTCGGGCAGCAGGGCCAGGATCACCACCACCGACACCAGGTAGGCCGGCATGATCCGCACGACGCGCGACCGCAGGTAGTGGCCGGTGGGCGGCGCCGGGCGCAGCCCGCGCGCGGCCGCGGCGTGTCCACGCCACAGCAGGAACCCGCTCAAGGCGAAGAACACCGCCACCGCCATGTCGAAACGGCCCCACAGCCGGCCGGTGATCCCCGAGGAGTGCCCGGTCTGAAAGGCGACGTGCGTGATGACCACCCCGATGGCGGCGCAGGCGCGCATCCCCTCGACGGCGGGCAGGAAGCTGCGCACGCCACCAACCTGCTGGTTCATCTGATCGCGGTCCAAAGCATCAATGGACACACAGTAGCTGTTTGAACTTCTGCTGTTAGGGTCAGACAGATTTAGGTGTGGGTTGGCAAGGGAGGATACGGCGACGTGAACCGAGCAATCATGATGCGTATCGCGGCATGCGCAGTCATGGGCCTCGGCGCCGCCCTGCTGATCGCGGCTCTGTTGCTGTCCACCTACACCGCGGGCAAGATCGCCAAGATTCCGCTCGACCTCGACGTCACCCTGATCAGCAACGGCACCGGCGCCGCACTGGACCCGGAGTCCCTCGGCAGTGAGCACGCCGTCGTCGATCAGGACGTTCCGCTGGTGGCCCAGCAACAGATCGGGGTGGAGGCCCCCGCCAACGCCGACGTGGTGACCCTGCAGGCCGGCTCGTCGCTGCGGCGCGCGGACCGGCAGAAAGACACCGGCCTGCTGCTGGCCATCGTCGACACCGTGACGTTGAATCGCACGTCGGCAGAAGCGGTTTCGGATGACACCCACCCGGGTGGCTCGGTGCAGCGGCCGCGCAACTACGACGACGACAGCCCACCCACCAACATCGCGCTACCGCACGAGGGCCTGTCCTACCGGTTCCCCTTCGACACCCAGAAGCAGTCCTACCAGTACTTCGACCCGATCGCGCAGAAGGCCTACGAGGCCAACTACGAGGGCGAGGACGACGTCAACGGCCTGACCACCTACCGGTTCGTGCAGAACGTCGGCTACGACCCGGACGGCAGCCTGTCCGAGCCGGTGCGCTACCCGTCGCTCTACGGCCACGACGAGGACGGGGAGATCACCGCTCCCGCCCGGATGTGGAACATCGAGGGCGGCGACCCCGACGAGGACATCACCATGACGCGGTACTACGCCGCGCAGAAGACGATGTGGGTGGATCCGGTCTCCGGCACCATCGTCAAGACCAAGGTGCACGCCAACCACTACTACGCCCGCGACCCGCTGAAGCCGGAGGTGGCACTGGCCGACTACACGGTCACCAGCTCCGAAGAGACCATCGAGGCGCAGGTCGACGCCGCCCGCAACGAGCGGGACCGGGTCGCGCTGTGGTCGCGGGTCCTGCCGATCACCTTCACCGCCGCGGGGCTGATCTGTCTGATCGGCGGCGTCCTGGTCGGCTGGTTCAGCCTGCCCGCCGAAGCCGCCCTGGGGCGGCCGGGCGGCGGCTCCGACGGTGGGTTCTTCGGCGGCTTCGCGCCCAGGTCGCCGGCGACCGAGCACGCGTCCGGAGCCGAGGCCGAGACGGAGAAGCTGCCGACGCAACGTCCTGCGCTGGACCACCCGGCGCCGCCACCGGAGCCCGGCGCGCCACCGGATCGCGGAAATCCGGATCCCGCACCCGATCACCCCTAATCCCGCGGTGGTGCGGGCCGGGCGCTGGATCGCGCCGTGCTATGCACTGGGGCTGACGCTGCTCATTCTGGCGCCGCTGCTGCGGCCGGGGTATCTCCTGTTGCGCGATGCGGTGTCGACGCCCCGGTCGTATCTGACGTCGACCGCCCTCGGTCTGTCTGAGGCGGCACCGCGAGCGGTACCGCAGGATGTCGCGGTGGCGCTGGCCTCGCGGCTGGTCGACGGAGGCATCGTGGTCAAAGCGCTGCTGTTCGCGGGGGTGTGGCTGGCCGGCTGCGGGGCGGCGCGGCTGGTGGCCACGGTGCTCACCGATGCCGGGCTGCCCGCCAGGCTGGTGGCGGTCACCATCGCGATCTGGAATCCCTATGTGGCCGAACGCTTGTTGCAGGGACATTGGAGCCTGCTGGTCGGCTACGGGTGCCTGCCGTGGGTTGCGGTGGCGATGCTGAAGCTGAGATCCGGTAGCGCCGGGCTGTTCGGGCTGGTGTTCTTCGTGGCGCTGGCGGGGCTGACCCCGACCGGGCTGCTGCTGGCGGCGGTGGTGGCGCTGGTGTGCGTCGCGGCGCCGGGCTCGGGGCCGCCGAAGTGGTGGTGCGCGACCAGTGCGGTGGCGATCGCGGCCACCGCCGCGCTGCCCTGGCTGATGGCCCTGGCGGTGGGTTCGGGATCTGCCCGCGGCGAGTCGGCCGGGGTGGCGGCGTTCGCGGCCCGTGCCGAACCGGGGCTGGGCACGTTGGGCAGCCTCGCCGGGCTCGGCGGGATCTGGAACGCCGACGCGGTGCCGGGGTCGCGGACAACGGTTTTCGCGCTGCTGGCGACGGCGGTGCTGCTCGGTGTGGTGGCGCTGGGGCTGCCGACGGTGCGAGACCTCCCCGCAGCGCGGCCGATGCTGGTGCTGGCCGCCGCCACGGTGCTGCTGTTGACGCTGCTGGCCACCGGTCCGGGGCTGGCCCTACTGCGGTGGGCGGTCGATGTCGTGCCCGGCGTCGGGGTGCTGCGCGACGGTCAGAAGTGGGTGGCGCTGGCGATGCCCGGGTACGCGCTGGCCGGCGCCGGCGCGGTAACGGGTCTGCGGGACCGGCTGCCGGCGACTCGGGCGGCACTGGTGTGCTGTCTCGCACTGATCGTCGCGCTTCCCGACCTGGTCTGGGGCGTCGCCGGGCGGGTTCAACCGGTGCACTACCCGCCGGGCTGGGCGGCGGTGGCGGCCAAGATCAACGCCGATCCGCGGCCGGTGGCCGTACTGCCGGCCGACACGATGCGGCACTTCTCCTGGGCCGGCCCGGCGCCGGTGCTCGACCCGTTGGGCCGCTGGGTGCGCGCGGAGGTGCTGGCCACCGGCGATCTGAGTGTCGGTGGGCAGACCGTACCCGGTGAGGGCAGCCACGCCCGGGCGGTGCAGCAGGCGCTGCTGTCGGGCGCCGAACCGGCCGTCCTGGGCGTGCACGGAGTGGGCTGGGTGGTCACCGAATCCGACACCGACGGCGAAATGGGCGCTGCGGCAAAGACTCTGATGCGGCTGCCGATCGCTTACCGTGATTCCGACTTCACCGTCTACCGGGTCGGCAGCCGCGCGCCCAAGGCTCCCGCGGGCCCGCGCCGAGCCGTGCTGGCGGCGCATCTGATCTGGCTGGCGATGCTGGTGGTGGGTGCAGCCGGTCTGGCCGCACCGCTGGTTCGGCGAGGCTATCCGACGGCGAAGTAGCAGCCGAACAACAGCCCGAACAGCGCCAGCAGCCAGCCGTTCGTCGTCACCTGGAGCCACCTAGGAGCCCGCCGGACCTCCATGAAGTGCCATATCACCAGCTGCGACTTGACCGCGGCGATCGACAGGACGACGACGGTGACGGTGGCGTTGAGCTGGTGCGCCTCGCCGCCGTCCCGCGCGGTCTGCCACGACGCGACGGTCACCAGCGTCAGCAGGGCCCACACCAAGATCAACGGGTTACGCAGGTAGGCGGTCATCGGCGATCACCTCATCAGGTACAGCAGTGCGAACAGGATCAGCCACAAGATGTCGACCATGTGCCAGTAGGTTGCGCCGGTCTCCACCAACGAGATTCGCGGTTCGGACGGCCCGCGTAGGTTGCGGATGACGAAGCAGAGGATCACCAATCCGAGCAGCACGTGGCACAGGTGCATTCCCGTCATCACGAAGTAGTACATGAAGAACAGGTTCGTTCCCGGTGTCATCCCAGCGATGATCTCCGGGAGGTATTCGCAGATCTTGAGGAGCGGGAAGGCGGCACCGCAGACCAGGGCGGCGCAGAACAGCCGGTACGCATCCGCGGCCTTGCCGGTGCGGGCCGCTGAGGTGCCCAGCGCGACGAACAGCGAACTGGTCAGCAGCACCACGGTGTTGACGATGCCGATGTTGAGGTTCACCTTCGCCTGGCCGGCCAGGAACATGGCCTGGTCTTGACCGCGGAAGTACATGTAGGACACGAAGTAGGCGCCGAAGATCAGTAGGTCGCCGATGACGAAGAACCACATGCTGGCCTCACCGGGCAGGTGGCCGCGCGCCCGGCGGTCCGGGGTCGCGTCGGCACCGATGCCGGGCTCCGCTGCGACCTCGGTCATGTGGCGGCTCTCTGATGAGACCCGGCAGCAGCCGCGGGTTCGTCGGCAAGCCAAGCGTTTTCGAGTTCGGCCTCAGGCTGGTTCTTGATCGACCGGTAGATGCACGCGTAGACGATGAACTGCCAGGACACGTAGAGCGTCATGGCGAGCCAGAACGTCATCAGACCGTTCCAGGCGAAGGGCCCCGACTTGGCGATCCACACCGGCGCGGCCATCAGCTCTGTCACGTATTGCCAGACGGTGTAGTAGCCCAGCCATTTCGGCAGGATGTTGTTCTCGTCGAGAATGATCGCCAGCCCGAAGGCCATCCACATGATGCAGAAGCATCCCAGCGAACCGATGAACGCCAGATAGCCGAAGTCGTAGAGCATCGCCAGGATCGCCGGATCGTAGCCGGGCCGGAATGCGCCGAGCCCGAAGCAGAACATGCCGAACAGCATGCCGACGATGGTGCCGGTCATCGCGCCCATCATGACGGTGTACCGGAAGACGGGGCTGACCGACATCCGCTTGATCTGGATGAGGTAGCACGCGTTCGACACCGGCGCCAGGCCGAACGCCAGTGTCAGCACGGTGCAGGCGATCAGCAGATTGTGCGACTGCATGAAGTCGAGGATCTGCGGCTGCGAGGCGCCCGGCGAGCGGGGCGGCATCATCCAGCTCAACGGGACGAAGACCAACCCGAACAGGGTGAAAAAGACCGGGACGGACCAGAAGGCGATCCACTGATCCCGTTTCGCGGCCTTGGTCATGCCAGCGCCTCGCGCTCGTCACCCTGGCGATCCACGACGTCGCGGAGAACGGCGAACATGACCACGAGATAGACCGCGAAAACGCTGAGCCGCAGGGTGAACGACAGCGAGCCGTCCCAGGCGAGCGGCCCGGTCTTGTACAGCAGGGAGAACGCGCTCGGAACCAGCAGCGCAGCCACCGCGATGTTGAAGTGCGCTACCCAGCGGGGAAAGACCGGATCGGGCCGGGCGTCGAGGTAGATGCTGACGGCCAGACAGAGATTCTGCACGATGATGGTGCCGACGGGCGCGATGAAGAAGAACCACGCCATGTCATTGAGCAGGCTGATCAGTTGCGGGTCGCGTTCGGGCCGGAAGGCGGCCATCGCCCAGCAGTAGTCGGCGAGGATGAACGCCGTCAGCCCCACCCCGACACAGAGCAGATAGGCGTAGGTGAACACGCTGCTCGACGTCGCGGTGCGGGAGATCTGCACCGCGGTCACCGCGAAGAGCGGAACCAGCGAGCACGCAATGAGATTGCACAGGATCGTGACGCCCAAAACTCCGGTGACGTTCTCGGCGAAGAAGGCCGCGACCTGCTCGGGCGTCAGCGTCGGCGACAGCGGCGGGGAGAAGACCGGGAACAACAGGTAGGCCAGCGCGAACAGTGCCGCTGCGGGCGGCACCGTCCACAACAGAATGCGTTGACCCCTGGTGTTCATCGCCGTCGATGCCGTCATCGCCCGCCCCTGCCTGGTCTGCCACCACCCGCTCGGTTGCTAGGTCTAACACAGTCACTGACAAATGACAACGAAAAAGCGGGGCCGCTCGCTCCAATATGCGTACTGCGGCCCGTTTAGTGTCATTTTGGATGACATTGGTCAGTGAGTGGCTCGGGTGCGGCACAATGAGCGCGTGCCAGTCAGTGCGACCCAGCGTGAGGCCCAGCGCCGCAGAACACGCGCCCGCCTCCTCGATGCCGCGATCGTGGAGTTTCAGCGGGCCGGCACCAACGCGGCAGACATCAACGCCATCGCCACAGCGGCGGGGGTGGCGCGCAGCACCTTCTACTTCCACTTCCCCACCAAGGAGCATGTGCTTCTCGAGCTGATCCGACGAGACGAGATGCGCCTTGCCGAAGAACTCAGCCGATTCCTCGACACGCGCCGTCAGCTGGCCGCGGTGTTGACGGTGATCGTGGAGCTGGTTCTGGCCCTCGAAAATCGCTGGGGCTCAGCCCTGTTCCGAGATGTCCTCAGCCTCTACTTCTCACCCAACCGTCCCGAACCAGAACAGTGGACCAATCACCCGACCTTCGTGCTGCTGGCCGCCGAGATCGAGCGTGCACGCGTTCGGGGCGAACTCTACGATGACGTGGACTCCTACCACAGTGCGGCGTTCTTCCTGCTCGGTGTCTACGCCCTGCTCACCACGGTGGGTGAATCTGACGGCGAACGCGACGCGGCACTGCGGAAATTCGTCACCAGCAGCCTGCGCAGCATGGTTCCGCAGGCCTGATGGCAGCGCCATCCGGAGCGAGTAGGTCCTCGCTGAAGGTGTACCGGTACTGGCCGGGGCCGGTTTCGCAGAAGTGCCGCCCGGCAGCTCGCCGCTGCTCGGGAGTGCCTTTGGCACCGGCCGCGCCGCTGGGCACTTCCTGGAGCCGCTCAGCGCCCGCGGCGAGGAACTGGTGTTTCCACTTGGTCATCGTCACCGTCGTGACACCGCAGCGGCGAGCGGCTTCAGCACAGGTCATCTCCCCAGCTAGTACGGCAAGCACCAGGCGGGTCTTCTCCTCGGCAGGGACCTTCGTTCGTCGCGATCGAGCCATCTCCACCACCTTCCAGCCGTGGCCGCCGTATCCAAAACTAGCGACCCTGCCAGAAAGTTTGAGTCAGTAGATTCGTGTATTATCGAACGTATGTTCGAACTGATCGACCTGCCCGACCCCGGCGCCCTCGCTGAGCTCGACGAGGCCGCGCTGGTGGCAGCGATCGGAGGGTGGGCCCAAGCGGAGTCCGTCGCGGCCTCCCGCCGCCTGGCGGCGATCGCCGAGCTGATGGGCCGCAAACTCTACGACGACCCAGCGCATTCGAAATGGGCTTGCGACGGCTGGGACGCGGTGGCTTCCGAAGTCGGTGCGGCTTGCGATATCAGCCACGGGAAGGCATCCGGGCAGATGTATTTGGCTTCGGCGCTGCGCGAACGTCTTCCCAAGGTGGCGGCACTGTTCGCCGCCGGACAGCTCAACGCCGCTCTGGTGTCCACCATCTCCTGGCACACCACCTTGATCGAAGACCGTCGGGCGCTTGCCGCGGTCGATACCGCCCTAGCCGCCGACGCCCTGCACTACGGGCCACTGTCGGCGTTCAAGACCGGGCAGGCCATCGACGCGGTCGTCGAGGCACACGACCCGCAGGCCCTGCGCCGCAGCCGGCAAAATGCCCGCTCCCGCGACCTGGTGGTCGACAAACGCAACACCGCCCATGCCACCACCCCGGTGTGGGGCCGGCTGCACGCCCACGACGCCGAAGCACTCGACCGGCGCCTTTTGGCGATGGCGCACAGCGTCTGCGACGACGATCCGCGCACCATCGCCCAACGCCGCGCCGACGCCCTCGGCGCGCTGGCCGCCGGCGGGCAGACCCTGGCCTGCGGGTGCGGCAACGAAGACTGCCCCGGCACCCAGGACCGCCCCACAAGTGCGGTGCTGATCCACGTGGTCGCCAGCGCCGACAGCATGGGCACCGGTGTTGATGCGCACCGCAACGGTGAAGACCCACCGCCGCCGCCGATCGACCGTCGGAACCTGTTTGCTCCGGTAGAACGCCCCGCCGAACCCGACCCGCCCCCGAAAGCCCCGCCCGCGCTGCTACTGGGCGGGCCCCTGATCCCGGCACCGATGCTGGCCGAACTGATCGCCGCCGGCGCCACCGTCAAACCGGTGCGACACCCCGGACCCGATAGTGCCCCCGAACCGAAGTACCGGCCCTCGACCGCACTCGATGAATTCGTGCGCTGCCGGGACATGACCTGTCGGTGGCCCGGCTGTGACCGGCCGGCTGAATTCTGCGACCTCGACCATGCCATCGCCTATGCCCTCGGCGGCCCGACACATCCGTCAAACCTGCGTTGCCTCTGCCGAAAACACCACCTAATCAAGACGTTCCACGGCTGGCGCGACCGGCAACACGCCGACGGGACCATCGACTGGCTCAGTCCGACCGGCCAGACCTACACCACCAACCCCGGCAGCCACCTACTCTTCCCTGCGCTGTGCCTACCCACCGGCCAGCTCCCCGAACCGGCCGCCCGGCAACCCGATTGGCTCGGCCGAACCCTGATGATGCCCACCCGACGACGAACCCGGGCCCAAAACCGAGCCCAAGCCATCGCCGCCGAACGCGCCCTCAACACCAAACCGCCACCCTGACCCGGCGGTAACGGCTAGCGCCCCAGCTTCTCCGCCAGCCGCCGGTTCACCGGCTCGGGCAGCAGATCGGAGACGTCTCCGCCCATGGAGGCCACCTCCTTGGCCAGCGACGACGACACGAACGAATACCGCGGCGTGGTCGCCACAAAGAAGGTGTCCACCCCGGCGATGTGCTTGTTCATCTGCGCCATCTGCAGCTCGTACTCGAAATCGGTGCCGGTGCGCAGGCCCTTGACGATCGCCGTGAGGCCGCGCTCCCGGACGAAGTCGACCACCAGACCGCGGCCGGACTCGGCACGCACATTGGGCAGATGCGCGGTGGCCTCACCGATCATCTCCAGGCGCTCCTCCAGGCTGAACATGCCCTTCTTGGCCGGATTGATCAGTACGGCGGCCACCACTTCGTCGAACTGCGCGGCCGCGCGCTCCAGGATGTCGACATGTCCCAGCGTCACCGGGTCGAACGAACCCGGACATACCGCGCCACTCATAGGGGTCGACGCTAGCAGCAGGCCTACGCCAGCTCGGCCAGCTCCAGTCGGGTGTCGCCGTAGCGGCGCGCGGGCCAGGCCTCCCAACCGTCCGGCCAGCGCACCTCGGGACTGGACACTGCCCGCTCGATCACCACGACGGTGCCCGGCCCGGCCCAGCCGCCCTCGGCCAGCAGCACCGGCAGGGCGTCGATATCCGCGGCGGCCACATCGTAGGGCGGATCGGCCAGCACCAGATCGACCGGCGCGGCGGTACCGGAGGTCAGCACCGCGGCCACCGTGCCGCGCCGCAGCGTCGCCCCGGGCAGCCCCAGCGCGGCGATGTTGCCGGCCAGCACGTCGGCGGCGCGGCGGTCCGATTCGACGAATAGCGCCGAGGCGGCGCCGCGGGACAACGCCTCCAACCCCAGTGCCCCCGAACCCGCATACAGATCCAGCACCGCTATCCCGGCCAACTCCAGCCGGGCATCGAGCACGTTGAACAGCGCTTCACGTACCCGGTCGGTGGTGGGCCGGGTTCCGCGCGGCGGCACGGCGATGCGCCGCCCACCCGCAGAGCCGCCGACGATGCGGGTCAGCTCAACACCACCAGCAGGTCTCCGCCTTCGACCTGTGCGGTCTGGGCAACCGCCACCCGCGCCACGGTCCCGTCGGCCGGTGCGGTGATGGCGGCCTCCATCTTCATCGCCTCGATGGTGGCGACGGTCTGTCCCGCGGTGACCTGATCGCCCTCCGAGACCCCGATGGCCACGACGCCGGCGAACGGCGCGGCGACATGTCCGGGCATGGTGCGATCGGCCTTTTCGGCCACCGGCGCCTCGCTGGCCACACTGCGGTCACGCACCTCGACCGGCCGAAGCTGGCCGTTGATGATGCACATCACCGTGCGCATGCCCCGTTCATCGGGTTCGGAGATGGCCTCCAGACCGATCAGCAGTTCCACTCCGCGTTCCAGGCGTACCCGGTGCTCTTCGCCTTGTCGCAGCCCGTAGAAGAACTGGTTGGCCGACAGCTCCGAGGTGTCGCCGTAGAGGTCGCGGTGCGCCTCGAATTCTTTGGTGGGGCCCGGAAACAGCAGCCGGTTCAGGGTGGCCTGCCGGGTCGGGCCGGCCAATGCCAGCGCGGCCTCGTCGTCCGCGGAGAGCCGCTGCTCCTCGCGCGCCGGCTCGCGCCCGGCCAGCGCCTTGGTGCGCAGCGGTTCCGGCCATCCGCCGGCCGGCTCCCCCAGTTCTCCACGCAGGAACCCGATCACCGAGTCGGGGATGTCCACCCGCGCCGGGTCGGCGGCGAACTCCTCGGCGGTGATGCCGGCGCCGACCAGGGCCAGCGCCAGGTCCCCGACCACCTTGGAGCTGGGGGTGACTTTGATCAGCCGGCCCAGCACCGCATCGGCTCCGGCGTAGTTGGCTTCGATGTCCTCGAACCGGTCGGCCAGCCCCAGCGCCTTAGCCTGCTGGTGCAGGTTGGACAGCTGCCCGCCGGGAATCTCGTGCCGGTAAACCCGGCCGGTCGGCCCGGCAAGCCCGGATTCGAAGGGCGAGTAGACCCTTCGAACCCCTTCCCAGTACGGCTCCAGATCGCACACCGCCGACAAAGACAGACCGGTGTCGAAATCGGTGTGTGCGGCGGCGGCCACGATCGAGCTCAGCGCGGGCTGGCTGGTGGTGCCGGCCAGCGGCGCGGACGCCCCGTCGAGGGCGTCGGCGCCGGCATGCCAGGCCGCCTCGTAGCTGGCCAGCTGGCCGCCCGGGGTGTCGTGGGTGTGGACGTGGATCGGTAGATCGAAGCGGCTGCGTAGCGCACTGACCAGTGTGGTCGCCGCGGTGGGACGCAACAGACCGGCCATGTCCTTGATCGCCAGCACATGCGCGCCCGCGTCGACGATCTGCTCGGCGAGCTTGAGATAGTAGTCCAGGGTGTAAAGGTTCTCGGCCGGATTGGTGAGGTCGCCGGTGTAGCACATGGCGACTTCGGCGACCGCAGAACCGGTTTCGCGCACCGCGTCGATCGCCGGGCGCATCGA
>Ga0182747_1002839_pt1 | contig 11941 bp, 10 predicted proteins | sample eDN3rd30CBELigBY_FD_128526 | JGI IMG/M metagenome (GOLD analysis project Ga0182747, IMG submission 128526) | Enriched backyard soil microbial communities from Emeryville, California, USA - eDNA 3rd pass 30_C BE-Lig BY (version 2) (version 2) | ecosystem: Environmental > Terrestrial > Soil >...
TAGCCGCTGACCGACACCAGCGCTTTTACCCGCTCGGGCCACAGCGCCGAGACGATGTCGGCGGTGCGCGCACCCCAATCGAAGCCGGCGAGCACGGCGCGCTGGATATGCAGCGCATCCATGAAAGCGATGACATCGCTGGCCAGCGCCGTTGGCTGGGCATTGCGTGGGGTTTGGGCGGACAGGAAGCGGGTCTGCCCGTAGCCGCGTACGTAGGGCACCAGCACCCGGTAGCCTTTTGCCGCCAGGGCGGGGGCGACTTCCTCGAAGCTGTGAATGTCGTACGGCCAGCCATGCAGCAGGATCACCACTGGCCCGTCGGCTGGGCCTTGCTCTACGTAGGCCACATCGAGCACGCCAGCGTTGACGTGTTTCAATGGGCCGAACTCATCCGCTGCGACGGCTGCAGCCAGGGGCTTTTGTGGTGCCGCCGTGGCGATGTTCGCGGCCATCAGGCCAAGCGGCAGCAGGGCACAGGCGAACAATGTACGGCCGAAACGGTGTGGCAGGGCGGTGGTCGAGTGGCTGGCAGGCATCGGGTATCTCCTTGGCAAAGTCATCGGTGCAGGTTGATGGGGAGCCAGTAAAGATGACTGCTGTATCGCGGATGTGTCTGATCGGCCTGTAGGAAACGTTCTTGTGTATCAGCTCTCAATTTGTACACATAAGGATACAAACACACCGCGGCAGCACGTTTTCCCGCTTCTGCTACGATCGATGGTTTGCCGGCCAAGGAGAGGTCCATGCATTACATTGTCGTCAAGCCCCATCGCAGCGAGTATCCGCGGCCCATCCGCTTCGCCAAGGGCGCCTTGCTGGATATCGGCCCGCGCTACGAGGGTGAGCCAGGTTGGCAGGACTGGTACCTGTGCACTTGCACCGGCCAGGAGCCTGGCTGGGTACCGGCCCAGTTGATCGAGCGGCTCAGCGTGGGCCAGGGCCGGGCGCTGGACCATTACTCGGCGCATGAACTGGATGCCGACCCGGGGCAGTTGGTGCAGATGCTGCGCCCACTCAATGGCTGGGTCTGGTGCCGGCGCCATGGCGATGGTGAGCTTGGTTGGCTACCGGCGCAGAAGCTTCAGCGGTTGACCTGAGCCCCACAACTGGCCAGCACCTGCTCCGTGCGCAGAATGCGTGCGTAATCCAATGCCAGGTTGCTCAAAGACAGCGCATGCACATCCTCGGCGGGCCACAGTCGGCCTTGCAGGTCGCGCTGGTCAAAGGTGAAGCAGGCGTCTTCCACCACCACGACATCGAACCCGAGGTTGCCCGCCGAGCGTGCGCTGGACTCCACGGAGTTGTTGGTAATCACCCCGGCGATGACCAGTTCGTCGATACCGCGTGCATGCAGCCAGCGCTCCAGGCCCGAGTTGGCAAAGGCATCAGGTACATGTTTGTCGAACACGGTTTCACTGGCCAGAGGGGTGAACGCGGGCTGGAATTCGCAACCGGACTGGCCCGGCCAGAACACCGAATTGGCCGTACGTGACAGATGGCGCACATGGACCACCGGGCGCCCGCCCTGGCGCCACGCAGCGAGCAGCTCGCCCATGCGCAGCTCGGCCTCGGGGTTGTTGCGCCGGCCTAGGCGCGGGTGATGAATGCCGGCCTGAAGGTCGATCAGCAGCAGGGCTGCATTGGTAGCGAAAGCGGTCATGGCGAGGCGGCACTCCTAGACAGATTCGAGGGGGTGACCCTAGCACAAGATGGATGACTGCAAAAAAGTTGCAGCAAATGCCTGGTGGTGGCCTTTGTATTCGTTTTTTTGCAGTCAAGGCCCATTTAATTTCAATTAATTTCAGCGCGTCGGGGCTCTAAGCTCCTTCCGTCGCCGCGTTCCAGAGCGGCTTCAGGAGTTTAGTCATGTCGCATGCTTGTGAAGTACCGACCCTCTCTCAACCACCCGCTGATGACCTGATCGACTGGCTGCGCATGCTGATGCGCGCCGAGCGGGCTGGCGCCCGGCTGATGCTCGACAGCGCTCGCCAAACCGATGACCCGGCGCTGCTGCTGCGCCTGGAGCAACTGCACCACGGCGAGGCAGAAAGCTGCCGACGCCTGCGCCATTGCCTTGAACGTCTCGATGCCAAGCCCGGCGGCGGCATTGGGGAGTTTTATGCCAAGGCCATGGCCATCACCGATGTGCATGAACGTTTGCAGTTCATTGCCCGGGGCCAGCGCTGGGTGGCTCGCCAACTCGAAGCCCGTTTGCCTCAGATCGAGCAGCCATGGCTGCGCAAGGAACTGGAAGTGGTGCTGCAACTGCACCAGGGCCCGCACCAACACTGATAGCGCGTCCGATCTCCAATATCGACAAGGACACACCATGCCTTCCGAGCTTTCCACCGACTTGCGCGACCCTGCGCAGGATGACCGCACCACCCGTTTCGCCCGTTCGCTGCTCGCCCAGGCCGGCCTTGGCCTGGAAGGCGAGGCGCCGTGGGACATGTTGCTGCACGATGCCGATGTGCCCCGGCGCGCCCTGGCCCAGGGCAACCTCGGCCTGGGCGAGGCCTACATGGACGGCGCTTGGGACTGTGAGCAACTGGATGAGTTTTTCAGCCGTTTGCTGCGGGCCCAGGTACCCGACCAGGTCAGCCCGACAGCGCTGATCTGGCATGCTTTGCAGGCACGCCTGCTGAACCGGCAGACGGCGCAGCGCGCCTGGACCGTTGGCGAGCGCCACTACGACCTGGGCAACGACTTCTATGCGGCCATGCTCGACCCACGCATGGCCTACACCTGTGCCTACTGGAAAGATGCCGACAACCTGGCCCTGGCCCAGGCGGCCAAGCTTGACCTGATCTGCCGCAAGCTTGGCCTGCGACCGGGCATGCGGGTGCTCGACATTGGCTGTGGCTGGGGCAGTTTCATGGGCTATGCCGCCGAGCATTACGGGGTCGAATGCGTGGGGGTGACGATTTCCCGCGAGCAATGCGAGTGGGCGCAGAAGCGCTACAAGGGCTTGCCGCTCGAGTTCCGACTGCAGGATTACCGTGAACTGGACGAGCGTTTCGATCGCATCGTCAGCATTGGCATGTTCGAGCACGTGGGGCGCAAGAATCATCGCACCTTCATGGAGGTTGCCGCGCGCTGCCTGGATGACGAAGGCCTGTTGTTGCTGCACACCATCGGCAAGAACCGGCGGCGCGACGTGCCCGACCGGTGGATCGACAAGTACATCTTCCCCAATGGCGACCTGCCCTCGATCGGCCAGATCGGCGATGCCGCCGATGGCTTGCTGGTGGTCGAGGACCTGCACAACTTCGGCGCTGACTACGACCGCACGCTGATGGCCTGGTACGCCAATTTCGAGGCCCACTGGCAGTACTTCGCCAGTGAACTGGGCGAGCGCTTCCGGCGCATGTGGCGGTACTACCTGTTGTCGTGCGCGGGGGCGTTCCGGGCGCGGGACATCCAGTTGTGGCAGTGGGTGCTGTCGCGGGGCGGGGTAGTGGGTGGGTATCAGCGGGTCACGTGAGCCCGAGCTACTTCGAACAAGGCGAGTGCTTTTGTTCTGCGTGCACCGCTGCCATGAAGGTTTGCATTGCCGAAGAATGGACCCTGTTGCGCCGGGTAATCAGCCCATAAGGCGGTAGGCGGGGTTCCAGCAAGATTGGCAGTTCTGCCAGCAGGTGGCGACCTGGATAATCCTCTATCACTGAGCGCGGCGTGATGCCGATCATGTCGGTCTGTTGCAGCAACGCTAGCAAGGTCATGATCGAGGTGGTCTCGACGATGCTGCTGGGCAGGTCGATACGGGCATTGTGAAACGCCTGGTTGACGATGGTGCGCATGGGGCTTGGATGTTGCTGCAGCACCCAGGTCATTTCCTGCAGTTCGGTCCAGTCGATCTTTTTCGCTTGGGCCAGCGGGTGCTGCGCACCGGTGATCACGCACAGCTCCTCTTCGCCAAGGCTGTCAAACTGCAGGTCGTCGGTACGCGCATTGCTGGGGATGCGCCCCAGCACCACATCCAGCTGGTCCTGCTGCAGCGCCTGCACCAGTACGTCGCTGGTGTCGACTTGCAAGCTCATCGAAAGACGCGGGTGGCTTTGCTTGAGCGTGGCGATGGTACGGGTCAGCAACCCCGAGGCTAGCGCCGGAATCGCGCCGATCGTGACCCGACCAAGGTTGCCCGACTCCAGAGCGACCATTTCCTCGCGCATGCCAGACAGTTCGGCGAAGATCATCCGCGCATAGTAGATCAGTGTCTCGCCGAACGGCGTGGCGCGCATGCCACGCGCCAGGCGCTCGAACAACTCTACGCCGAGCAAGTCCTCGGCCTCGTGCAGCATCTTGGTCGCGGCCGGCTGGGTCATGCCGATCTCCTCGGCGGCGCGGCGCAGCGAGCCGAGCTCGTCCAGGGCCAGCATCAGGCGTAGTTGCCGCAAGCGCAGGCGGCTGTGGATGATGTTGGCGTCGGGAATGCGGGACATGGTCTGGCTCATGGTCATAGATAGGCCAAGATTGACAAGAAATGGACCAGGACGCCAGCCGCGGGGGCAGGCAACGCCCTCGCAGCGGAGTGCCATTCACCGCGGTGCCTGCTCGCATCTTTCATCTGTTGGTTTTGCAAACAACTGATAACCCCATGGCAATCAATAAGTGAAAAGGTATTACCCCAGGCTATCAATGGATACACATAAGTGATTATCCACCCCGCCTCGACCACTCTACAGTCGCCCCAACATCAACAACAAAAAGCCTGCCCAGACGCTTCGTTGGGGCAATCAAGGCAAAAACGGGGAATCCTCCATGAGCGATCACGCCAGCTCCCTGGCTTCGGCCACTTCCAGCAGCCGCGCACGGTTACTGCCCTTCCTGATTTTGATGTACGTCCTGGCGTTCATCGACCGCGCCAACGTCGGCTATGCCCGCGCCTTCCTGCAGGCCGACACCGGCCTTGGTGACGCAGCTTTCGCCTTCGGCGCGAGCATTTTCTTCATCGGTTACGCCTGTTTCGAAGTCCCCAGCAACCTTATGCTGCACCGCCTCGGCGCCCGTGTCTGGCTGTGCCGGATCATGGTTACCTGGGGCCTGGTCAGCGCGGCGATGATGTTCGCCGACAATGCCACCACCTTCTATGTACTGCGCTTCCTGCTGGGCATCGCCGAAGCGGGCTTCTTCCCCGGCATCATTCTCTACCTCACCTACTGGTTCCCGGCCCGCAGCCGCGCCCAGGCGCTGGGCCTGTTCTACTTCGGCCTGCCGCTGGCGCTGGTGCTGGGCGGCCCGCTGTCGGGCTGGCTGCTGGAGTTCCATGGGGTGTTCGGCCTGCGCAACTGGCAGTGGCTGTTCGTCGTCGAGGGGCTGCTGGCTTCACTGGTGGGTATCGCTGCCTACTTCTACCTGGTCGACCGCCCACGCCATGCGCGCTGGCTCAGCGAAGCACAGAAACAGGCGTTGGAAAGCCAACTGGCCGAAGAGGATGCGCAAAAGGCCCAGGGCCCGCATGGCTTCCTCGGTGCGCTGCGCAATAGGCAAGTGCTGAAGTTCTGCCTGGTGTACTTCACCGTGCAGATGAGCGTGTACGGTGTGGTGTTCTCCCTGCCAACGCGAATCGCCAGCTTCCTGGATGGGCAGGTGGGCCTGAGCGTCGGCCTGTACACCGCCATCCCCTGGGCCTGCGCCCTGGTGGTCACCCGCCTGGTGACTCGCTACGCCGACCGCAGCGGCCTGCATCGGCAACTGGCGGTGGCCATGTTGGCCATGGCCGCAGCGGGCATCGCAGCCTCGGCGCTGGCCGGTAGCCTGCCGCTGGTGGTGCTGGCCTTCTGTTTCGCCGCCGCCGGCTTCGTCGCCGTGCAACCGCTGTTCTGGACTTTGCCCACCGGCTACCTCAGCGGGGCCGCAGCGGCCAGTGGCATTGCCCTGATCAATTCCCTGGGCAACCTCGGCGGCTTCGTTGCACCGAACCTCAAGACCCTGACCGAAACCCTCTTCGCCGACCCGCGCGCTGGCATGTTCGCCCTGGCCGTGGTCGGGCTGCTGGGTGCCTGGCTGCTGTCACGACTGAAAGCTTCACGACCCGCGCCAACGCCGTTGGAATCTGTGCGGGCCGGCTGATCAACACACTGTAGTGAGAGGAACTTCAAGCATGAAAATCAAATCCGTTCGTACCCGTGTCTTCGAATGGAAAGGCAAGGTCGTGCCGCCCCAGGCGCACTTCTGCACCAACGCCAGCGACATCCTGTTCGAGCGTGGCGATGCCATGGGCTCATTCCGCTTCCACGGCTGGCTGGTGGTGGAGATCGAAACCGACACGGGCATCGTCGGCATCGGCAACTGCGCCCTTGCACCGCGCGTGGCCAAGGAGATCATCGACCTGTATCTGGCGCCGATCTGCATCGGCGAAGACCCGTTCGACAGCGAGTACATCTGGCAGAAGATGTACCGTCGTACCCACGCCTGGGGCCGCAAGGGTATCGGCATGGCCGCCATCTCCGCGATCGACCTGGCGATCTGGGACATCATGGGCAAGGCCGTGGGCAAGCCAGTGTTCAAGCTGCTCGGCGGACGCACCAAGGAAAAGATCTGGACCTACGCCTCCAAGCTGTACGCCAACGACAACCTGGACCTGTTCCTCGAAGAGGCCCAGGGCTACCTCAACCAAGGTTTCACCGCACTGAAGATGCGCTTCGGCTATGGTCCCAAGGATGGCCCGGCCGGCATGCGCCGCAACATCGAACAGGTGCGTGCGCTGCGTGAGCTGGCCGGCCCCGATGTCGACATCATGCTCGAATGCTACATGGGCTGGACCCTGGAATATGCCAGGCGGATGCTGCCGAAACTGGCCGAATTCGAGCCGCGCTGGCTGGAGGAGCCGGTGATAGCCGACGACATCGAAGGTTATATCGAGCTGAAGAAGATGGGCATCATGCCGATCTCCGGCGGCGAGCACGAGTTCACCGGGCATGGCTTCAAGGATTTGCTCGAGCGTCGTGCGGTGGACGTGATCCAGTATGACACCAACCGCGTCGGTGGCATCACTGCCGCGCGCAAGATCAACGCCATGGCCGAAGCCTGGTCGGTGCCGGTCATTCCGCACGCTGGGCAGATGCACAACTATCACCTGACCATGGCCAGCACCGCGTCGCCGATGGCCGAGTTCTTCCCGGTATTCGATGTCGAGGTCGGCAACGAGCTGTTCTACTACGTGTTCAAAGGCGAGCCGCAGCCGGTCAATGGCTACATCCAACTGGATGACGACAAGCCGGGCCTGGGCCTGGAAATCTCCGAGGAATACCTCAAGGACTTCAACATCATCGAATGATCGTGCCGGGCGCCGCCGAGCGCTGGCGCCCTGCCTTGCAAGGAGAACCAAAGATGCGTCTGATTCAATTCGAAGATCAGGCCGGCCATCGTCGGGTCGGGGTGGTCGAGGGGGCCCAGGTACAACCCGTGCGTAGCGTTTCGAGTACCCGCGAACTGGCGTTGGCGGCGATCCGTGCTGGCCGTGGGCTGGTGGACGAAGTGCTGGCGCGCGGCACTGATACCGGTGTGGACTATGCCCAACTGCTGGAGGCGGGCAGGGTATTGCCGCCGCTGGACCATGAAGACCCGGCGCATTGCCTGGTCAGCGGCACCGGCCTGACCCACCTGGGCAGTGCCGCGACGCGCGACAAGATGCACCAGCAAGGTGAGCAGGACGAAGCGACGCTGACCGACACCATGCGCATCTTCAAATGGGGCCTGGAAGGTGGCAAGCCCGCGGCGGGCGAGGTTGGCGCGCAGCCAGAGTGGTTCTACAAAGGGGACGGCAGCATCGTCGTACGCCCTGGCGCGGATTTGCCCCTGCCAGCGTTTGCCGAAGATGCCGGCGAGGAGCCAGAGCTGGTCGGCCTGTACGTGGTCGGTGATGACGGCCGGCCCTACCGCCTGGGCTATGCGCTGGGCAACGAGTTTTCCGACCATGTGATGGAACGGCGCAACTACCTGTATCTGGCCCATTCCAAGTTGCGTGCCTGTGCCTACGGCCCGGAGCTGCGAGTGGGCGAGTTGCCGACGCACCTGCAGGGCCACAGCCGGATCCTGCGCGACGGCCAGGTGCTGTGGCAGCGGGAGTTCCTGACGGGAGAGCGCAACATGTGTCACAGCCTGGAGAACCTGGAGTTCCACCACTTCAAGTACGCACAGTTTCTGCAAGCGGGTGACGTGCACGTGCATTATTTCGGCACTGCGACCTTGTCTTTCGCCGACGGGATCAAGGCGGCGCCGGGTGATACGTTCGAGATCGCCGTGGAAGAATTCGGTGCGCCGCTTCGTAATGGAATAGTGTCCGCGAAGCTACTATTGTTGCCTGGCCAGGTAGTTGCTCTTTAAAGCCTTTGCCCCGCGTCAATCCTATGGGAGATCGCCCAGCCCTTTGGGCTGCGCTGTCGCGCAGAGAACAAAGCCTCAGCAAGCGCCGCTCCCACAGGGGCCCTGCTAAATCAAAGAGTTACGTGTTGTTCTATGGGAGCGGTTGACCCGCTCCTGCTGGATCGACAGGTCATGTGTCGTTCCATGGGGGGCTGAAGCGCGCATCGACCGACGCTTTCAGCTGATCGGGTCCTTTCCCAGCACCTTGTTCAATGCCACTCGTGCGTCTTCCAGTTGCACCAGCGTGGCATGCCGCGCGCCTAGTGCATCGCCATTCTGGATGGCGGTGAGGATCGCTTTGTGCCGAGGCAGGGCCAGCTCATCGAAGTTAGGCCGCTGGTTTGAATAACGCACCGACTCGCGCAAGGCCAGCGACAGCATGTTGCATAGGTAGGCGAGCAGATCATTGTGAGTGGCATCGGCGATGCGGGCGTGGAAATCGAGGTCGGGTTGCAGGCGCTCTTCATGGGTGCGCGCGGCCTCCATGCGCTGATAGGCCTCGGTTATCGATTCGATATCGGCCAGCGTGGCATTGGTCGCGGCCAGCGCGGCGGCGGCCGGCTCGATGACCCAGCGCACGCTGGACAACGTATTGAAGAATTCCTGCTGCGGGGTGGACTGCATCAACCAGTGCAATACGTCTGGGTCGAGCATGTGCCAGTCATGGCGCGGCCTGACCAAGGTGCCGACGCGTGGGCGAGCCTCGACCAGGCCTTTGGCAGTGAGCGCGCGCATGGCCTCGCGGAATACCGGCCGGCTGATCGCGTAGGTCTCGCACAGGCTGGCTTCGGAGGGCAGCTTCTGCCCGGGCTCGAGTCGGCCGGATACGATCTGCAGGCCGAGGTCCTGGACCAGCGTGGCGTGCATGCTCTTGCGCGTGGTGGGCTGGCGGTAGTTCATGTGGGGCGAGGGAAGTCCTTCGGGCAGGGCCGGGCATCATAGCATCACTGTGGCTGTATCGGCCCCATCGCCGGCTTGCCGACGATAGGGCCAGGCGTGCTCAGTGCGAGTGCTTGGGCACCGCCGAGCCGCGGCAACCGACCAGGAAGTCGAAGTCGCAGCCTTCGTCGGCCTGCATCACATGATCCAGGTACAACCGCGCGTAGCCGCCGCTGATCAGTTGTGCTGGCGCCCGCAGGTCGGCCAGGCGGCCGGCCAGTTCCTCGTCGGAAATATCCAGGTGCAGGCGGCCTTCCTGGCAGTCCAGCTCGATCCAGTCACCTTCGCGAACCGTCGCCAAAGGCCCGCCTGCAGCCGCTTCGGGGGCCACGTGCAGGACCACGGTGCCATAGGCGGTACCGCTCATGCGGGCGTCGGAGATGCGTACCATGTCGGTCACGCCCTGGGCCAGCAGCTTGGCCGGCAGGCCCATGTTGCCGACTTCGGCCATGCCCGGATAACCCTTGGGCCCACAGTGTTTCATCACCAGCACCGAGTTGGCGTCCACGTCCAGCTCAGGGTCGTTGATGCGCGCCTTGTAGTCCTCGAAATTCTCGAACACCACGGCACGGCCACGGTGTCGCATCAGTGCCGGGGTCGCTGCCGATGGCTTGAGCACCGCGCCCTTGGGCGCCAGGTTGCCGCGCAGGATGCAGATGCCGCCATCGGCCACCAGAGGGCGGTCGATCGGTCGGATGACTTCTTCGTCGTATAACGGCGCTGCCTGGCAGTTGTCCCACAGGCTCTTGCCGTTGGCGGTCAGGGCGGCGGGGTTGGGCAGCAGGCCATGCTCGCCCAGGCGACGGATCACCGCTGGCAGGCCACCGGCATAGTAGAACTCTTCCATCAGGAAGCGCCCCGATGGCTGCAGGTCGACCAGGGTCGGCGTGCCGCGACCGACGCGGGTCCAGTCTTCCAGTTGCAGGTCGACGCCAATGCGTCCGGCAATGGCCTTGAGATGGATCACCGCGTTGGTCGAGCCGCCGATGGCGGCATTGACGCGGATGGCGTTCTCGAAGGCTTCACGGGTGAGGATCTTCGACAGGCGCAGGTCTTCGCGGACCATATCGACGATGCGCATGCCCGACAGGTGGGCCAGCACGTAGCGGCGCGCGTCCACCGCGGGGATGGCGGCGTTGTGCGGCAGCGAGGTGCCCAGCGCTTCGGCCATACAGGCCATGGTCGAGGCCGTACCCATGGTGTTGCAGGTGCCCGCCGAGCGCGACATGCCGGCCTCGGCCGAGAGGAATTCGTTGAGGTCGATCTGGCCGGCCTTGTAGGCCTCGTGCATCTGCCAGACGATGGTGCCGGCGCCGATATCGCGGCCCTTGTGCTTGCCGTTGAGCATCGGCCCGCCGGTGACCACGATCGCCGGCACGTCGCAGCTGGCCGCGCCCATCAGCAGCGCCGGGGTGGTCTTGTCGCAGCCGGTCAGCAGTACCACGGCATCCACGGGGTTACCACGGATCGCTTCCTCTACATCCATGCTCGCCAGGTTGCGGGTGAGCATCGCGGTGGGGCGCAGGTTGGACTCGCCGCTGGAAAACACCGGGAACTCCACCGGGAAGCCACCGGCCTCCAGCACGCCTTTTTTCACGTGTTCGGCGATCTTGCGAAAGTGCGCGTTGCACGGGGTGAGCTCCGACCACGTGTTGCAGATGCCGATGATCGGCTTGCCCTGGAATTCGTGGTCGGGGATGCCCTGGTTCTTCATCCAGCTGCGGTACATGAAACCGTTCTTGTCGGCTGTGCCGAACCATTGGGCGGAGCGCAGTGGGGATTTGCTGTCAGACATAGGGGACACCTTAATAGTATTACTATTTGACGATATTTGACCGACTCTACTGGCAAAAATGGGAATTGTGAAGGCTTGTCGTTTTAAATAGTAATACTATATGATCGCTTGGCCATGGCGGAGGCCTGCCAAGAAGCCCCGACCGAGTGCTGTGCCCATTACAAGAACAATTGGAGACATCACCATGATTCAGGAGCAGCGGCTCGTCCGCCTGATCACACTGAAACTCATCCCTTTCCTGGTCCTGCTTTACCTGGTGGCCTATGTCGATCGTTCGGCGGTGGGGTTCGCCAAGCTGCACATGGGCGCCGATATTGGCCTTGGTGATGCAGCCTATGGCCTCGGCGCCGGGCTGTTCTTCATCGGCTACTTCCTCTTCGAGGTACCGAGCAACCTGTTGCTCGACCGTTTCGGCGCGCGTCGCTGGTTTGCCCGCATCCTGGTGACCTGGGGCGCGATCACCATCGGCATGGCGTTCGTCACCGGGCCCAATGGCTTCTATGTGATGCGCTTCCTGCTGGGGGCGGCCGAGGCCGGCTTCTTCCCAGGGGTGCTGTACTACATCACCCAGTGGTACCCGGTGCGCCACCGCGGCAAGATTCTCGGCTTCTTCATCCTTTCGCAGCCACTGGCGATGCTGGTGACCGGCCCACTCTCGGGTGCGCTGCTGGGGCTCGATGGCAACTATGGTTTGCATGGCTGGCAGTGGTTGTTCATCTGCATCGGTACCCCGGCGGTGTTGCTGGCCTGGCCGACCCTGCGCCTGCTGCCGGACGGCCCGGCCAAGGTGCACTGGCTCAACGAGGAGCAACGCAACTGGTTGCAGGAGCAATTGGCCAA
>Ga0182747_1002841_pt1 | contig 11935 bp, 11 predicted proteins | sample eDN3rd30CBELigBY_FD_128526 | JGI IMG/M metagenome (GOLD analysis project Ga0182747, IMG submission 128526) | Enriched backyard soil microbial communities from Emeryville, California, USA - eDNA 3rd pass 30_C BE-Lig BY (version 2) (version 2) | ecosystem: Environmental > Terrestrial > Soil >...
AGTGCCACCGTCTGGCGGGACAGATACCGTTTGCCGACTCTGAGCAGCTGCGCCTCGTCGTCGACGACGCCGAGCGGCCCGGCGACCGCGGTGGCGGTGTCGACCTCCAGGAAGGTCACGTCGGAGTGGAACAACCGGATGAGCGAGCCGGCGGCCGGCGGCAGCTCCCCGGTGCGCATGGCGCGCCCGACGTGGTCGACCAGACAGTCCCGCACCATCCGGCGGGCGAGCACCCGGCCGATCTTGTCCTGGGTCAGCGGATCCTCGGCGGTGCCGGCGTCGACCGCCAGAGTGAGGAAGTCGCCGGCGGCCATCTCGGTGCGTTCGGGCCCGCGCCCGCTGGCGAACTCCGAGCCCTGCCCGACGGCGCGCCGCTCGTGGAACAACAGCCGGGAGGCGACGTCCCAGCCCTTGTTCACCTCGCCGACGACCGCGTCGTCGCCGAGGCGCAGGCCGTCGAAGAACTCTTCGCAGAACTCGTTGGAGCCGTCGACCTGTTCGATACGCCGCAGCGTGACCCCGGGCGCGCCGATCGGCATCAAGAACATCGTCAGGCCGTCGTGCTTGGGCACCGTCGAATCGGTGCGGGCCAGCAGCAGCCCGTAGTCGGCGGCGAAGGCACTGGTACTCCAGGTCTTGGCCCCGCTGATCACCCAGCTGTCCCCATCCCGATCGGCGCGGGTGATCAGCCCCGCCAGGTCGGATCCCCCGCTGGGCTCCGAGAGCAGCTGCACCAGCACCTCCTCACCGCGCAGCGCGGCGTGGATGTGCCGGCGCTTCTGCTCCTCACTTCCGGTGTCGAGCAGGGTCGCGCAGCAGATGGTGAAGGTCGGGACGTTGAGGATCAACGGCATCTCGTAGCCGTCGGATTCGACGTCGAAGGCCTTCTGATAGCGGATGTCCAAGCCGAGACCGCCGTATTCGCGCGGGAAGCAGATCCCGGCGAACCCGCCGTCGTAGAGGCGCCGCTGCAATTCACGGGCACGCTGCCAGGCGCCTTCGTCGTCGCGGCCGTTGCGGGGCGGGTGCTGCGGATCGAGTCGAGGCATGTTGGCGGCCAGCCAGTCGCGCGCCCGGGCGGCGAACTCCTCGACGGTGAACTCGGTGGCGATGGTCTGGCTCATGCGGCCGGCTCCGTTGTCCTCGCGGCCCGGACGATGGCCTGATGATGTTCGGCGGACGTGCCGAACAGGCCGGCATACAAGGTGATCCGCCGCAGGTAGACGTGCAGGTCATGCTCCCAGGTGACGCCGATACCGCCATGCAGCTGGACGCATTCCTGGACCAGTGGTCCGGCGTGTTCGGACAGATAGGATTTGGCGGCGCTGACCCACATCGCGGCTTCCGGGATGCGCGCGGCCACCTTGTCGACGGCGCCGGCGGTGACGGCGCGACCGGCATGCAGCCACATGGTCATGTCGGCGAGCCGGTGTTTGAGCGCCTGGTAGGACGCCAGCGGACGGCCGAAGCTGTACCGATTTCGGGTCCACTCGAGCGTCATGGCCAGCACGGCGTCCAGGATTCCCACGGTTTCGGCGCAGGTCAGGGCAATCGCGACCTGGGTCTGGCGGTCGATGAGCTGGGCAGTCTGTGCGGCGCTGCCCACGACCGCCGCCGCATCGACGTCGACATCGTCGAGCTCGATGCGCGCGTACTGCTTCACCAGGTCGATGCAGGCCTGCGGATGCACCGTCACGCCCGGGGCGTCGGCACGGATCAGGAACTGCCGCAGGGCCCCGTCGTCGGTGCGGGCGCCGGCGAGGATCACGTCTGCCTGCGCACCGGCCTCGACTCGGTCCTTGACGCCGTTGAGCCGGTAGCCGGTACCGGTGGCGGTGGCGGTGACGCTGGGCTGGTGCGGCCGGAAGGCCCGGCCCGGTTCGTCCGCGGCCCAGGTCGCCACCTGCTCACCGGTGACCAGCGCCGCGATGGTCGCGGCGTGATCAGCGCGGTTGTCGGCGTCGACCAGGCCGGCCAGCACGGTGCTCACCGGGTACAGCGGCCCCGGCGCGACCGTGCGGCCGAGCGCTTCGGCGATCGCCGTGAGGTCGTGCAGGCCACTGTCGGAGACGCTGCCCCCGCCGAGTTCCTCGGGCACCAGCAAGCCGGCCCAGCCGAGCTCCGCTGCCTGTGGCCACCATCCCGGGTCATAGGACCGGCCCTGGGCATGTAGCTCACGCTGCCCGCTCAGCGTCGCCGTCTTGTCGAGAAACGCGCGCGCCGTGCCGACGAACAGCTCGCTCTCGGTGGACAAGTCGCTCATGTGGTCTCCTTCCGGACGCCAAAGGCGTTGACCGCCATGGCCAATAGGCAGTAGCCGCCGATGGTGAACACCAGGTCCATGCGTTGCTCTTCGGTGAAGTGGCGACTCAGCTCGTCCCACACTGCAGCAGAGATGGTCCGACTGTCGACCAGCTCGTCGGCGGCGTGCACCACGGCCGCATCGGATTCCCCGGCGGGCTGCCCGGAGCGGATGGTGGCGATCTCTTCGGCCGTCAGGCCCGCGCGTTCTGCGATCGGAAGGTGATGTGACCACAGGTAATCGCAATCGCTTTTCAGCACCGCCCGCAGCAGCGCGATTTCGCGGTCCCGCGGTGACAGTGTGGAACCGGTGAGCAGATAGGCGTTGAACGGCAGGTAGGCACGGGTCAGCGCAGGGTGGCGGACCAAAGCAGCCAGCACGTTGCCGGCGTCACGCGGGTTGGCCCGGTCCGCCGGCAGCAGCGAGCGCAACGCATCGCGCACCGAATCGTCCCAGCGATCCGCCGGCAGCGGCTCAACCCGGGTCACTGGATGGGCTCGTCACCGAGCACCGTGGTGCGCAGCATTTCCCGAGGGGAGTCGGGGTCGTAGGGGGCGGCGCGATGCAGCACCCCCCGGTTGTCCCAGATGACGGTGTCGCCCACTGACCACTTGTGGCGGTAGACGTTGTCGGCGACCGTGGCGCGCTCGAGCAGTTCGGCCAGCAGCGCGCGGCCGTCATCGAGATCCATGCCGACGACGTAGTCGGCGGAGGCGCCCAGTACCAGCGACTTTCGGCCGGTGCGGTGCGTCCACACCAGGGGATGTTCGTGGGTGGGTCGAGCCCGCCACCTCGCCAGCTCTTCCGGAGTCGGGTCGGGCGTGACCCGGCGCTGGGAGGCTTCCAGCGAGTGCACGACCCGCAGGGAGCCGAAGCGCTGCTTCTCGTCGTCGGTGAGTGCGTCGTAGGCGGCATAGGCGTTGGCGAATTCGGTCTCGCCGCCTCGCTCGGCCACCTGCACCGCCGAGAGCACGGTGGCCTTCTGCGGGCACTCGTCACCCATCGGTGTGCAGCCGTCGATATGCCAGTCGAAGGTGGCGCGCAGGTAGCTCGCGGCGGAGTTCTTCGCGGTGTTCAACGTGATCGGATAGATGCCGGCGACCTCGTGGTGGCCGTCCGAGGAGAAGTCGACGCTGCCCAGCCGACCACAGAACGCGACCTGATCCCGGGGCTTGAGCTGCAGACCGCGGAAGACCAGGACCCCGTTGTCCTCGAGCGCCTCGAGCACCGCAGCGCCGAGATGATCGTCGTCGACCAGCCGTTCCGGCTCGACGCCGCGCACCTCGGCGCCGACCGAGGAGGTGAGCTTGTTGATGGTGAGCAGACTCATCGGCTGCATCCTTTCCGCGGTGGGTTTCCGGTGATCACGGGACGGGCCAGCCGGTCCGGATCATGACGGCGTCGGCGGCGTCGACGGGGGCGGGCTGGCCCATGATCTCCACCGCCATCGCCACCATGACCAGCGAATAGATCAGGTGCAGCAGGTTGAGTGCGTCCTCGGGGATCTCGTCCAGCGCGAACTTGTCGCAGTAGTCGATCGCCTCCTCCAACCGCGGGAAGAACGCGTCGTAAAAGGCCCGTAGTTCCGGAATGGTGCTGGCCAGCCTCTGGTTGAAGCGTTCGGTTTCAGTTGGCAAGCACCAGGTTTCGGCGAACCTCTCCAGTTCGGCGAATGCGCTCGGTAGTCGCGGGGTGCTCATCGGACTGCTCCCGCTCCGGTGTGCTCACGCCGGTATTCGTCCACCCAGTCGCCGACCACCTTGTGCAGGTGACGGACCAGGATCTCCTGGTCGTTGAGCGGAAAGTCGTCGACGATGCCGTATTCCAGCGCCGCCTGGGTTCCGCCGAGCATTCCGGCGTCCTGCAGTGCGAACTCCTTGAGCACCACCGCCGCGACTTCGTGCTCGATGCGCTCGCGCACGCTGCGGGCCGGATGAAAGTAGGTGTGGGCCTCGAAGCGGTGGGTGTTGTGCGAGGTAGGCCAGTACCGGTACAGCAGATACCAACCGCCGTAGATGAGGATCTCGGTGTTGGGGAAGATCTGGAAATTGCTGATCCCCCACGGCTCAATGCCGCCCGGGTTCACCCCGTCCGGAATTTCGCCGATATCGGGGGTCCGCCAAGGGCCGACCAGCCCGCTGCGGGTCGCCCGCTCGATCGGGTACATGTATTCCGGGGGCAGCAGCCACCGGCGCCGGCCGGCGGTCGACACCAACCGGTGCGGCCCGTCGAGCTGGAAATGACCGCAGGTGAAGCCGGCGTCGGGAACGCGCACCGCAGCGGGCACCTGCTGCGAATGCAGTGCCGGCACATGGTAGTACTCCTGGAACGCGTCGGCGAAGATCTTCCAGTTGCTGTTGTTGTGCGCCACCCAGTCGTAGCGTTCGGTGAGTTTCCCGAACGGGTAGTCGTCGAGAGCGGTGATCATGGGCCCGAGGAATTCGCGCAGGGCTTCGCGCGGTTCGGCATCGAAGTTGATGAAGATGAAGCCGTTCCAGATGTCGCAGTGCACGCCGATCAGGTTCGGGTCCGCACCGTCGAATCCGTGGCTGTGGCGGCAGCGTTTGCAGGTGAACTCCTGACATTGCCCGGCGGTCTCCCGATCCGGGAAGTCGTGCCAGACCAGCTTCGTGCCGCAGCGGGGGCAGACGTTGTGAAACGCCCGGATCCCCTGGTCTGCGCAGACCACGATGACCGACGCCCGGGCGACCTCGATCTCCTTGGTGGCGTAGCTCCCGTGGTCGGGCACCTCCTCGACACGGCCGATGTTGAGCCAGGCGCGCTTGAACACCGCCTCGCGCTCGATCTCGTAGAACTCCGGTGACGTGGAATCGGTGAACGAGATCGGGCCGGTGCCCAGATCCGGGTAGTGTTCGGTCCACGAACCCTCCGCGGGCCTGCCCGATCGCGCTGAAATAGGCTCTGTCACAACACCGCTCCTCCATTGACTCCGAGCACCTGACCTGTGATGAAGCCGGCTTCCTCCGAACACAGGAATCCGACCGCCGCGGCGATGTCGGCCCCGGTACCCAGCCGGCCCAGCGGGATGTTGGCTGCTATCTGTTCGTTGGACGGCAGGTAGCCGGCCGCCTGCGACTGGTGCTGCATGGGTGTCTCGATACCCGAGGGCGGGATGTTGTTGACCGTGATGCCGTGAACGGCGTACTCGCGGGCCAGCGACTTGGTCAGTGTGATCACCCCGCCTTTGGATGCCGCATAGTGGGCGGCGAACGGCGATCCGCGCTGGGCGCTGGACGAGGAGATCATCACGATTCGGCCCCACCCGGCGGCGACCATGTCCGGCAGTGCGGCCTGGCAGCAGTGGAAGGTGCCGGTCAGGTTGACATCGATGATCCGCGCCCACGCTTCGGCGGTGATGTCAGCGAATGCGGAATAGCCGAACAAGCCGGCGCTGGTGACCAGGACGGTGGTCGGCCCGAGCTCGCTGCGCACCTTGGCGAATGCCGAGTCGACGGCGGATCGATCGGTGACGTCGGCGGCGATCCCGAGCGCGACCACTCCCTGGCCACGCAGATCCTCGGCAACCCGCTGCGCGGCTTGGTCATTGACATCCAGGACGGCGACCTGATACCCGCGTCTGCCCAGCTCGTGACAGGTAGCCTCGCCCATTCCCGAGGCCCCGCCGGTGACCACGGCGACCCGCGGCGACACCACTGTGGTCATTGCATCCCCTTCGGCACCGATCGGCGCATCACAACCCCGGACTGCGTTGTGTGCGATGTTATCAAGTACTTGTCATTAATCTCAAGTGCTGGACATCGGCGGTGCTGACGCGGCTCAGGGCAGCTTGATCATCGAGACGTACATCGCGACGACCGGCCGGTAAAGATCGATGTCGTCGAGTTGGCTGGCCAACACGGCCGAGTCGCTGGTGGCGACGAGAACCTGGGCCAGTGTCAGTGCCGGTATCAGCAGGGTCCCGCCCAGGCGTTCGACGCCCTCGACGATGAACTTCGCCAACTGCTCGACGACCTCGGCGCGTTTGGCGGCGACCCGCTCGCGCGCGTCGGGGTTGCGCAGCAGATACAGCGCGAACTCGTGTCCGAGCGCGGCGTGCTCCGCGCCGTGGTCCTGGCTCAATTGACGCCAACGCTCGGCGATCTCGTCGAGTTCACGCTCCCCGATCTGGCTCGTCTTGGTCATCACCCCGGCGAAGTTGTCGAAATAACGCCGCCAATACCGGTCGTTGACGGCCAGGAAGAGCTCCTCCTTGCCGGCGAAGTGCTTGTAGATGGCCCCCTTCGTGTAGCCGGCGGCCTGAGCGATGTCATCGAGAGTCGCTGTGGTGAAGCCTTTTTCGGCGAACACTTCCTCGGCAGCATCCAGCAGCAGCGAACGGGTGTGCGCCAGTCTCCGTTCCCGGGTCCACCGCTCCACCATGGTCGAGATTATTCCACAAGAATCTGCGATACCTCTTGGCAGCTGAGATACCAATGAGTATATTTCGACCCACTGCGCTACCGGGGAAGGGGTAAACCGCACATGGATAGCGGCGTATCGAGTCAGAAGAACGTGGTCGCCGAGCCGGAATCACCCGGCCGCCAAGGCGGCGGGGCCATCCGGATCTGGGCGGCCGTCGGCGGGGCCCTGCTGGCGCTACAGCTGTATGTGTGGGCGCGCTGGATCACCGGTCCGTTCTTCGAACGGGTCCCGGGCGGGCCGAACGATCCGCCGATGTATATGAAGGTGCCCCTGATGGCCAACGCCGTCATCCTCTGGGTCGGCCTGCCGGTTGCGATCTGGTGGTTCTTCATCCGGCCCTGGCGCCGCGAGCGCCGAATCACGCTGGACGGCATGCTCTTTTTATCGATGGGCCTGATGTTCTTTCAGGATCCGCTGCTCAACTACTTCAACACGTGGTGCACCTACAACACGTGGCTGTTCAACCGGGGTTCGTGGACGTCGCATATTCCCGGCTGGGCCTCCCCCGAGGAACCCGGCCGCCAGGTCGCCGAGCCGTTGTTGACCAACGCGCCGGGCTACGCGTGGGGCGTGCTGATGATCACGATCGCCGGATGCTGGATCATGCGGAAGATCAAGGCGCGCTGGCCGGGCATCAGCAATCTTCGTCTGATCGCCGTCACCTATGCGATCTCGTTCGTCTTCGACTTCGTGATGGAGGGATTGGTCCTCCTGCCGATCGGGCTGTACACCTATCCCGGCGCCATCCGCTCCGTGTCGATCAACGCCGACACCTACTACCAATGGCCGGTCTACGAGGGCCTCATGTGGGGAGCGGTGCAGGCGGCACTGTGCTGTCTGCGTTACTTCACCGACGACCGGGGCCGCACGCTCGTCGAGCGCGGACTCGACGGCATACGTGGGGGATTCGCCCGCCAGCAGTTCACCCGGTTTTTGGCGATCTTCGCCGGGGTCAGTGCGTGCTTCTTCGTCTTCTACATGGGTCCGGTGCAATGGATCGCCATGCACGCCGACCCGTGGCCGGAAGACCATCAGAAGCGCTCCTACTTCACCGGCGGCATCTGCGGTGAGGGCACCGATAAGCCATGCCCGCATCCCGCTCTGCCGATGCCGTCCAATCGCTCCGGCTACATCAACGTCGATGGACAGCTGGTGATGCCCGAAGGTGTCGGCGTGCCGCCTATCGTGCCCTTCGAGCGCGGGAACTAGAGGTGCTGACCAACAACCATCGCGCAGCGGTCGAAAGCCGTTCCGGGGAACCGTTTTACCGAGGTGTCGGTGATGAGGTAGAGGTCTTTCGGGCCGCCGCGGCCCGTGGGTTGCCGGTGCTGTTGAAGGGCCCCACCGGGTGCGGAAAGACCCGATTCGTCGAAGCCATGGCCCATCGGCTGGGCCGCGACCTGATCACCGTCGCCGGCCATGAGGACATGACATCGGCGGACCTGGTGGGCCGGTTCCTGCTCAAAGGGTCAGAGACGGTCTGGGTGGACGGGCCGTTGACCCGGGCCGTACGCGAAGGAGCCATCTTCTATCTGGACGAGGTGGTGGAGGCACGCCAGGACACCACCGTGGTCATCCACCCGCTCGCTGATCACCGCCGCGAGCTCCCGATCGATCGCCTCGGCACGACAATCCCCGCGGCACCGGGGTTTCAGCTGGTGATCTCCTATAACCCCGGGTACCAGAGCGTGCTGAAGAACCTCAAGGAGTCGACTCGCCAGCGGTTCGTCGCCATCGAGCTCGGCTTCCCGCCCGCCGAGACCGAGATCGAGATCGTCGCGCACGAAGCCGGCGTCGATGCGGCGACGGCACGTGCGCTGGTCGCCCTCGGCAACGCCATCCGGAACCTGGACGGCTCACCGCTGCGGGAAGGCTCCTCCACCCGGATGCTGATCCTGGCCGGCGGACTGGTCGCCGAAGGACTCGGCCTGCGCAGTGCGGTACAGGCGGCCGTCGTCGAAGTCCTCTCCGACGACGCCGACGTCATCCGCGCACTCGGTGAACTCGTCGACGCTGTTCTCCCCTCGATGTGACCGAAACCCCCGACCGCCTCAGGTTCATCGCCAGCTACGTCGCGGGCCGGGCGCTCGACGTCTCGCAGGCGCCCGCGGGCGAGGCCGCCTATACCAACGGCCGTGCCGTCTTCGTGTCGGCGGAGGCCGGCTTGGCGACGCAGCGCCGCGAGATGCTCGTCCAAAGCGCTCTGCTCGGCGCCGGGAGCCTGGATCCGCGGCTGGTGAAGGCATTACGGGCGCGCCCGACGGTGGCCCGGCGTTATCTGGCGCTCGAAGGCGACCGGGTACTGGCCGAACTGGCTACCCGGCTTCCGCTCGCGGCCACGCTTCGCCCGGCGGTGCCGCCGCGTACCGCCTCTGCCGACGAATCTCTTCGGGTGGCCAGGAGCCGGGCCGACGTCGCCGATCCCGCGGATTGGTTCGGTGTCATCAGGCCCGCCCGGCTGTTGGGGGATTCCGGTGCCGCCGGGGGGAAGGCCACCGATGTGGATCTGCGCTTGCAACTCAACGTCACCGAGTCGCACGAGGACCACGACGACGATGACGGAGAAGGGTCGGGCGACAGCAAGATACTCAAGCTCTTCGACAATCCGGTCTTCAATTCGCCGGCCCTCTCTGATTTTCTGCGAAGGCTGCTCGGCGGTTCGCGTTCCGCCGGGGACAGCAACTCCGGCGGAGAGATGCCGGTTCGCACCCTGCGGCGCACGCACACGGTGGGTGCGAACGCCCGGCCCCTGCCCACGCGGATCCGATTCAGCGACGACGGAAGGCCGGCCGCGACGGCAGGGGTCGGCGGCGCCTGGTATCCCGAGTGGGACGTCTTCAACAACCGGTACCGGCCCGACTGGTGCCGAGTCGTCGATTTCCCGCTCACCGCCCCCGCCGACGTGTCCGGTGCCGGCGTGATACCCGACGACGTACTGCGGCAGCGCCTGTCACGCGTCGGGCTGGGGCCCAAGGCGTTACGTGCTCGCGCCGACGGGGACGAGCTCGACCTCGAGGCTCTCATCGATTTGTTCGTCGACTTGCGGTCAGGTTTTTCGCCACCGGAACACGTCTACACCGAACGCCGGAAACTGGCGCGCAATCTCGGCGTCCTGATCTTGCTGGATGCTTCGGGGTCGGCGACCGATACCGATCCGGGCGGCCTCGCGGTACACGACCATCAGCGACGGGCCGCGGCCACCCTTGCCGTCACACTCGAAGAGCTCGGTGATCGGGTGGCCGTGTATGCGTTTCGGTCCCAGGGCCGTCACTGCGTTGAGCTGCCGGCGATCAAGACGTTCGGACAACGCTTCGGTGCCGTCGGGCGCGCCCGGCTCAACGGGCTGCAACCGTCGGGCTACACCCGGCTCGGCGCCGGAATCCGCGGCGCGGGCCAGATTCTCAAGACCGAGGCCGGCACCCCGAACCGGTTGCTGCTCGTGCTGTCGGATGGCTTCCCCTACGACGTCGGCTACGAAGGCCGTTACGCCGAAGCCGACGTCGGCAAGGCCATCGAGGAACTCCGCGCAGACGGCCTTGCCTGTCTCTGCCTGACCATCGGCGCCGGCGAACAGCCCGAGCGAGTCTTCGACTCGGCCAGCCATGCCGGCGCCATGACACTGACCGAGCTGAGCCCACGGATGGACGAGTTGTTCGCGGCGGCGCTGGCCGAGCTCGCCGTGCCGAAACCGGGCCCGCGATAAGGCTGCGCTCAGGGCTCCACGTGGTCGGCGAACAGGGTGTGGCCGGTGCCCTGCTCGACCACCCGGGTCAGCAAGGCGCGCAGCGTCTCCTGCTCGTCCGGGGTCAGCACACCGAACACCTGGTCGTGCGCGGCGATCGCGTCGGCGACGACCTCCGAGGCGACCGAACGCCCCTCGTCGGTGAGGTACGCCCGAAGGATGCGCCCGTGCCGCGGATCGGGCTTACGCTCCACCAGGCCGCGGCCCTCCAGGGCACTGAGCGCCAGCTGCACACCCTGCGGGGTGATCAGCAGCCGGCGGGCCAACTCGGCGCCGGACAGGCCGGGTTCGCCGGCGAGCTGGCGTAACAACCCGATCTGCGCGGTGCTCACGCCGTAATCGCTGATCGCCTCGTTCACGGTGGTCAGCGAGTAGTAGAAGGCCTGCTTGAGCAGCCACAGGGTGTTGCGGGTGAGATCCATGTCCTGCTTCCCGTCAGCTGCGCTTGTAAACTCGGCCGTCTTTCATGACAAACCGCACGTCGGCGGTGGTGCCGATGTCCCGGGTCGGGTCACCCGGCACCGCGATGATATCGGCGCGGTAGCCCGGTGCCAGTCGGCCCAGTTCGTCCCCGGCGTCGATGAGCTCGGCGCTGGTGGTGGTGGCCGCGCGCAGTGCCTGCAGCGGTGTCATGCCGCGCGCCACCAGAGCGGCCAGTTCCTTGGCGTTCTGACCGTGCGGGATGGCCGGTGCGTCGGTGCCGCAGGCGATGAGCACGCCTGCCTCGATCGCCCGGGGCAACATGGCTTTGGCCCGCGGAAACACTTCGGCGGCTTTCTTGCGCAGTTCGGGAGCGATCCGGTCGACGGCCATGGCGTCGGTCAAGTAGGTGGTGGAGACCAGGAACGTACCGTGTTCGACCATCATCTCCAACGTGGCGTCGCTGGCCAGGAAGCCGTGCTCGATGCAGTCGATGCCGGCCCGGATGCACGCCCGGATCGCATTGTCGCCGATGGCGTGCGCGGCCACCCGCCTGCCGGCGCGGTGCGCCTCGTCGGCGATGGCAGTGAGCTCGGCATCGGAGTACTGCTGGGCTCCCGGGGACGTGCTGTGTGACATCACCCCACCGGAGGCCGACACCTTGATCAGCTTGGCGCCGTGGCGGATCTGGTAGCGCACGCAGGCGGTTACGTCGGGCACGCCGTTGGCGATGCCCTCGGCGACCGACAGTGGCATGACCCCCGGCGCGAGCCGTTGGAAGACCGTCGGATCCAGGTGGCCGCCGTAGGGGGTGACGGCGTGGCCGGCCGGATAGATCCGGGGGCCGGCGTGCCAGCCCTGGTCGATAGCGCGCTGCAGGGCGACATCGAGCAGATAGCCGCCGGTCTTGACCATCAGCCCGAGGTTGCGCACGGTGGTGAACCCGGCTTCCAGGGTGGTCCGCGCATTGACCGCGGCCCGCAGCGTGCGGTAGGCCGGATCATCCTGCACGCCGTGCATCGGCGTGG
>Ga0182747_1002845_pt1 | contig 11922 bp, 13 predicted proteins | sample eDN3rd30CBELigBY_FD_128526 | JGI IMG/M metagenome (GOLD analysis project Ga0182747, IMG submission 128526) | Enriched backyard soil microbial communities from Emeryville, California, USA - eDNA 3rd pass 30_C BE-Lig BY (version 2) (version 2) | ecosystem: Environmental > Terrestrial > Soil >...
AAGCTATCCGGATCCGCAACCACCGGCGCAATCGGGTCATCCCCCGTCAAGTGATTCACCAGATCCGAAATCGTCCGCACGGGGAAGACCTCCACCGCATCGATCAGCGCCGCCTCATGCGCATCGATTGCCGGCACAAACGCCCGCTTCAATCCCTTCTCCGCCGCCATCGACATCATCGAAATGATCCCCGGTGTATGCCGGACGTTTCCATCAAGCGACAGTTCACCGACCACCAGGGCATCATCGACACTGGCCAACAGTTGACCAGAGGAAAGCAGGATCCCCAGCGCAATCGGCAAGTCATACGTCGGCCCCGCCTTCTTGATGTCAGCCGGCGCCAGGTTCACCGTGATCTTGCCAAACGGCACCCGCCCTCCCGAGTTCCGGATTGCCGAACGCACCCGTTCGCGGCTCTCCTGCACCGCCGCATCCGGCAACCCGACCAGGACCATTCCCGGCTGACCCGATCCCACATCGACCTCAACCTCAACCAGCACCCCGTCCAGGCCAACAACGGCACAGCTATACACTTTCGCCAACACGTGAGATGTCCTTAACATCCTGATCGCTCAGGCCTCATATCCGGATAGCATCAAGCTGGCGATCATGCACACAAGACCGCCCATTTCAATTGGAGTTCCTTCAGGAAATGTATCAGACTTAACGGAGCGAACGTCGGCGAATGACGAAACGCATTCTTTTCTATCAGGACAAAACGAATGACATCCGAAACCCCTCTCGACCCGCGACCCATCGACCTCAGCGACAACGGGTTCAGGAAATTCCTCCAGACCTTTGGCCGCGGCCTGCTTCGACACTGCCCATACTGCGGCGGCGGCAAGATTTTCAAAAGCTGGTTCACCCTGAAGGACCGCTGCCCGCATTGCAACACCCTCTTCGCCTACGAGGATGGGTATTTTCTCGGCTCCTACGTCATCAACCTCGGTCTCACCTCCGTCATTGGCGTTCTCGCTGTTGTTTGGCTCCTCGTAGCATCTGGTCTCAGCGTTTTGCAAATGCAAGTCGCCGGCGTTGCCCTCGCAATTGCTCTCCCCCTCTTCCTGTTCCCCTACTCCCTCTCGTTCTGGATGACCCTCGACCTGCTGCTCCATCCGAACTTCGCGGATCGCCCTCGCACCTAGGGGAACCGGCACAACGGCCAAACTGAAAGTGGCATAATACGAACGCGTCACAGTACGCGGCGACGACAAGCGCGCCGCGTACTCGAAAGATGCATCAGCCCATAACACAGGACCAATTCCGCATGACCTCCGCCCGTTCGATGATCAACGGCGACAATCAACTCAAGCTCGCGACCCAACGGAAAGGCCGCCTCACCGATCATTCGATCAGCATGCTCAGGCAAATTGGCCTCTCATTCGAAAGCTATGGCCAGCGCCTCTTCTCCCGCGCCCGAAACTTTCCGCTCTCCATCCTCTACGCCAGGGATGACGACATTCCCGAATACGTCGCCCTGCAAACCGTCGACCTCGGCATCGTCGGCCGCAATCTCGTCCACGAACAAAACGCTGATGTGGAGGAGATTTTTGCCCTTGGCTTCGGCTATTGCCAACTCGTTATCGCCGTTCCCAACGAATCAAACATCGACCACCCCGAACAGTTGATGAACGCCCGCATCGCAACGTCCTATCCCGAATCCGCTCGCAAGTTCTTCCATGAACTCGGCGGAGATCCGGAAATCGTCACCATCAGCGGCTCGGTTGAAGTCGCCCCCGCACTCGGCGTCGCCGATGCGATCGTCGAGCTCACCGCCACCGGCTCATCGCTCCAGCTCAACGACCTGCGCTCGATTCACACCGTACTCGAATCTGAAGCCGTCCTGATCGCGAACAAGCGATCCATGGATGACCCGGAAAAGCGGGCCAATATCGACCGTCTCCTGCTCCGCATCAGTGCCGTCGACGCCGCCAGCAAATACAAATACATCATGATGAACGCTCCCGAATCGGCGCTGATCGCCATTCGGAACGTACTGCCCGGTCTCAAGGCTCCGACAGTGGTGCCACTGGCCGACCCGGGATGGGTAGCCATCCACACCGCAATCAGGGAAGATGAGTTCTGGGAAAAGATCGAGCAGCTCCGGGAAGCGGGAGCAAGTGAAATCCTGGTCTCGTCGCTCGACAAGTTTCTACTCTAGTTCCGAATCATCACAGCGGGAGAGTATTCAGTCATGGCCAAAAACGTCACCGATTTCGTTCGCCCCTACCTGACTCCGGTTGAAGGCTATGTCCCAGGGGCCTCCCGCCTCTCCGACCATCCCGTCGTCCGTCTGGATTGGAACGAATCTCCCTTCCCCCTCACACCCAAAGCCCAGGAAGTGCTTTCCAACTTTGCCACCGGCAACCGCTACCCCGACTTTCGACAGGCACCGCTACGCAAGGCCCTTGGGGAATACGTCGGATTCGACGCCGAACGCATCATTCCGGGCGCCGGTCTGGACGATGTCTTCAACGCCCTCGCCCTGCTATTCGTCCAGCAGGGCGATGAAGTCATCATTGCCGACCCCACCTTCGGCGTCTATCGCAGCCTCTTCTCCCTGAACGGTGCCACCATTATCGATGTCCCGCTCGGCCCTGCACCGGAATTCGAACTGGATGCCGACGGCATCATCAACGCTGTCTCGGACAAAACAAAGCTCATCGTACTCTGCAACCCAAACAATCCCACGGGTCATCTCATCCCCCGTGAATCCATTGAAAAGATCATCGACAGCGTCGCCTGTCCCGTCGCCATCGACGAGGCATACGCCGAATTCAGTGGCACCGACCATCTCGATCTGGCCCATTCCCGGAGCAATGTGATCGTCCTGCGCACCCTGAGCAAATTCGCCGGCCTCGCCGGTTTCCGGGTTGGGTATGGCATCTTCCCCGAATCACTCCTTCCCTACCTCCCCCGGGTCACACCTGCGTTCTGTAATATCGCTGCCCTGAGTTCCGAAATCGCCATAGCATCGTTGCAGGATCTGGATGTTCTCAAAGCCAATCGGGACATCCTCGTCGCGGAACGTACCCGCGTGATTGCGGAACTGGACGCCATGCCCCATATCACGCCCTATCCGTCTGCCACGAATTTCGTGCTCTTCCGCTTGCCAGTACCTGACAGCACAGTCGTCCTGGATGCCCTGGCCAGGCGCGATGTTTACATTCGCCGCTACGGCACCAAGGGATGGGGACTCGAGGACTGCTTGCGCGTCAGCATCGGCACACCCGAGGAAAACGACGCGTTCCTGTCCGCTCTGGCATCGGTGATGAAGGAGCTCAAGGTCCCTCAGGCAGCAACATCATGAGCAAGAGGAACGCTACACTTTCTCGCCAAACCGGGGAAACCTCGATCGAGCTATCTCTCAGTCTCGATGGTTCGGGCAACGTTTCCGCCAGCACCGGAGTCCCGTTTCTCGATCACATGATCGACGCTCTGGGACGTCACGGCCGGCTTAACATCAATCTCAACGCATCGGGCGACGCAACGATGGATCCGCACCATACGGTCGAAGACACCGGCATCGTCTTCGGCCAGGCACTCAAGCTGGCATTGGGTAACCGTAAAGGCATCGAGCGATACGGATCAGCCTATGCACCGCTGGATGAAGCGCTCGCCCGTGTCGTCATCGATTGCTCGGGGCGCCCATTTCTCGAGTACCAGGTATCCATGCCAGAGGCCGTTATTGGCACCGATTTCGCCGCAAGTCTGGTCGAGGAATTCTGGCGTTCCGTTGCGATGAATGCCGGGCTCACCATGCATATCGACTTACTCCGCGCCCGCAATAGCCATCACGCAGCCGAAGCAATCTTCAAGGCCGCGGCAGTAGCACTAAGAACCGCCATCCGGCAAACTGGACCAGCGGATGCCATTCCCTCCACCAAAGGCATGCTCGAATGATCGCGATCATCGATTACGGCGCAGGCAATTTACGATCTATCTCGCGAGCGCTGGAAGCAAATGGGGCGGAAGTGTCGATCATGGCTGATCCGCAATCCATCCGTAGCGCTGATCGCATCGTGCTCCCCGGGGTTGGTAACGCCAAAGCGGCGATGCAGCGCCTCCATGAATCGGGCATCGCCGCAGCAGTCAACGACACCGTCGCCGAAGGCAAACCATTGTTGGGCGTCTGCCTGGGAATGCAACTCCTTTTCGGTGAACAGGAAGAAGGCCCCACGACTGGCCTCGGTCTCCTTCAGGGAAGTGCCAAAAGAATACGAGGCGACCTGAAGGTGCCACATATGGGGTGGAACACCGTCGCGTTTGCACCAGGCTCACCGCTCGCAGAATTGCCGTCAATGCCTTTCTATTTCGTACATTCCTACGTCGTGCATCCGCTGGCCGAAAGCGACATCGCGGCCACCACGGTATACGGCGCACCATTTCCCAGCATCGTTATTCGCGACAACGTTTGGGGAACCCAGTTCCACCCGGAAAAGAGCGGCGAAAGCGGTATCCGGTTGCTGGAAACCTGGCTCCACTGGTCGCCATAAGCGTCTCATTCTCAGGATAAGCAAGCATGATCGTATATCCCGCAATCGACATTCGAGGCGGCCAGGCGGTAAGACTCGTCGAAGGCGACTACAACCAGGAAACCGTCTTTGACGCGGATCCAGTGGACGCCGCCAAACGATGGCACGAAGCCGGTGCCACCTGGATTCACATCGTCGATCTCGATGGTGCGCGCGATGGCATCCGTACGAACTCGGCCGCGATCTCGCGTATCTGTGAAGCAGTTCCTATCAAACTGGAGCTCGGTGGGGGCCTCCGCACCATGGAGGACATCCATGCTGTCGCAGATCTTGGCATAGAACGCATGATCATCGGATCCGCAGCCATTTCGAACCCTTCCCTGGTTTCCGAGGCTGTCCGCATCTATGGTGAAAGAATCGCCGTTGGACTCGATGCCCGGAACGGAAAACTGGCCACTCGTGGCTGGACCGACCAGACTGACGTTGATGCAATTGCAACCGCCCAGCGATTCGCGACCGAGGGTGTCCAGCATTTCATCTTCACGGACATTCAGCGGGACGGCAAACTTGAAGGCCCCAATATCGAGGCCCTTCAGGCCATGATCGACGCCGTTCCCGCGAACATTATTGCCTCAGGAGGAATCGGCACCATTCAGGACGTTGAATCCGTCCGCAGCACTGGAGCCCCCGGCGTCATCATCGGCGCCGCTCTCTATCGTGGCACAGTGGATTTACAAGACGCGCTCAGGACGGCATCCCGCCAGGAGATTAACCAATGACACAAATGCTAAGCGGCCTCACCGCCCGGGTGATCCCCTGCCTTGACGTGAACGACGGAAGAGTCGTCAAGGGTGTCGAGTTTGTCGAACTCAGGGACGCGGGTGATCCTGTCGAGATGGCAGCCTTTTACAATCAGGAAGGCGCCGATGAACTTGTCTTCCTTGATATCACGGCATCCTCGGACAATCGAAAGACCATTCTCGATGTTGTCAGGGAAACCGCGGACCAGGTCTTCATTCCACTCACCGTGGGTGGCGGAGTCCGGACCGTGGAAGACATGAGAGCACTCCTCGCCGCAGGCGCCGACAAGGTAAGCGTCAATACCGCAGCTATCCAGAACCCTGATCTGATAGATGCCGGGGCAGCGCAGTTCGGAAGCCAATGCGTGGTGGTGGCTATTGACGCGAGGCAGGTGGATGGCGAACAACGCTGGGAGGTCTACACGCACGGTGGTCGCACCGCTACCGGCAAGGACGTCTGTGCGTGGGCAGCAGAGGTGGAGCGGCGTGGTGCGGGCGAAATCCTGCTCACCAGCATGAATCGTGATGGGACCAAGCAAGGGTACGATGTACCGCTGCTGGAGGCTGTCTCCAATGCGGTGAACATCCCTGTCATAGCGTCCGGCGGCGCGGGCTCGCTGGAGGATTTCCACCAGGCGCTACTTCCGGGACGGGCAGATGCAGTTCTCGCGGCCTCCCTCTTCCACTTCGGGACCTTACGTATCAGTGACGTGAAACACTACCTGCATGATCAGGGGGTAGCAGTCCGGCTTGAGGACGAAGCATGACCTCGCCACTCCCCATCAACTGGCCGCCGGATGGACTGATCCCCGCCGTGATTCAGGACACGACATCGGGCGATGTGCTCATGGTGGGCTTCATGAACGAAACCGCCCTTTCCCAAACACGCAGCACCGGCTTCGTCCACTTTTGGAGTCGATCCCGCCAGAAACTCTGGAAAAAGGGCGAGACATCCGGTCACGTACAGCGGGTCGAGAATATATTCATCAACTGCGAGCAGAACAGTTTGCTGATTGAAGTCGAGCAGACAGGCGCCGTATGCCACGATGGCTACCCGACCTGCTACTATCGCCGACTCGAACCCGACAATTCGCTCGAAACGGTCAGATCTCGCTGGTTCGACCCAGTAGACGTCTACGGTGGCAACGATGGCCTGGCGACGACCACAGCACGCTGGTGGGGCGCATATGGCTACCTCAGCCGACACGACCTCGGGGCAGAGTCCAGCACATCTCGTTTGCTTCGTAGCGAGACAGATGTGATCACCCGCATCAAGGACGAACTGCGCGAACTGGCAGGTGTTCTGGAAGGTACCCACATCCATACCAACCAGCGGGATGACGCAGTGCTGGAGGCCAGCCAGGTGCTCTACTGGACGGCGGTCGAGGCGATCCGGCAGAACGTACCGCTGGATGCCGTCCGACCGGATCGCGCGTTGGATCAACCAGTCAGTGACACCAGTCTGTCGCCGGAAACGGCTGCGAGCCTGTTGAGAACGGCGGCGGATACACTGGCCTCTGAAACGTTCAGGGCGGACCAGGTCCACCTGGTTTTCTCGCACGTGGCTGCGGCCTGCACCTCTCTGGGTATTCCTCCCCTCGAACCAATCCAGAGGGATTTGGAGGAATTGAAACGGCGCAGCTACCTGGCACCATATTTTGCTTGATGGGCCAGCCGTAACCATTCGGCTACCCCAACCAGGATAAGCCCAAGCCCACCACCTGCGGCCGTGAGAGCGCCGATCTTCATCCAACGGTCCAGCGTCAATTGCTTCGGCGGCGTGATCTGGTCCATGGTTTCGACCTTGCCCGGGTAATTGGCGTCATCGGCCGGTATCAGGTACTGATTAACGGCGTCTGGCAATACAGCCTCGGTTGTTTTCGCCACCTGTTCCAGCACCGCCGGGTTGTCTCCGGTCACCCATATCTGGACGAAACGTGAATTTCGGTATGCTGAGAACATGTCGCCAACGTCTGTCCGGGAATATTCATCCGTGATGGATTCCGGCAGATTCAGGTAAACGAGATCGCCTATCACATCGGATTCCAGGAGATGTGCCATGTCGTCCAAAACAACGAAATCGGCGTAATTGAAGCTGCTGGCCTTGTCCGGATTTCCAGCGAAGGTGACGACAGACGTCCAGGTGACTTGCCATGGAGCAGAGGGAAACAGGACGAAAGTCACGAAGCCGAAGGCGATAACCGGAGGCGCAAGCAGAAGCCACCACCATCGCCTGATCGATTTGAGGTACATCCAGATATCCACGAACCCCGAGACTCCTCACCCTCGTATCAGGTAGGTACCCAATGCCGGGAATTTTTGCCGCCTGGCCGCAATTATGCAGTCATGCTTTGGGGGCAGGTAGCGACCCGATCTCACCACCGTCTGATGACAGCGAACTCATTGCTCCAACTGCGACGTACATCGCACTCCGGGTGGATAGTAACCGGCCAGCCTCGATCCAGCCAACAATGAAGATATGACGAGAAGACGACATGGATTCAGAACATACAGCCCCCACAGAACGACTTTGGACGCCATGGCGGATGAAATACGTCGGCGGGCACGCAAAAGAAGATGGCTGCATTTTTTGCAATCGCATCGCGGAGACGCAGGATATTTCCTCGCTGGTGCTTTATCGAGGCCAGCATGTGTTCGCGATTATGAATCTTTACCCGTACAACACCGGTCACATCATGCTGGTGCCCAATCAGCATGCATCCGATCCTTCGGAACTCCCGGCAGCGGCGTGGGAAGAGATGGGAACGACGCTGCCGTTGCTGACGAATACGCTCCGGCGCGTCTTTGGTTGCGATGGATTCAACGTTGGATTGAATATCGGCTCGGTCGCCGGCGCCGGTGTGGCGGCTCACTTACACCAGCATATCGTGCCACGCTGGATAGGCGACGCCAACTTCATGCCGGTCATGGCCAGCACGATGGTGCTGCCGGAATTGATTCCGGTCACCTACGCCAAGATTCGAGCGGAGATCGAACACGAACTCACCGGGGCGGACTTCGCAACCCTGGTCCTCGTCGATCGAACCGGTCAGGCGGTCCTTATACACAATGGCATCTTGCCACAGGTACACCTTGAACCTGACGTACCCGTCTGGAAAAGCGTGATGGACGCGGTTCCTGCCGGTGTGGCAGAGGTGGAGCTGGCTGGTTGGGCTGGCCAGGAGTCTGCCATGTCGCCCGATGCTGGCACCATTGGGCTCACCTTACGTGGCATCGTCCCGGAAAACCTGACCGAAGGATGGCAATTGACATCAATCGACGACAATCTGGACGCCGCCATGCGAGCCACTATAGAACGCGCTGTCGCCCAGATTGCGCCGCGTATCTGACTCGCCATTGGGACTGCCAACCTATACTTGGTCCACATGCGATGTCCGGGAACGACACCTGAATGGCCCGCGTGTCTCAGTGAATACCTATGACCCTCCAGGAGGACTCGTGATTTCCGGACTTACCGACTGGCGGCCCCAGCCGCTCACCGGAAAACAGATCGCCCAGGCGCATTCCATTGCCAGCGTTGCGCTTCAGCGCCTCGCAGATGCCCTCCTGCAACCGATGATTCTCCTGCCAGCGATCGTATGGTTGCTCAATGGCTCGTATGTTGATATCGCCATTATCACGGTGGTGGCATCGGGATCTTCGGCGTTCGGCGGCATTGTCATGCCGTATATCCTGTATCTCCTTGAGGATGTACGGGTGGTAATTCTCGGGGCTAATGTGGTGCGGGCCGCTGCGGCAGCGCTGATCGTGGTGCTGGGATGGCGGGCAGCATCGTTCGAACAGGCCGATTTCGTCTCTCTTCTCATCATAAGTGTTGTCTTTTACGAACTCGGATCTGCGGTAAATATCACGACAAATCCGCGCTCCACCATCGCCAATCTCGACCAACCGACATCCATCAGAAGCCGACAGACCGCAGGGGCCCTCGCCGGGATTCTGGGTGGCCTTATTGCCTGGAGCACGTTGTCCAACGACGCGCTGATCTTTCCGCGCTCCGCGGGATGGCTGCTGGTACTGGGGGGTATTGCCAGTATTTCCTCCGTCTGGTTCCAACTCACCGCGCCAATCCGCCGGGATATGCTCTATCACAAACCGTCATTCGTCGGATTCGAGGACATCCAGGCACTGGTGCGCCTCGGCAATGTCCGCCGATTCATTTATTTCCGGCTCGTGTTTGGACTGGCCGCGCTCGCCGATCCATTCCTGATTATTTACGGCATCATGCAGATGGGGCTGAATCTGGCGTATGTAGGCGCGACGGTGCTGGTGCTGGCGATATCGCAGGTGATTGGTGGCGTGGTGTGGACCGTTTTCCGGAAAGCTCGGGGTTCCCGCCGCTCGATGCAAATTGCCGCCCTACTTCGTCTGGCCGGGATTTCGCTGGCCATGGGCGTTCCCATCGTCGCCGATTCTTCCGCTTACGCTGAGAGATTTGACTCGCAGACGCCTGGCTCCTGGCTCTTCGTGTTCGCCTTCGCCTTGCTGGGTCTGGGCCAGAGCACCTACCTGCGGAACGAGCGCCCTTACGCGATTCGCATCGCCGGCGATCAATCGCTCTATCCGGCGGCTATCATGCTGACGAATTTCACGATGCTGGTAACGGCCATTTCGGCCATGGTCGGCGCCTGGATTATCGGCGCCTGGTCCCTGGAAACGGCGATGGTCACCGCGGCGATGGTCGCATTCATCGCGCTGCTAATGAGTGGCCTCCTGATTGGGCGCAGGACCTTGCGACGCCGTGCCCTTTCGCCGACACTGCGAGGGTCGCGGAAACCCATACGCGTGCGCCGGCGCCGACTTTTCGGCCGGCGCCGTTCCCGAAAATAAGCCAACAAGGATTGCTACATGCCCTATGAGACGTTTGCGCTTGAGCGCTGGATGACAACCTGGGAACTCGATGTTGATTGCGATATCGCGGAAAGCGGAATCCTGCCGCTTTCGCTTGATGATATCTACGCGCTGGTGCCCTCCCGCAAGGGAGTTGCGCTGGAGCGGGCACTGCATGGCACATCCCTGGGATACAGCGAAGCGCGCGGATCGATCGACCTGCGGACCGCATTGGCCGCGACCTACGCCCGAGCCACGCCGGACGATATCCTGGTGACGACCGGCGCGATCGAAGCCAATTTCCTCCTGTTCAATACGTTGCTGGCGCCGGGTGATCACGTGGTTGCGGTATCGCCCGCCTATCAACAACTTCACAGTGTGCCGCGGGCACTGGGTGCCGAGGTGGATTTGTGGTCTGTGATCCAGGACAACGGCTTTGCGTACGACCTGGATGACCTGCGGGCACTCGTGCGGGATGACACGAAGCTGATTGTGATCAACACACCGCACAATCCGACGGGTGCGATGCTGGATAGCGCGCAACTGGCAGAAGTCGTGGCGATTGCCGAACGTGTCGGCGCCTGGGTGCTTTCCGACGAGGCGTATCGCTGGCTCGAACATTCCGGAGGTGAAAAGTTGCCAGCGCCTCTTCATGACAGCTACGAGCGGGCGATTAGTGTGGGCACACTTTCGAAGCCATTTGGGCTGCCGGGGTTGCGTATCGGCTGGTTCGCGGCCAATGCCGAAATCGCCAGCAAGGCATGGGGAATTCGCGATTATGTGTCGCTGAGTCCCGCCAAGATGAGCGATATCATCGCCCAGGTCGTGATCGAGGAACGCGAGCATATCCTGCCACGGAACGCGACGATTATCGCCGACAACCTGGTAACGGCGAATGCCTTCTTCGAGCGTAACGCGGACATCGTTTCATGGCAGGCGCCCCGGGCCGGACTCCTGGCGATGATGCGGTATTCAGCCGATATCCCATCGATGGACCTGGCCAACAAACTCGCGGCGGAAGCGCGCGTGATGCTGGCCCCGGGCTCGACGTTTGGCATCGAGCATCACTTGCGGATCGGGGTTGGGCAACGGCAGGATATCTTCGCCGAGGGACTTCGCAGGACCGAGCGGGTGCTCCGGTCCCTGTAGGTTCCAGAAGGCGCCCAAGACGATCACGATCATGATCATTTACACAGGATCCGGAAAACACGTTGGGGTGATCTCTGAAGATCGATCCATTCGACTCGCGATGCTCGCTCAGGACAGGCTGGCGCCGATGGGCAGCAATGGGGTCGCTCTCGCTTTTCGTCGGCTCTCGCCGTCTCACCCTACGGGGGCCGCTCTCGCTATTCGCTGTCTACTGCCAGCTCACCCCACCGGGGGTCGCTTGCGCTTTTCGGTCACGGGGGTGACCTCACCCTCCCCCTGACGGCCGCCTGCCCCTACACCACCCCTCACGATTCGCCCGGATTCCGTATGAGTTGCCCACTTGGAATCAACACCGTCGAACCGGGCCTGGTAGGCGTGCTGCGTGCTGCCTACTGCCGCCTGGCCGCAACAGACTTCGTAGGGTCGGCCTTCGTGGCCGACCTCGGTATGATGTCCGCGTGGGTTCCCCCGGAAACTGGCCACGAGGGCCAGTTCTACGAGCGAATCGCATGGTAAACCGGGGGGAATGTAGGCATTCACCCGAAATACGAAGCATCGCTTGGTGGTGCGAATCCAGCGTGATACGGAATCCGGGTAAACACGTCACCGTCGTTTCCGATGATCGACGCCTGCGGCGCCGATGGGCAGCA
>Ga0182747_1002849_pt1 | contig 11899 bp, 8 predicted proteins | sample eDN3rd30CBELigBY_FD_128526 | JGI IMG/M metagenome (GOLD analysis project Ga0182747, IMG submission 128526) | Enriched backyard soil microbial communities from Emeryville, California, USA - eDNA 3rd pass 30_C BE-Lig BY (version 2) (version 2) | ecosystem: Environmental > Terrestrial > Soil >...
AGCCTTCGAGCCGCCCGTCGCTGCCACGGTAGCCATGGTCTGTTTCCTTCCGATACCCCCGGTGCGGGCCGACCGTCGGTCGACCCGGTGGAACGTGTGAGCCCCACGTGGAAGAGCCTGTCTCCCCCGTCGGCCGCGCCGTGGGACCAAGGTCACGGAGACGACCGCGATCCCGCCTTGTGAAGCCGCGCACAAAGACCGGATTTCCGCTGGTCGGGCCCTTGGTCCCAGCTATGACACGTTGTCAGCCTAGGACATAGGTCCTGGTCGGGCGCCCACCCGCTCCGAATGATCCGGGACGCACGACGGCCCGGCACCCCTGCTGGGGTACCGGGCCGTGGCGCGTCAGCTCACTCCCACTCGATGGTGCCCGGCGGCTTGCTCGTCACGTCGAGCACCACGCGGTTGACCTCCGGCACCTCGTTCGTGATGCGGGTGGAGATCGTCGCCAGCACGTCGTACGGCAGGCGGGTCCAGTCGGCGGTCATCGCGTCCTCGGAGGACACGGGGCGCAGCACGACGGGGTGGCCGTAGGTGCGGCCGTCGCCCTGCACGCCCACCGAGCGCACGTCGGCGAGCAGCACGACCGGGCACTGCCAGATCTCGCGGTCCAGGCCGGCGCGGGTGAGCTCCTCGCGGGCGATGACGTCCGCGGCGCGCAGGACGTCGAGCCGCTCCTGCGTGACCTCGCCGATGATCCGGATGCCCAGGCCGGGGCCCGGGAACGGCTGGCGCCAGACGATCGACTCCGGCACGCCGAGCTCGAGGCCGACGGCGCGGACCTCGTCCTTGAACAGGGCCCGCAGCGGCTCGACCAGCTGGAACTGCAGGTCGTCGGGCAGCCCGCCGACGTTGTGGTGGCTCTTGATGTTGGCCGCGCCCTCGCCGCCGCCGGACTCGACGACGTCCGGGTACAGCGTGCCCTGCACGAGGAACTTGACCTCCTCGCCGTGGGCGCCGGCCTCCTCGACGACCTCGCGCGCCGCGTCCTCGAACACGCGGATGAACTCGCGGCCGATGATCTTGCGCTTGGTCTCGGGGTCGGTGTGGCCCGCGAGCGCCTGCAGGAACCGCTCGCGCGCGTCGACGACCTTGAGGTTGACCCCGGTGGAGGCGACGAAGTCCTGCTCGACCTGCTCGGCCTCGCCGGTGCGCAGCAGGCCGTGGTCGACGAACACGCAGGTGAGCTGGTCGCCGACGGCCTTCTGCACGAGCGCGGCCGCGACGGACGAGTCGACGCCGCCGGACAGGCCGCACACGACCCGGGCGTCGCCGACCTGGGCGCGGATCTTCTCGACCTGGTCGGCGATCACGTTGCCCGGGTTCCAGTCCGGGGTGAGGCCGGCGCCCTCGTAGAGGAAGTGCTCGAGGGTGCGCTGGCCGAGCGGCGAGTGCTTCACCTCGGGGTGCCACTGCACGCCGAACAGACGGCGGTCGCGGTCCTCGAACGCGGCGACCGGCGAGCCGGCCGACGTCGCGAGCACCTCGAAGCCCTCGGGCGCGGCGTGCACGGCGTCGCCGTGGCTCATCCAGACGGTCTGCTGCTCGGGGCTCTCGGCGAGGACCGTGCCGGTGGCGACGACCTCGACCGGGGTGCCGCCGTACTCGCGGTTGCCGGTCTGCGCGACCTCGCCGCCGAGGGCCTTGGCCATCGCCTGGAAGCCGTAGCAGATGCCGAGCACCGGGACCCCGGCCTCGAACAGGGCGGGGTCGACGAACGGGGCGCCCTCGGCGTACACCGAGGACGGGCCGCCGGACAGGATGATCGCCGACGGGTCCTTGGCCAGCATGTCCTGCACCGAGGCCGTGTGCGGCACGATCTCGGAGTAGACGCTCGCCTCGCGGACGCGGCGCGCGATCAGCTGCGCGTACTGCGCGCCGAAGTCGACGACGAGGACGGGACGGGGCGTGTCGGTGGGCGGCGGCGCGGGCGTGTCGGGAGCGTCGGTCACCCCACCAGGGTAGTGCGCCGCGCCGACGGACCGGGACGCCCCGGGGGCGCCGGCGACCCGGGTCAGGACCCGGAGCGCTCGCCGATGCGCCGCTGCCGGCTGATCTCCTTGCGGAGGCTCTCGTGGAAGTCCTCGGCGACGGCGAGCTGCTCGCGCAGGGCCCGCGACCGCTCCTCGGCGGCCAGCCGGTACATGCGCAGGCGCTCGAGGAGCGCCTCGTGCTCCTCCGGGTCGATCGTCGGCTCGTTGATCCGGTCGAGCACGCCCAGCAGGTCACCCATCTCGTCGAGGGAGAAGTCGAGCGGCTTCATGCGCTTGATCAGCTCCAGCCGTGCGATGTCGGGCTCGGTGTACAGGCGGAATCCGCCGTGCGTGCGGGCCGAGGGCCGGACGAGGCCGACCTCCCCGTAGTACCGGATGGTCCGCAGCGACAGCCCGGTGCGCTCGGCGACCTCGCCGATCTGCATGTGGTGCAGGCTCACGGGCCACCTCCTTCCGCACCGCGCGGCGTCAGCATAGCCACGGCGGACGCCGACGACCTGGACCGACGCCGTCGCGGTCCTCGCGCGCGCCGCGGCGCCGGAGCCCCGCACCCTCCTGTCACGTGAGCGTCGGGTGGTGGTGTGAAGATCCGGTGGGGGTCGTCCCCCGCACCACGCTGCGCTCTTCTCAAACCTCGCAAAGCGGACATACCTTCCGTTACGTGAGGGATGACGCCCCGGCCACCGCGCCGACGACCGCGACCACCGGACTGCCCGGCACCGGCTTCGCGTCGCCGGTGCCGGGCTCCCCCGCGCCCGACCTCGCGCCCGGCGTCCCGGCCCGCGCCGCGCGGCTGCCCGGCCTCGACGCCCTCCGCGGGCTCGCCGTCGGCCTGGTGCTGCTCAACCACGCGGCCCCCGACCGGTTCGGCGCCGCAGGGGTCCTCGGCGTGACCGTGTTCTTCGCCCTGTCGGGCTGGCTCATCACCGGCGTGCTGATGCGCGACCTCGACCGGGGCGGGCGGATCCGGTTCGGCCGCTTCTACGCGCACCGGCTGCTCCGGCTGTACCCGCCGCTGCTGCTCATGCTCGCCGGGTACGTCGTCGTCGAGGGGGCGTTCGACCTGCTGGGCCAGGCGCACCTCGTGCCGGAGACCCTCGTCGCGGCGCTGACCTACACGATCAACATCCCGGGGCTGCCGCACGGCAGCGAGTCGGTCTACCACTTCTGGACCCTGGCCGCGGAGGAGCAGTTCTACCTGGTCTGGCCCCTGCTGCTGGCGTGGGCCTGGCGCCGGGGCTGGCTGCGCGCGGCGACCGCCGTGTGCGTGGCGGCGGCCCTCGCGGCCTGCATGGTGACGCTGCTGCTGGTCGTGCCGGACGTGGCGCGGGTCTACGCGCTGCCGACCTCGTGGGGCGCGGCGCTGCTGATCGGCTGCGCGGGCTACCTCGGGCGCACGGCGGTGGCGGCGCGGCTGCCGCAGACGGCCGGGGCACGGCGCGCGGTCCAGGCCGGCATCGTGGCGGCGCTGCTCGCCGGCACGCTGCTGACCGGGCTCGCCGGGCACACCGCCTGGTACCTGCTGGGCGTCCCGGCCGTCGCCGTCGCCACCGTCGTGCTGATCAGCTACGTCGGCGGATGGCGGACGCTGCCCGGCCGCTGGCTGCGTCCCGCGGTCGCGCTCGGCACGGTCTCGTACGCCGCGTACCTGTGGAACGGCGCGATCGCGCGCTGGCTCGGGCACCCCGACGACCTCGGCGGGATGGCGCTCGGGATCGCGCTCACCCTGGTCGCGGCGACGGCGAGCTGGTGGCTCGTCGAGCGCCCGGTGGCGCGCTGGCGCGCGCGCCGCGCGGCCCGGTGACCCGGGCCGCGTCGGTCTCAGCCCAGCCGCGCCCGCGCGTCGGCGTGCACGCGCCGCTCCAGGACGAACGACATCACCGGCACCACGCCCGCGAGCGCCATGGTCACCAGCCGGCCGAGGGACCAGCGCATCGCGGACCACAGCTGCACCACGGTGAACAGGTACACGACGTAGATCCAGCCGTGCACGATCGCGACCCAGGTGCCGAGCACCGGCAGCGGGGACCCCGTCGCCGGGTCGACGCCGTTCGCGTGGAACACGTACTTCAGCACCATCTCGAGGCACAGGACCAGCAGCATCGTGCCGGTGACGAACGCCATCACGCGGTACCGGGTCAGCCGCCCGGGGGTGCCCGGCGGCACGGGGGCCGGTCGCCGGACGTCGGCGGGGGCGGGCGTGGGCTGTCCGGTGGGCTCGGTCATCGGTGCGGGTCTCCTCGGGGGTGTGCCGGCGGGCGCGGGGCGGGGCCGCGCGTCCACCCACGATTCTCGCTCAGGTCCGCGCCGGACCCGCACGTGCCGAATTGTCGTTCCGCGCGTGGGTGCCGACCCGTAGCGTTGTCCCACGTGCGACCCCTCCCCCTGCCCGACCCCGGCCGACCACCGCTGACCGGCCCCTGGCGCCTCATGCTCTGGCAGGGGCGCCGGCAGCTCGGCGTCCTCGCGGGCGCCACCGCCGTCGCCGTCGTCGGCAACGTCGCCGCGGCGCTGCTGCCCTGGCAGCTCGGCCGCGTCGTGGACGACGGGCTCGACGACGGCCTGAGCTCCGCGCTGTGGCTCGGCTGCCTCGGCGTGTTCGCGCTCGGCATGGTGCAGGTCGGCACGAACGTCTGGGGCCACCGGCTCGAGGTCGAGAACTGGCTGCGCGCGGCGTTCGCGTCCTCGCAGCAGGTCGGGCACCACGTGACCCGCACGGGCGACGCCGTGACCGACGAGCTCCCCACGGGCGAGGTGGTCGCGACCGTCGCCACCGACGCCCTGCGCATGGGCGAGGTGTACGCGATCGTGCCGCGGCTGGTCGGGGGCATCGCGGCGTACCTGGTGCTGGGCGCGGTGCTGCTGCGCACCTCGGTGCCGCTGGGCCTGCTCGTCCTGCTCGGCCTGCCGGTGGTGGTCGCGGCCCTGTCGCTGCTCGTGCGCCCGCTGCAGAAGCGGCAGTCCGAGCAGCGCGAGGCCACGGGCCGGCTGACGACGCTCGGCGCGGACACGGTGTCCGGCCTGCGCATCCTGCGCGGCATCGGCGGCGAGGACGTGTTCGCCGACCGGTACCGGGCGCAGTCGCAGCAGGTCCGCGCGGCGGGCGTGCGGGTGTCGCAGACCCAGTCGCTGCTCGACGCGCTGCAGACGCTGCTGCCCGGGCTGTTCCTCGCGGTCGTCGTCTGGGCGGGCGCCCGGCTCGCGATCAGCGGCGACATCACGCCCGGCCAGCTGGTCGCGTTCTACGGCTTCGCGGCGTTCCTCACCCAGCCGCTGTGGACCGCGAGCGAGGCGATCCGCGTGGTCACCCGCGCCGTGGTCGGCGCGCGCAAGATCATCCGGGTGCTCTCCGTGCCGGTCGCCGGCTCCGACGACCCCGCGACCCCGGCGCCGTCCCCCGCCGCCGGCGAGCCGCTGGTGGACGAGGGCAGCGGGCTGGTCGTGCGCCCGGGACGGATCACCGCCCTGGTGAGCGCCGACCCGGACGAGACGGCGCGGCTCGCGCTGCGGCTGGGCCGGCTGGGGCCGCAGCGGCACGGCGGCGCGGACGACGAGGACCTGGATGACTCCGGCCGGGACGGGACGGTCCCGGCACCGGGCGCCGCGGACGCCGACCCCGGCCTGTCGCGGGTCCGCTGGGGCCGCACCCTGCTCGCCGAGCTCGGCCTGGCCGAGGTCCGCGACCGGGTGGTCGTCGCCGAGTCCACCCCGCACCTGTTCACCGGCCTGCTGTCCGACGAGCTCGACGTGCGCGGCGGGGCCGACCGGGACGCGCTGCTCGAGGCGATGCGGGTCGCGGACGCCGGGGACGTGCTCGACTCGGTGCCCGGAGGCCTGGACGGCGAGGTCGAGGAGAAGGGCCGCTCGCTGTCCGGGGGCCAGCGGCAGCGGGTCGCGCTCGCCCGGGCGCTGCTCACCGGCGCGGAGGTGCTCGTCCTGATCGAGCCCACCAGCGCCGTCGACGCGCACACCGAGGCGCGGATCGCCCGCCGGCTGGCGGACGCCCGCCGCGGCGCGACCACGGTGGTCGTCACGGCCAGCCCCCTCGTGCTGGACGTCGTGGACGAGGTGGTGCTGGTCGCGGGCGGCCGGGTCGTCGCGACCGGCACCCACCGCGACCTGGTGACGGCGCGCGACGCCACCGGGGCGGCCTACCGCTCGGTGGTCTCCCGCGCGGACGACGAGCCCGCCGCGACCGACCCCGCACCCACCACCACGACCGACGAGGAGGACCGCCGTGAAGCTGCCCGTCGCTGACGCCGCCGCGCTGCGCCGGCACACCACCGCGCTCCTGCGCCGGCACCGCCGCGGCCTCGGCGTCGTCGTGCTGCTGCACGTCCTCGCCGCCACCGCCGGCCTGGCCGGGCCGTGGCTGCTCGGCCGCCTGGTGGACGGCGTGGTCACCGGCACCGACACCACCGCCGTCGACCGGACCGTCCTGGTCCTCGTCGTGGCGGTGCTCGCCCAGACCGTGCTGATCCGGTACGCCCAGCGGGCCGCGATGGTCCTCGGGGAGACCGTGTTCGCCGAGCTGCGCGAGGAGTTCGTCGCGACGGTGACCCGGCTGCCCCTGTCCACGGTGGAGCGGGCCGGCACCGGCGACCTCGTGGCGCGCACCACGACCGACATCGACCGCGTCCAGTACACCGTCCGCTTCGGCGTGCCGCGCCTGCTGGTGACCGCCGCGACCATCGTCCTGACCCTGGTCGCCGCCTTCGCCACGAACGCGCTCGTCGCGATCGGCCTGCTCGCCGGCGTGCCGCTGCTGCTGGCGGTCACCCGCTGGTACCTGCGCCGCGCCGCACCCGCCTACCTGCGGGAGTCGGCGGCGTACGCGACCCTCAACGGCACGATCACCGAGTCCGTCGAGGGCGCCCGCACCGTCGACGCCCTGGGCCTCGGCCCGCGCCGGCGCGCCCGCGTGGACGCGGACCTGCGGGAGGCGTTCGCGGCGGAGAGCGCCACGCTCAACCTGCGCTCGGTGCTGTTCCCGGGCGTCGACACGTCGTTCGTGCTGCCGGTGGTCGCGGTGCTCGCCTGGGGCGCGTACCTCATCTCGACGGGCCACGCGACGATCGGCGCCGTCACCACCATCGCCCTGTACGCGACGCAGATCATCCACCCGATCGGCGAGCTGATCTTCTGGCTGGACGAGATCCAGGTCGGCGCGACCTCGCTCGCCCGCATCCTCGGGGTCGCGGACGTCGCGCCGGACCGGACGGCGCGCGACGCCCGGCCGACCGGCTCGGACGTCACCGCGCGCGAGGTCCGGTACGCCTACCGCGAGGGCCACGACGTCCTGCACGGCATCGACCTGGGGCTGCGTCCCGGGGAGCGGCTGGCGGTCGTCGGGCCCTCGGGCGCGGGCAAGTCGACGCTCGGCCGGATGCTCGCCGGCATCCACCCGCCCACGGCGGGCTCCGTGACGGTCGGCGACGTGCCGCTCGTCGACCTGCCCCTGGACGAGCTCCGCGGCCACGTCGCGCTGGTCACCCAGGAGCACCACGTGTTCGTCGGCCCGCTCGCGGACAACCTGCGGCTCGCCGACCCCGGCGCGGACGACGCGGCGCTGGAGCGGGCGCTGCGCGCCGTCGACGCGTGGGACTGGGTGCGGGCGCTGCCCGAGGGCCTCGCGACCCCGGTCGGCTCCGGCGGCACGGCGCTGACCCCCGCGCAGGCCCAGCAGGTCGCGCTCGCCCGGCTGGTGCTGCTCGACCCGCACACGCTGGTGCTGGACGAGGCCACCTCCCTGCTCGACCCGCGGGCCGCGCGGCACCTGGAGCGGTCGCTGTCCGCGGTGCTGCACGGCCGGACGGTCGTCGCGATCGCGCACCGGCTGCACACCGCGCACGACGCGGACCGGGTGGCCGTGGTCGACGCGGGGCGGATCAGCGAGATCGGGCCGCACGACGAGCTGGTCGCCGCGGGCGGGGACTACGCCTCGCTCTGGCGCTCCTGGCAGCAGGAGTAGGTCAGGCCGGCCGGGTCCCCTCGGCGGCGGAGCCCTCGGCGGCGGAGCCCTCCGCCGGCTCGTCCTGCGGGTCGAACGCCCCCGACAGCCGCAGCACCTCGTCCTTGAGCAGCCGCACCCACAGGAACACCGCGAACCCGCCGAACACGAACCACTGGGCCGCGTAGCCGAGGTTCTGGATGTTCAGCCCCGTCCCGGACCGGGTGGGCGGCGGCAGCAGCTCGAGGGTGGCGGCCTGCGCCGGCTGCGAGCTGGTCAGCACGGCGTAGCCCGTCCAGATCGGCCCGCCCCAGACGCCGAGGAGCTCGGCGGACGAGATGGTGTCGGTCGTCCCCGCCGTCTGCGCCCCGTGCGGGTCGCCGGAGTCCTCGGAGGCCTGCAGGTACCCCGTCACCGTCACGGTCCCGGCGGGCGGCTCGAGCCCGCCGGCCGCGGGGTCGTCGCCGGCCACCCAGCCCCGGACGACGGGCAGCACGGCCCCGTCGACGGCCGGGTCGTCGGACGCGACCCGCAGCGGCGTCAGCACCAGCGAGCCGGTGCGGTCGCCGAGCGCGCGGCCCGGCACGAGCAGCTGGCCGTCGGCCTCGTACTCCCCCGTCACCTCGACCCGGCGCCCGACCAGCGCGCCGTCGAACGTCGTCTGCGGGAGCAGCACCTCGGCGATCGGCACGGGCTCCTGCGCCTCGACCTCGGCCAGCTTCGCGGCCTGGGCGGCGGCGCCGCGCACCTCCGCGCGCTCGAGCTGCCAGGCGCCGAGCCGCCCGCAGACGGCGGCGACGGCGAGGAACAGCACGAGCAGCCCGACCATCCGGGGCGTGCGGGCGACCCGCCACAGCGTCGGCGGCGGCTCCGCGGGCGCAGGCTGCGTCGGGGTCGAGGGCACCGCAGCACGGTACCCGGCGCGCCCGGGGGCCGAGGAACCGGGTCCCGGCGGCGGCCCGGCCTGGTGCGCCCGGCAGGTCCATGGGGTTGGATGGTTGGCGGTTGCCTGAGCAGCCACGGGAGGTCCTAGGTCGGACGTCCCGGCTCGCGGCGCGAGGCGCCGCAAGGCTGGTGTGGCCCGGCGGGGGTGCTCGACCGGGCCCACGGCACATCCGTGGTTCTGCGAAACGGGGAGAGAGCATGACTACGACGACGTCGAGGCCCGAGACCTGGCAGGCCGGTTCCGGCCAGCCGGTGTCGGACGAGACGCTCCGACGGATCGACGCCTGGTGGCGGACGGCCAACTACCTGTCGGTCGGGCAGATCTACCTGCTGGCCAACCCGCTGCTGCGCGAGCCGCTGACCAAGGACCACGTGAAGCCGCGGCTCCTGGGCCACTGGGGCACGACGCCGGGTCTGAACTTCCTGTACGCGCACCTGAACCGCGTCATCGCGGAGCGCCAGCAGTCGACGCTCTACCTGACCGGCCCCGGCCACGGCGGCCCGGGCCTGGTGGCCTCCGCCTACCTGGACGGCACCTACTCCGAGGTCTACTCCGACATCACGCCGGACGAGGAGGGCGTGCGCCGCCTGTTCCGCCAGTTCTCGTTCCCGGGCGGCATCCCGTCCCACGTGGCGCCGGAGACCCCCGGCTCGATCCACGAGGGCGGCGAGCTCGGCTACGCCCTGTCGCACGCGTACGGCGCGGCGTTCGACAACCCGGACCTGCTGATCGCGGCGGTGGTCGGCGACGGCGAGGCCGAGACGGGCCCGCTCGCGACGTCCTGGCACTCGAACAAGTTCATCGACCCGGCCAAGGACGGCGTCGTGCTGCCGATCCTGCACCTCAACGGGTACAAGATCGCGAACCCGACCGTCCTGGCGCGCATCCCCGAGGACGAGCTGCTCGACCTCATGCGCGGGTACGGCCACAAGCCGCACCTGTTCGTCGGCGGCTTCGACGGCGAGGACCACGCGGCCGTGCACGCCCGGTTCGCCGAGCTGCTGGACGTCGTGCTGGACGAGATCGCCGAGATCAAGGCGCGGGCCGCCGCGGGCGACGAGTCCCGCCCGGCCTGGCCGATGATCGTCTTCAAGACCCCCAAGGGCTGGACCTGCCCGCCGGTGATCGACGACAAGCAGGTCGAGAACTCCTGGCGCTCGCACCAGGTGCCGCTGGCCAGCGCCCGCGACACCGACGAGCACCTGCAGGTCCTCGAGGGCTGGCTGAAGTCGTACCGCCCGGAGGAGCTGTTCGAGGCCGACGGCTCGGTCAAGGCCGACATCACGGCCCTGTCCCCCGGCGGCACGCTGCGGATGAGCGACAACCCGCACGCGAACGGCGGGCTGCTGCTCAAGGACCTGCGGCTGCCCGACTTCCGCGACTTCGCGGTCGACGTGCCGGTGCCCGGCGGCTCGATCTCCGAGGCCACCCGCGAGCTCGGCAAGTACCTCACCGAGGTCATCCGGCGGAACCCGGACAACTTCCGGATCTTCGGCCCGGACGAGACGGCGTCCAACCGCCTGCAGGCCGTGTTCGACGTGACGAACAAGCAGTGGAACGCCGAGTACCTGCCGACGGACGTCGACGACCACCTGGCCCGGATGGGCCGCGTCGTGGAGATGCTGTCCGAGCACCAGTGCCAGGGCTGGCTCGAGGGCTACCTGCTGACGGGCCGGCACGGCCTGATCACCTCGTACGAGGCCTTCATCCACATCGTCGACTCGATGTTCAACCAGCACGCCAAGTGGCTGAAGGTCACGAACCACATCCCGTGGCGCCGGCCGATCGCGTCGCTGAACTACCTGCTGTCCAGCCACGTGTGGCGCCAGGACCACAACGGCTTCAGCCACCAGGACCCCGGCTTCATCGACCACGTGGTCAACAAGAAGGCCGAGATCGTCCGGGTGTACCTGCCGCCGGACGCGAACACCCTGCTCTCGACGTACGACCACTGCCTGCGCAGCCGGCAGTACGTCAACGTCGTGGTGTCCGGCAAGCAGCCCGCGCCCAACTTCCTGACGATGGACGAGGCCGTGGCGCACTGCACCCGCGGCCTGGGCATCTGGTCGTGGGCGGGCACCGAGGTCGAGGGCGAGGACCCGGACGTGGTGCTCGGCTGCGCCGGCGACGTCCCGACGCTGGAGGTGCTGGCCGCGGCCGACATCCTGCGGCGCGAGCTGCCGGACCTCAAGGTCCGCGTGGTCAACGTCGTGGACCTCATGCGGCTGCAGGACGAGCGGGAGCACCCGCACGGCCTGTCGGACCGCGACTTCAACACGCTGTTCACCACGGACAAGCCGATCGTGTTCGCGTACCACGGCTACCCGTGGCTCATCCACCGCCTGACGTACCGCCGCAAGGGGCACAAGAACCTGCACGTGCGGGGGTACAAGGAGGAGGGCACGACCACCACGCCGTTCGACATGGTCATGCTCAACGACCTCGACCGGTACCACCTGGTGATCGACGTCATCGACCAGGTGCCGTGGCTGGGCTCGAAGTACGCGGGCCTGCGGCAGCGCATGGTCGACGCGCGGCTCCGGGCGCACGACTACACCCGGGCGCACGGGGAGGACCTCCCCGAGGTGCGCGACTGGGTCTGGCCGGACGCCGGCGAGACCGGCACCGAGGAGGGCGGCCCGCAGCAGTCCACCGCCACCCTCGCGACCGGCGGCGACAACGAGTAACCCGCACGCGGCCGATGGCCCGCACCACCCGGTGCGGGCCATCGGTCTTCTGGGACCTAGGTCACACGGGGCGGCCGCGAGAGGGCCGGGAGGGCCCCCGGGTGGCCCGCGTCACCCGGGCTCCGGCGCGATCGGGCGCCGGACGTCCGGCAGAATTCATCCCACCACCTGAGAGCCGGCGACCCCGGCCCAAGCCGACGAGGAAGAAGCCCACCCGTGGCCCGCAGCATCTACGTCACGTCCCCGGAGGGGGACACCGGCAAGTCGACCGTCGCCCTCGGCCTGGTCGACCTGCTGACCCGCACCGTGCAGAGGGTCGGTG
>Ga0182747_1002851_pt1 | contig 11893 bp, 9 predicted proteins | sample eDN3rd30CBELigBY_FD_128526 | JGI IMG/M metagenome (GOLD analysis project Ga0182747, IMG submission 128526) | Enriched backyard soil microbial communities from Emeryville, California, USA - eDNA 3rd pass 30_C BE-Lig BY (version 2) (version 2) | ecosystem: Environmental > Terrestrial > Soil >...
CAGCGTGATCTGGTCGCGCGGCGCCATCAGGAATTCGCCCGCCTCGCGCGCCGAGATCAGCTCGTCGATGAAGCTGCCATCGGGGTTGAGGTCGGCGTTCGCCTGCGCGACGGTGTGCTTCTGCTCTTCCATCGCCGACAGATAGACGACCTCGTTGGTCACCTTGCCGTCGATGATCCTGCGGTACGGCGTCTCGATGAAGCCGTACTTATTGACGCGCGCGAAGGTCGCGAGGCTGTTGATCAGGCCGATGTTCGGGCCTTCGGGCGTCTCGATCGGGCAGATGCGGCCATAGTGGGTCGGGTGGACGTCGCGGACCTCGAAGCCCGCGCGCTCGCGGGTCAGACCGCCCGGCCCAAGCGCCGACACGCGGCGCTTGTGGGTGACTTCCGACAGCGGGTTGGTCTGGTCCATGAATTGCGAAAGCTGCGACGAGCCGAAGAATTCGCGCACCGCGGCGACCGCGGGCTTCGCGTTGATCAGGTCGTTCGGCATGACGGTCGACACGTCGACCGACGACATGCGCTCCTTGACGGCGCGTTCCATGCGCAACAGGCCGACGCGATACTGGTTCTCGAGCAGTTCGCCGACCGAACGCACGCGGCGGTTGCCGAGATTGTCGATATCGTCGATCTCGCCCTTGCCGTCCTTCAGGTTCACCAGTTCCTTGACCACGGCGAGGATGTCCTCGGCGCGCAGCGTCGTCACCGTATCCTCGGCATCGAGGCCGAGGCGCATGTTGAGCTTGACGCGGCCCACCGCCGACAGGTCGTAGCGCTCGGGGTCGAAGAACAGCCCGCCGAACAGCGCTTCCGCGGTCTCGCGCGTCGGCGGTTCGCCGGGGCGCATGACGCGGTAGATGTCCGACAGCGCCTGGTCGCGGTCCTCGGCCTTGTCGGCCTTCAGCGTGTTGCGGATCCAGGGGCCAGTGTTGTTGTGGTCGATGTCGAGCAGCACGAGCTTGTCGATGCCCGCAGCGTCGAGCTTCTCCAGATTCTCGGCGGTCACCTCGTCGCCGGCCTCGATGTAGATCTCGCCGGTCGCTTCGTTGATCAGGTCATAGGCCGAGTAACGGCCGAAAATTTCCTCGGTCGGGATCAGCAGCGTGTCGAGACCGTCCTTCGCCGCCTTGTTGGCGAGGCGCGGGCTGATCTTGTGGCCGGCGGCGAAGACGACTTCGCCGGTCTTGGCGTCCACCACGTCGAACGCGGGCTTCGAACCGCGCCAATTCTCGACGACGAAGGGAACCTTCCAGCCGTTTTCGGCGCGCTCGAAGATCAGGCGGTCATAGAAATGGTTGAGGATTTCCTCGCCCGACATGCCCAGCGCATAGAGGAGGCTGGTGACCGGCAGCTTGCGCTTGCGGTCGATGCGGACATTGACGATGTCCTTGGCGTCGAATTCGAAGTCGAGCCACGAACCGCGATAGGGGATCACGCGCGCGGCGAACAGGAACTTGCCCGACGAGTGGGTCTTGCCGCGGTCATGGTCGAAGAGCACACCCGGCGAACGGTGCATCTGCGACACGATGACACGCTCGGTGCCGTTGACGAAGAAGGTGCCGTTCTCGGTCATGAGCGGCATGTCGCCCATGTAGACGTCCTGCTCCTTGATATCGAGAACCGAGCGGGTGTCGGTTTCGCTGTCGACCTCGAAGACGATCAGGCGCAGCGTGACCTTCATCGGCGCCGCATAGGTGATGCCGCGCTGACGGCATTCCTCGACGTCGTATTTCGGGTCTTCGAGTTCGTAATGGACGAAGTCGAGCTCGGCGGTGCCGGCGAAATCGCGGATCGGGAACACGCTGCGCAGCGTCTTCTCGAGGCCCGAAACATAGCCGACCGAGGGGTCGGACCGCAGGAACTGCTCATAGGATTCGCGCTGCACCTCGATGAGGTTGGGCATCTCCACCGCTTCGTGGATATTGCCGAACAGCTTGCGGATTCGCTTGCTAGCGGTTGCTTCGAGGGCCTTGCCCACCGACTTCGCCTTGGTCGCCATATGTGATTGTCTCGCCTCAATAAAATCAAATCGCGAGCGCGATAGAGACGCAAAAAGGCCGCGAGCAACCGTTGCCGGTTTACCGCAGCTTCTCAACGCATCTCGAAATCCCCGGCGCCCTATTCCTGTGGCCCGATGCGCAAAGTCAGGCCGCGTCCCGGACGCTGGGGTGTGCAAGCCATATAGGATTGGGGGCGCGCGAAGTCAACGCCGCCGCCCGGCCGGACGACACAGGATCGCGCAGCCCTCAGCCGCAATCGCCCCCGACCGCGCAGCTTTCGCCGCCGCCTTCGGCCGCCACGGCCACGCTCTTCCCTTCGCCTTCGTCGAGCAGCTGCTGGATCGCCGCACCGGCCGCGAGGTCGGGAACATGGCCGAAGCGGTGGAGGCGAAGGCGCCCCTGCCGATCGATCAGCAACAGGCTCGGCGTGCCGCGCAGGCCATAGCGCGCCATGGTGACCGGCACCCCCGCCGGATCGTCGTGGCGGTCGACCGCGACCGGCCAGGCGATGCGATATTCATGAAGAAAGGGCTCGAGCGACACAGGCGTCATCGCGGCGTGATGCTCGAACACGCTGTGCAGGCCGATCACCGTTACGGCGTCGCCGGGAAATATCTCGTGGATGCGCCGAAGCTGCGGCAGGCTCTCGGCGACGCAGCCGGGGCACAGCATCTGGAACGCCCCGATGACCACGACGCGCCCGCGCAGGCCGGCAAGCGACAGCGGCGCGCTGTTGAACCAGCGCGCGATGTCGAGTTCGGGTGCCGTCACTGCGGTCATGGTCGTCATCCGCCTTTCCTTTCGCGCGCCGGGACTCGGTCGACCGGCGTATTTGGCGATCCTAGGGCGGCGAACCGCGAGTATAAACCACGACCTTCTGCCGCTCAGCGCAGCAGGATGTGCGCCACTTTGAAACGGTTCATCCCGCAACAGCCACGGCTCGGCAGCATTTCCGTGGTCATCGCCCGCGCGGATGCGTTGAGACTCTGACCGCAATCACCAAATTTTCAAGGAGAGACGACGCGATGCGAAAGATCGCTGCTTTTGTGACTTCCCTTTCCCTCGGCATGGCCCTCGCGGCCGGTGCGCCCGCGATGGCGCAGGGTACGCCCGCCGCTGCCCCGGCCGCCGGCCCCAACCTTGCGCCCGGCACCGTCGTCTACGACAGCGAAGGCGCGACGATCGGCCCCGTCGCCAGCGACGCCGGCGACAATGTCGTCGTGACGCTGAACGGCAATCCGGTCACCCTGCCCAAGAACGCCTTTGCAAAGGGCGAGAAGGGCCCGACGATCACCGTCACCGTCGCCCAGCTGACCGCCGCGGTCGATCAGGCCGCCGCCGCCAGTGCCCAGGCGCTCGAAGCCGCGCTCAAGCCCGGCGCCGAGGTGCGCAGCGCCAACGGCTCGACCGTGCTCGGCACGGTCAAGCTCGCCGACGCGTCCGGCGTCGTCGTGACCACCCCGACCGGCGACGTCAAAGTGCCGAAGAACGCCTTCTTCGTCGCGCAGAACGGCCTCCAGACCAGCTTCACCGCCGACCAGTTCGCCGCCGCGATGCAGCAGGCGAGCCAGGCTTCGGCGGCCGATGACGCCGCGGTGACCGCGGCGCTGAAGCCGGGCGCCGAAGTGCGCGGCCTCCAGGGCACGGCGGTGCTCGGCACGGTCAAGTCGTTCGACGCCGCCAATGTGGTCGTCACCACGACGAGCGGCGACGTCGCGCTGCCGCGCAGCGCCTTCAACATGGGCGCGAGCGGCCTCACCGCCGCCTACACCGCCGATCAGTTCGCCGCCGCCGTCGCCCAGGCGACCGGCGCCGAGGCCCCGCAAACGGCCGACGCCGATGCGGCCGCCGCGACCGCGGACGAACCGCAGGCGAAGGAAGCCAACTAAGCTCAGCAGGCCTTCAGGAAAGGGCGCGAGGACAATGGTTCTCGCGCCCTTTTGCTTGCGCATGGAGCGAAGGCCGCTTTCGGGCGGATGCGGCCATAGCTTCTCCCCTCCCTTCTAGGGAGGGGCTGGGGGTGGGTAGCCGCCGAAGGCGGCGTTCTTTGTAGGCTCGCTCCGCTCGCGCACCCACTCCTAACCCCTCCCTAAAAGGGAGGGGAATGGCTCAAATCCACCCCGAAACCGCCATCCGCCAGCGCCCGAACCGATCCCTCAATCCACCCCGCCGAAGGTCAGCCCGACCACCCGCGCGACCATCGCCTCGTCCCAGTCGACGCGCCGGTCGAGCACCAGCATCGCGAGGCCGTGGACCAGCGCCCAGGCGTGGAGCGCGGCGGCGTCGACCGACTCCGCCGGGAACACCTCGCCCACCCCGGCGCGCAGCAGATTATAGGCGACCTCGCCGCCGTCGCCCTCATCCTCGCCCTTGCGATCGGGCATCTGGCGCGTGAAGCTCAGGCGGAACAGCGCGGGCTCGTCATGCGCGAAGCGGACATAGGCGATGCCCGTCGCCTTGAACCCCGCGCGCCCGCCACCCGCCTTCAGCCACGCCTGCGCCTGCAGCGCGCCCAATCGCCGCAGCCCTTCCTCGGCGAGCGCGTCGAGCAGCGCCTCCTTGTCCGGGAAATGCCGATAGAGCGCGGTCGCGCTGACCCCCACATCGCGCGCCAGCGCGCGCAGCCCCAGCTCGCCCGCGTCGCCTCCCGCGAGCCGCTCGAGCCCCGCCGCGATCACCGCCGCGCGCAGGTCGCCATGATGATAAGCGCGCTCGGCCTTCGCGGGCGCATCTTTTATGTTGACACTGTTATCTTTGTTCGCCATCATGTTTCCACTGTAAACATTGCGAGTCGGTTCCGCAACCCACGCTCCGCGGCACCTTCGCCAACTTCCGGCTTAAGGAGAAGCGTCATGGCCAGCAACGTCGAAACCCTGATCCGCAGCGCGGTGACCAAAGGCATCGGCAAGGTCGCCGACTTCAACCGCAAGCGCCTCCCCCGCCCCACCGACGCCCATCCCTATCTCACCGGCATCCACAAGCCGATGACCGAGGAGTTCACGCTCGAGGAACTGCACGTCGAGGGCGAGATCCCCGCGGCGCTCTCCGGCCGCTATCTCCGCAATGGCCCCAACCCGGCTTTCCCCCCCGATCCCGCGAGCTACCACTGGTTCACGGGCGCCGGTATGGTCCACGGCATCCGCATCGAGGGCGGCCGCGCGCTCTGGTATCGCAACCGCTGGGTGCGCGGAGCCGAGGCGTGCGCGAAGCTCGGCGAGGAGATACCCCCCGGCCCGCGCGCCGAAGGCTTCGACGCGCCCAACACCAATGTCGTCGGCCTCGCCGGCCGCACCTTCGCGATTGTCGAGGCGGGCGGCAAGCCGGTCGAGATGTCGGACACGCTGGACACCATCGCGCACAACCCCTTCGACGGCACACTCGCCGGCCCCTACACCGCGCATCCGCACCACGACCCCTTCGCGGGCGAAACGCACGCGATCACCTATCAGGGCGAGCAGCCCAACAAGGTGTGGCACGTTGTGCTCGACGCCGACGCGCATGTGATCCGCGAGGAAGCGGTCGCGGTCGCCGACGGCCCGTCGATCCACGACTGCGCGATCACGCAGAATTACGTCCTCGTGTTCGATCTGCCCGTGACCTTCTCGATGAAGTCGCTGCTCGCGGGCTATCGCTTCCCCTATGCGTGGAACGAGGCGCACCCGGCGCGCGTCGGCCTTCTCCCACGCAACGGCGCGGGCAGCGAGATCGTCTGGGTGCCGGTCGACCCCTGCTATGTCTTCCATCCCGCCAACGCGTTCGAGACCGCGGACGGCCAGGTGATCGTCGACGTCGCCGCGCACGAGACGATGTTCGCGGAATCGAAACGCGGCCCCGACAGCCCGCGCTCGCGCATGGAGCGCTGGACGATCGATCCGGCCGCGGGCACCACGACCCGCGCCGTCATCCACGATCACAACCAGGAATTCCCGCGCTACGACGAGCGGCGGACGACGCGGCCCTATCGCTATGTCTACAGCGTCGCGCTACCCGACGGGCCGGGCGAGCTGGCGATCGCCGACACCCGCCTGTTCCGCCACGACCTCGAACGCGGGATCACCGCGACGCGCGATTTCGGCCCCGGCCGCCACCCCGGCGAGTTCGTCTTCGTCCCGCGCGCCGCCGAAGGGGCCGAGGATGACGGCTGGCTGGTCGGCCTCGTCGTCGACAGGAACGACGAGACCACCGACCTCATGATCCTGAACGCCGACGACTTTACGGGACCGCCGCAAGCCGTCGTGCATCTGCCGCATCGGGTGCCGCCGGGCTTTCACGGAAACTGGGTCGCGGACTGACCGCGGCCCGGCGCGCCATCAGCGTCTCGGTCACGCGCAGCGAGCGTTCGTTGTCGACGTCGATCGCCGTCTGCCCGTCGCTGACCAACAGCGGAGCGATGTCGACCTTCAACTGGCGCGAGATGCGGCGGAAGATGTGGTGGATCGGGCCGAGCCCGAAGCGGAAGCGCAGCAGGTTGATCAGCCCGAAGGCCCGCATCACCCGGATCGGCTTCTTGACGAACTGGCCGCCGCCGCGAAACGCCTCGGCGGCCTTCAGCGCACCGCGGTCGCCGATCCAGTAGGCGTTGCAGTTCGACACCGCGACATCCGAAAATTCATAGAAGCGCCGCTGCCCCTCGGGATGGACCGCGAGCACATCCTCGCGCCGCGCGAGCGCGACCCCCGCGCCGGCGCCGAGCCGCGCCGCTTCGCGGCCGATCTCGGCGATCGTGTCGGGGGTGAGCAGGCAATTGTCGGCGGTGGTGATCAGCAGCGGAAAAGCCGCGAGGCCGGCGACCGTGAGCACCGAGTCCGCGAGATTATCGGCGGCGGGAACGACGACCAGCCGCTCGCCCAGCGCGGCGATGACCCGATCGTCGATGTCTTCGGGAAGCGTGGTGTGGTGCGTCGACACGAAGATCCGCTCGGCACCGCTTGCCGCCGCACTGTCGAGGACATGCGCGATCATCGGCCGCCCGGCGACGGGCACCAGGCATTTGTCGGCGACGCCGTGCGCCGCGGCGAGCGCGTCGACCGCCCCGGGGCGGCGGCCGGCCAGGATCAGGATCGAGCCGGTCATGCGGCGTCGCGCCGCGCGTCGGCCGCCTCTACCTGCCGGATCATGCTTTCGGCGACGATCGTCTCGATCAGGTCGGCTTGGGTGAAGCCCGCCGCCACCGCCGCGCGACCGAAGACCTTCTCGGACCAGAGGTTACAGTTCAGATTGACCTCGAGCAGCCGCACCTCGCCGCTCGCGAAATCGACACGGAACTCGAAACGGCCATAGTCGAACGGCCGAAAGACCTCGACCATCTGCTCTACATGGGCGGCGATCCGCGCCTCCAGCTCGGCGTCGTCGAACAGCCGCAGGCTGTATTTGGCGCTGCGGTCGACGAGGTCGCGCTTCTCCTGATAGGTTCGAAGGTGCGTCGGATCGGCCTGCTCGAAGATCATCATCGGCAGGATAGCGGGCGCGCCGCCTACCGTGATCACCGGCACCTCGACATCGCTGCCGTCGATGAAGGGTTCGACGATCGCGTCATGGTCGAGCGCGTGGATCTCGGCCACTGCCTGCGCCAGCTCGCCGCGGTCGTGCGCGTCGCGAATCCCCCACGAGGCCGAGCTGTTGTTCGGCTTGATGACCCAGCGCCGCGCGGGCGGGCAGCGCGCGACGTCGACCGGCGCGCCGCGGCGGAACAGCGTCCAGGGCGCGGTCGGCACGCCGCGCGCCGCCGCCTCCAGCTTGGTCAGATGCTTGTCGTCCGACAGCCCGCGCACGATCGGCGAGGCGCCCACATAGGAAAGGCCGACGCGGTTGCAGAGCAGCGGCAGCAGCATCTCCGAATTGAAGAAGCCGCCGCGGTTGAGCAGCGGAAAGACGAAGTCCGCGTCGGGCCGGTCGAACAGCGCGGCATAGCTGTCCGCTACCGACAGTCGCAGGCCCAGCCCCTCCAATATCTCGCGCACCTCGCGGTGGTAGAGGGCGTGATTGCCGTCTTCGGGGTGCAGGCCCCCGGTCCAGCAGGCGTGCTTGGCGATGAACAGAAGCCGCTGCGTATCGCGAAGGCGATCGGGCAGCCGGGTCGGGACGAGGTCGGTCGTTTGCATGTTGCGATCCGACCACAGTCAGGTTGCAGGGGCATGACCGTTCGATGACGGCGCTGAAACCGAAACGCCAAATCACTGTCATCTTGGCGCGCTAGCCCGGCCGAGGCTCCTCTTCCGGAAAGGCCCCCGCATGCTGCTCACCGCGTCCGCATCCCACCAAGGCCGCGTAGCGCCCTGGCCCCGCGACGCCGCCCGGCTCGCGTCCGCGCTGGTGAGCGGCGGCGACGCCCGCATCCGGCCCGACGCCAGCGGCTGCAACCAATATTACGCCAGCGTGCTGCCGTCGGACGCGCTCGCTTATGGTTCGTCGACGATCAGCAGCATTTCGCGCCCGGCGTTCGACACACTCGCCGCGCGCTGGGGCACGCGCCTCGACCGCCCCGTCGCCGACGAGGATTATGCCGAGGGGCTGGCGATCCTGCGCTTCAAGCTCGCCGCCTATTTCGGCCTTACCGACACCGCGATCGTGTTCGCGGCGTCGGGCACCGACCTCGAATATGCGGGACTCGCCGCGCGGCACGACGGGCGGCCGGTCACGGCGGTCCTGCTCGGGCGCGACGAGGTCGGCAGCGGCTGCGTCCACAGCGCGGCGGGCCGCTTCTTCGCGGGCGAGACCGCGACGGGCGCGCGCGTCGTCGCGCAGGCCGCGATCGACCCCGCCTTCGCGGGAACCGAGCTCGTCGACGTCGCCATCCGCGACGCGGCGGGAGCGCCGCGCGCCTCGGCCGCCGTCGCCGCCGAGCTGTCGCTCCATATCGAGCGCGCCGCCACGCGCGGCCGTCGCGCGGTAGTGCATGTCGTGCACGGGTCGAAATCAGGCCTGACGCTGCCCGTGCTCGCCGACGTCGAGCGGCTCGTCGCGACGCACGGCGATGCGGTCACGATCGTCGTCGATGCTTGCCAGCTCCGCATCGCCGCCGCGGCGATCCGGCAATATCTCGCGCTCGGCTGCGTCGTCCTGCTCACCGGGTCGAAATTCGCGGGCGGCCCGCCCTTCAGCGGCTTCGCGCTGATTCCCGAAGCGATGCGGGAACGGGCGCTGCCGCTGCCCGCCGGCTACCGCCGGATCGCGAACCGCGCCGAATGGCCCGCCGACTGGCCGGGCGCCGACGCGCTACCCGCGTCGGGCAATTTCGGCCTGCTGCTGCGGCTCGAAGCGGCGATGATCGAGCTCGAGCGCTTCGCCGCGCTGCCCGCCGAGCGCGCGGGCGCCGTCGCCGCGCGTTTCGGTCACCACGCCGCCCGGCTCGCGCAGCGGCTCGAGCTCGCCGAGGTGCCGGGCACCGGCACGGCCTGCCTCGCCACCGAGACGCTGCGCACGCTCGATCTCACCGCGCGCTGGCCCGATTGCGACTTCGACGCCGCGCGCACGATGCACGGCCATATCGCCCGCCGCTCGCGCCTCTGGCTGGGACGCGAGGTGCGGCTGGGGCAGCCCGTCCGCACCCACCGGATGTCCGACGGCCGTGCCGCCGGCACGCTTCGCCTGTCGCTGTCGATGCCGCTGATCGTGGAGCTTGTCGCCCTGCCCGATCCTGCACTCGACGACCGGCTCGACCGCGACATGGCGCTCGTCGGCGCCGCGATCTCCGCAGCGGCATCGACAACGCTCGACAAGCACGAAACCGCCGCGCTCGGCTGACCGCAAAAGCGGTTCTTGGACACGACGAAGGGGCCCGATTCTTCGTCCAGCCGCCCGGCGGCCACCGTTCATCGCGAAATCCGGCGCTTTTCGGCAGCACTTTGCGCGCGCCGCTCGTTTCTCCTTCGCCATGACGAAGAATATCCCCCTCTCCCGCCCCGCCATGAGCGCGATTGCCGCGTTCCTGGCTCTCTCCGCTCCCGCCGCTTTGGCGCAGGAGACCCCGACCGTTCCGATGACCTCGCCCGTCGGCACGCCGCCGCCGGTCGCAGCCCCGACGCCTGCCCCTGCACCCAACCCGACAGCACCCGCCCCGGCGGAGCAGACCGCGCAAACGCCGGCGCCCAAGCCCGTCATCCGCGTGCCGCTCGACCTGCCGCCCGTCCCCGACGCGCCCGCATCCAAGGCCGAGGCGCCCGCCGCCTCGACGGCGTCCGAGCGCGCCGAGCGCCCCGCGCCGCGCCAGCGCAGCGCCGAACGGGGCCCCGCCGCTTCGCCGAAAGCCGCCGCACCTGCCCCTGCCGAAGCGTCGGCCGATGCCGTGTCTGGAACGGAAGCCGGACCGATAACCGCGCCCATGACGACCCTGCCCGAACCGGTCGCCGACGCCGTGCCGGCTCCGGTCGAAACGGCCGCCCCGGCGGGCGGTGATTTTCCCTGGGAGCTGGCGGGCGGTGCCGCCGCGCTGCTGATCGTCGGCGGTGCCGGCCTTGCCTTTGCCCGCCGCCGCCGCCACGCGGGCGAAGCGATCGACGAAGGCATGAGTTACGAGGAGATGGCGGCGGCCGAAGCGGTCCCCTATAGCCCGCCCGCCGCCGAGCCGGTTGCGCCCGCCGCACCGCCCGAGCCGCGCTCCACGCCGGCTTTCGCCGCCGCGCCGCACGGCAGCATGGGCCGCCACGAAGCGATGGCGCTCGCCGGGCCGACGCCCGACAATCCGTTCGCTACCCTCGCCAAGCGACTGAAACGCGCGCGCTTCCTCGATCAGCAGGAACGCCGGGCCTATGAGGACACGCTGGCCGGGCAGAAGGACCTGCGCCGCAAGCCCGCGAGCGCGTGGGAAATCTCGCACCGCGTCGACCCCGCGCCGGTCGAGCAGGAGGTGCGCCGCCCCGAACCCGCCCGCGGCCGCTCCAGCGATCTTCGCCCCGGCTGGAACCGTCGCTGATCGCTCCGCTGGAGCGCCATGAAAAAGGGCGGTGCCTCGCGGCACCGCCCTTTTCTTTTCGTCGGAACAGAGCCGGCGAACCGGCTCCCGCCCCCGAACCGAATTACTTCAGTTCGACGGTCGCGCCGGCGGCTTCGAGCTTCTTCTTCAGCTCTTCGGCTTCGGCCTTGTTCACGCCTTCCTTGACGGCCTTCGGCGCGCCTTCGACGAGCGCCTTGGCTTCGCCAAGACCCAGGCCGGTGATCGCGCGGACTTCCTTGATGACGTTGATCTTCTGACCACCGTCGCCCGTCAGGATGACGTCGAACTCGTCCTTCTCTTCAGCGGCGGGAGCGGCGGCGCCCGCGCCGCCCGGAGCGGCAACCGCCACGGCAGCGGCGGCCGAAACGCCCCACTTTTCTTCGAGCAGCTTCGACAGGTCAGCCGCTTCGAGGACGGTCAGCGCCGAAAGGTCTTCAACGATCTTTGCAAGATCAGCCATGTTCATTCTCCATCAGAACCGGGATGTCCCGGCAGTAAGTTTTCAAGGGTTAGTTCGAAATCACGCTGCTTCTTTGGCGGCATATGCGCCAAAAACCCGCGCCAACTGGCCCGCCGGGGCCGCGGCAATCTGCGCAACCTTGGTGGCCGGAGCCTGCACCAGACCGATGATCTTGGCGCGGAGCTCGTCGAGCGAGGGAAGCGAAGCCAGCGCCTTCACGCCATCGACGTCGAGGAGCACATCCCCCATGCCGCCACCAACGATCTCGAGCTTGTCGTTGGTCTTGGCAAATTCCACGGCGATCTTCGCAGCCGCCACCGGATCGGTGGAGGTCGCAAGCGCCGTGGGACCGGTCAGCAGGTCGCCGATGCCGGTGTAGGACGTGCCATCGAGCGCGATTTTGGCAAGACGGTTCTTCGTGACGCGAAAGTCGGCCCCCGCATCGCGCATCTGCTGGCGCAGCACCGTCGACTGGGCGACGGTCATGCCGAGGTTGCGG
>Ga0182747_1002852_pt1 | contig 11893 bp, 13 predicted proteins | sample eDN3rd30CBELigBY_FD_128526 | JGI IMG/M metagenome (GOLD analysis project Ga0182747, IMG submission 128526) | Enriched backyard soil microbial communities from Emeryville, California, USA - eDNA 3rd pass 30_C BE-Lig BY (version 2) (version 2) | ecosystem: Environmental > Terrestrial > Soil >...
CGCCGGGCACCGCGGCCGCGGGGGCGGACGCCGCGGGGGCGGACGCCGGCGTCCCGGGGGCGTCAGCGGTCGCGGTCGCGCCCGCGGCCTGGGCGGCGAGCGCCGCGGCGACCTCGGGGGCCACGGCGACGAGCGGCGCGGCGGCGGCCGGCAGGGCCGCGGTCTGCGCGGCGGGGGCGGCCGTCGCGACGGCGTCGGCGGCGGGGGCGGCGGCCGTCCCGGCCGGGTCGGCCGCGGCGTCCGCAGCGGGCGCGTCGTCCGCCGCGCGGTCGGCGGCGGGGCGCCCGGCCCCGGCGCGGTCGGCGCGGTCGGTCGTGCGCCCGCGGTCGGCGCGGTCCGCGCCGCGGGGGCGGTCGGCGCGGTCGGCGCGGTCGGCGCCCGGCCGGTCGGTCCCGCGGTCGGCGGCGGTCCGGCCCGCGGTGGTGCGGTCGGCGGCCGGGCGGTCGGGCTGCGCGGCCCGGTCCTGCGGACCCGCCGCGAGGGCGCCCTGCAGGACCGCGTCGAACCCGGTCGGCGCGGTGCGCGCGGCACCGGCCGCCGCGGCGGTCGCGGCGCGCGGCGGCGCGGCGGGAAGCGTGCTGATGGTCACGAGGCGGCCCCCCAGAGGGACGTGAGCAGGGACGAGGTGGACGTGGCGGCGCCGGCCGGGCCGGAGCCGAGGGCGCCGAGCGCCGAGGTGAGCGAGGTGGCCTGGCCCTGCCCCGCGCCCGCCGAGCCGGCCGAGCCGGTCAGCAGCGCGAGGGCGTTCTGCCCGGCCGCGGTGCTCGCGAGCGCCGAGGACAGCGCCGACGAGGAGAGCCCCGACGCGGCCGACCCGGACGCGAGGGCCGCCGACGTGAGCGAGGCCGCCCCGCCCGCGGCGGGCGAGGCCTGCGGCAGCACCCGCCGGATGGTCGTGGGCTCGGCGTAGACGTCGCGGATCGTGACCGACTTCCCGGGCTTGGGGGCGTCGATCATCTGGCCGTCGCCGACGTAGATGCCGATGTGCTTCCCGCCGTTCAGCACGATCAGGTCGCCGGGCAGCGCCTGGTCGAGCGACGGCACCGCCTCCCCGAGCGTCGCCTGGTCGCGGGCGACCCGCGGCACCCCGGAGGTGATGCCGAGGTCGGCGAGCGACCGCAGCACCAGCCCGGAGCAGTCGAGGCCGCCCTCCGCGAGCGACTCGCCGCCCCAGACGTAGGGCGTGCCGAGGTACTTCTTGGCCGCGTCGACCAGGTCCTGGCCGGTGACGGTCGTGGACAGCGCGTGCGCGGGGACCGTGCCGGGGTCGGCCCCGCCGGTGAGCCCGGCGAGGGCGGTCGCGAAGTCGGTCCCGGCGGTGGCCGGCGCCGCGGTGGCGGTCGCGGGGGACGACGACGCGGCCCGCGCGGTGGGCGCCGGCACGGTCACCGGCTCGACGTACGCGCGGATCTCGGCGATGCGGGCCTGCACGGCCGCCACTCCCCCGGTCACCGGTCCTCCTCCGGGGCGGTGCCCGCGGGCACCGCCGCGCGGCGGCCCGCGACCTCGTCGAGCACGACCTGCTCGGCCCGCTGCTCTTCGACGCGGACCGCGGCCTCGTGCTTCTCCTGCAGCTTCTCCAGCGTGCGGGTCTGCGTGCGGGCGGCGGACCACGCGGCGTCGGCGGCGTCGACCTCGTCCTGGGCCACGAGGACCTGGGCGCGCCGGTCGACCAGCAGCGCGGACAGCGCGAGCCGGCTGGCGACGACGGCCTGCACGCCGCGGGCGTCGGTCCCCTCGGGGAACACGGCGGAGCCGAGCGCGGTCTGGGTGGCCGCGGCGCGGGCCGCGGCGGCGTCGCGCCCGCGGACGCTGGTCGCGCGCTGGGCGGCGGCCTGCTCCTCGGCGAGCGCCCGCAGGCGCAGCAGCCCGGCGAGGCGGAACGCGCGGCTCACGGCAGGTCCCCCATCGCGGCGACGAGCGCGGCGAGCCGCGCCCAGGAGTCGGCGGACGGGGCGCGCTCGTCCATGCCCTGGCGCAGGAAGCCGTCGATGGCCGCGCCGTGCGCGACGGCGGCGTCCACGAGCGGGTTCGACCCGGCGACGTACGCGCCGACGTCGAGCAGGTCCTGCGCCTGGCGGCGGGCGGCCATCACGCGGCGCAGCCGGGTGGCGGCGTCCTTCTGCTCGGGGCCGATCACCCGGGACGCGACGCGGGAGATGGAGGCGAGCGCGTCGACGGACGGGAAGTGGCCGGCGACGGCCAGCGACCGCTCCAGCACGACGTGGCCGTCGAGGATCGAGCGGGCGGCGTCGGCGATCGGCTCGTTGTGGTCGTCGCCGTCCACCAGCACGGTGTAGAGGCCCGTGACCGAGCCGGTCGCGCCGGTGCCGGCGCGCTCCAGCAGCTGGGCGAGCAGGGCGAACGTGCTCGGCGGGTAGCCGCGGGTGGCCGGCGGCTCGCCGACGGACAGCCCGATCTCGCGCTGCGCCATGGCGACGCGGGTCAGGGAGTCCATCATCAGCACGACGTCGTCGCCGCGGTCGCGGAACCACTCGGCGATCCGGGTGGCGACGAACGCGGAGCGCAGCCGGACCAGCGGGGGCTCGTCGGACGTGGCCACGACGACGACGGAGCGGGCCAGGCCCTCGGGGCCGAGGTCGTCCTCGAGGAACTCCCGCACCTCGCGGCCGCGCTCGCCGACCAGGGCGATGACGGAGACCTGCGCGTCGGTGCCGCGGGCGATCATCGACAGCAGGGACGACTTGCCGACGCCGGAGCCGGCGAACAGGCCGAGGCGCTGGCCGCGGCCCGCGGTGACGAGGGTGTCGAGCACGCGCACGCCGAGGTCGAGCGGCTGCGCCACCCGGGCGCGGGCCAGCGGGTGCGGGGCGTGCCCGGTCACCTCCGCGCGGCCGACGCCGACGAGCGGCCCGCGGCCGTCGATGGGGCGGCCCAGGCCGTCGAGCACCCGGCCGAGCAGGCCGGGGCCGACGGGCGCGGTCAGGGCGGTGCCGCGGGGGCGCACCGGCATCCCGGCGCGCAGGCCGTGCGTCGGTCCGAGCGGCATCGCGTGCGCGGAGCCGCGTCCGGTCGCGACGACCTCGGCGGGCACCTCGGTGCCGTCGCCCGGGTCGATCGACACGAGCTCGCCGACGGCCGCGCCGGTGCCGGCGACCTCGACGGTCAGGCCGACGACGCCGCGGACGGTGCCGACGCGCTCCGGCCGGGCCGCGCCGAGCGCCGCGCCCCAGGCGGGGGTGCGCAGCAGCGCGGCGTCGGCGGCGGCGGGCCCGGGGGCGGCGACCGACCCGGCGGCCGACCCGGCGCGGACCCCGGCGCGCGGGGTCGGCAGCACGGCGGCGGTGGTGGGCGTGCTCATGCGGCACCGGCCTCCCCCGCGCCGGCGGCGAGGGCCGCCCGGGCGCGGTCGAGCGCCGCGCCGAGGCGCGCGTCGAGGTAGCCCTCGGGGAACTCGCCCACGGCGTCGCCGGGCGCGAGCGCGGGGTCCGCGACCAGCTCCACGCCGGTCAGGTCGGGCAGGCCGGCCAGGACGTCGCCGCCGGCCGGTGCCTCGCCCGCGAGCGCCGCGCGCAGCACCGCGAGGTCGCGCGGGTGCAGCCGGACCGTGTGCACCTCACGGGCCGGGTCCAGCGCGCGGACCCGGGCGAGCGCCGCGGCGGCGGACGCCGGCGCGTCGGACAGCTCGGCGCCGAGCACGGCCGCGGCCAGGTCGAGGGCGGCGGCGTGCAGCGCGTGCTCGGCGGACGCGAGCACCGGGGCGCTGCGGTCGGCCGCGGCCCGGGCGCTCCGCGCCAGCACGGCGAGGGCGTCGGCGTGCTCGGCGGCGCGCCGCGACTCGGCCTCGGCCCGCTCGCGCTGGACGCGCGCGGCCTCGGCCTCGGCGGCGCGGGCGGCCTCGCGGGCGCCCGCGGCGTAGCCGGCCGCGTACCCGGCGGCGTACCCCTCGGCGCGCGACGGCTCCGCGGTCGCGAGCCCGGCGGCGGACCCGCCGAACGCCCGGGTGAAGGTGCGGGGCTCAGGAGACATACTCGTCCTCGCCCTCGCGCCGGATCACGATCTGGCCGGACTCCTCCAGGCGGCGGATCGCCTGGACGATGCCGGCGCGGGCCTCCTCGACCTGCGAGAGGCGGACCGGGCCGAGCAGCTCGATCTCCTCCTCGAGGTTCTCGCGGGCGCGCTCGGACAGGTTGCGCAGGATCTTGTCCCGCACCTCGGGCGTCGCGCCCTTGAGGGCCACCGACAGCTCGTTGGTCTCCACCTGGCGCAGCACCAGCTGCATCGCGCGGTCCTCCAGCAGCACGATGTCGCCGAAGACGAACATCCGGCTGCGCACCTCGTCGGCCAGCGCCTCGTCGCGGCTCTGCAGCCCCTCGAGGATGAGCTTCTCGGTGGTCGGGTCGGCCCGGTTGATGATCTCGACCAGCGGCTGCACGCCGCCGACGGCGGACAGCTCGTTCGGGGTGAGCACGGTGGACGCCTTGCGCTGCATCGACTCCGCGATGACCGCGACGACGTCCGGGGACGCCCGCTCCATCAGCGCGATGCGGTGCGCGACCTCGGACTGCTGGTCGGACGGCAGCCCGGCCAGGATCGCGGACGCGTGCTCGGGACGCAGGTGCGCGAGCACCAGGGCCACGGCCTGCGGGTGCTCGCCGTTCAGCAGGGACAGCACCTGGCGCGCGTCGGCGTGCTGCAGGAACTCGAACGGCTGCCCGGCCATGGAGGTCTGCAGGCGCTCGATCATGCCCGCGGCCTCGTCGCGGCCGAGGGCGCCCTCGAGCAGCTGGGTGGCGAAGCCGAGGCCGCCGTTGACGCTCGGGCCGATGGCCGAAGCGGCGTAGAACTCCTCGACGACCTCGTCCGCGACCGTCGCGTCGACGCGCTCGAGCCGCATGATCTCGGCGGTGAGCTCCTCGATCTCCGCGGTCTCCAGCTTGGCCATGACCTTGGCGGCGCGCTCCCGGCCGAGCTGCAGCAGCAGCATGGCGGCCTTCTGGGTGCCGGTCAGCGTGGCGGTGGACATCAGCGCCGCCCGGCGGGGGTCAGCCAGCCGCGCAGGAGGTCCGCGACCTCCTCGGGCTGCTCGTCGGCGAGCGCGGCGATCTCGGCGCGCTTGACCGCGAGGGACTCGGCGACCGGGTCGATCTCGGCGGGCCCGGGCAGGGCCGGCGGGATCTCCGGCAGCTCCTCGAGCTCGGCGGCCGGGTCGGGGCCGTCCATCAGGGGGAGCTCGCCGATGTCCAGCGCCTCGCGCTTGCTGCGCCGCGAGCGGCGGGCGAGCACGACGGCGACCACGATCACGAGCAGCAGCAGCGCACCCGCGATCACCGCCTGCCGGAGCAGGTCGGCGCGGCGGTCGGCCTCGGCCTGGGCGTCGGCGGCGGCGAGCGCCTGGGACGCCGCGTCGGCGCCCGTGGTGTCGAAGGCCATCGCCTGCACGGCGATGGTGTCGCCGCGCGCCGTGTCGATGCCCGCGGCCGCGGTCAGGGTCGCGGTGAGCTGGTTGAGGTCGAGGCCGGCGGCGGCCGTCTGGTCGACGACGACGGCCAGCGACTGCTTCTGGACCGTGCCGGGGGCGACCGTGGTCACCTCGGTGACCTTGTTGACCGCGTTGCTGACGTCCTCGGTGGTGTTCGTGTACGAGCCGGTGCCGTCGCCCCCGCCGTTGGGGACCGCGATGTTGTCGGGGCCGAGCACGCCGGTGGCGGTGCCGGAGCCCGCACCGGTGTACTCCTCGGTGGTCGTCGAGGACACGAGCGGCGGGGTGCCCTCGGTCGCCGAGAACTCCTCGGAGGTGCGCTGCGTCTGGTCCTGGTTGAGCGCGGCTGTGACGGTGACGGCGGACCGGCCCGGGCCGACCACCTGGTCCAGCAGCGCCTGCACGGCGCTGGTGACCCGCTGCTCGTAGGCGGAGGTCGCCTCGTCCCCGGTGCCGCCGGTCAGGCCGGTGCCGACCTCGGACAGCACCTTGCCGGTGGAGTCCACGACGGCGACGTCGGTGGCCTTCATGCCCTCGATCCCCGCGGACACCAGGTGCACGATGGCCTCGACCTGGTCGGTGCTCAGCTCGGTGCCGGTCTTCGTGCGCACGAACACCGACGCCGTCGGGTCCTCCTGCTGCGAGACGAACACCGAGTCCTCGGGCAGCGCGAGCTTCACCGTGGCGGCCTCGACGCCGGACATGGCGCCGACCGTCTTGGCGAGCTCGCCCTCCAGGGCGCGGGTGTACGTGGTCTGCTGCTGGAACTCGCTGGAGGTCATCGACATCCCGTCGAGCAGCGAGTAGCCGTCGCCGTCCGCGTTCGCGGGCAGGCCGGCCGCGGCCAGCTTGAGCCGCATGTCGTACAGCTTCGCCTGCGGCACCAGCACCGTGCTGCCGCCGTCGGTGAGCTCGTAGGAGACGCCCTCGGCCGCCAGCTGGTCGACCACGGCCGAGGCGTCCGTCGCGGACAGGCCGGAGAACAGCGGGGCGAGCGTGGGCTTCGAGGCCCAGGAGTAGATCGCGAACCCGCCGAGCAGGATCGCGGCGACCGCGATGATCGCGAAGGTCTTCTGCGGGAGCGAGAACTGCTTCACCGCGCCGCTCATGCGGCCGAACAGGGACTTCACCTGGGCGGGCATCAGGCCTGCATCCTCATGATCTCGGTGAACGCGTCGACGGCCTTGTTGCGCACGGCGGCGGTGAGCTCGAGGGCGAGCTTCGCCTCGGACGACGCGACGGTGTAGTCGTGCACGTCGTCGAGGTCGCCGCTGACGGCCTGGACCGCGAGCGCCTGGCTGGTGGACTGGAGCTGCTGGACGTGGTCGACGGCGCCGAGCGCCGCGGCGAACCCGCCGTCGGCGCCGGCCGTGCCGGTGGCGCCCGGGGCGCCGGCGGAGCCGAGGCCCCCGACACCCGCGACGTCCGACAGCTCGGACAGGTAGGAGGTGCCGGTCACGCCGGACACCCCGCTGACGGGCTGGATGCTCACGAGGTCCTCCCGATCTGCAGCGCCGCCTCGTAGGACGACTTCGCGCGGTCCACGACCGCCGCGTTCGCCTGGTAGCCGCGCTGCGCCATGATCAGCTGGGTCATCTGGGAGGCCATGTCGACCTCCGGGTACCGGACGTAGCCGTCGGCGTCCGCGAGCGGGTTGGTGGGCTCGTAGACCACGCGGCCCTCGGCCGGGCCGAGCGCGATGCCCGACACCTGCGCGCCGCCGCCGTCCGCGGTCGGGATCTCCGAGGCGACCACGTACTTGGCCTGGTAGGCGGCCTCGGTGGTCGAGGTCGCGTTGTTCATGTTCGCGAGGTTGTCGCTGACCGCGTCGATCCACTTGCGGTAGACGGTCATGCCGGTGCTGGCGATGCCGATCGCCCCGAAGGTCGTCATCAGTTGGTCCTCATGGCCGTGCGGACGCTGGAGAAGGTGCCGTCGACCGCCTGGGTCGCCAGCTGGTAGCGCAGGTTCGTGTCGACGTTGAGCAGCGTCTCCTCGTCGAGGTTGACGTTGTTGCCGTCGGTGCGCGTGGGCTCGAGGGAGCGCGCGGTCGTGGCGGACGCGGCGCCGGTGCCGTCGGCGACGGCGCGGGCCAGGGCGTCCTCGAACTGGACCTTCTTGGCGTGGTAGCCCGGGGTCTGGATGTTCGCGACGTTCTCGGCGATGGCGCGCTGGCGCGCGGCCAGGCCGTCGAGCGCGCTGTTGATCGCGACGTAGCTGACGGAGTCGAACATGCCCATGCAGGGTCACCCTCACCCGAGGTTGGTCCTGGTCGGCCTAGTCCGTGGCCTGCTGCGCGAGCGATCCGTGCTCACGCGTCCCATCGGCTGGCGGGGGCGCCTGCTGAGGCGTGCGCCCGAGAAATGTCGCGGATCACTCGCGCGGCGGACGCGATTCGAACGGGTTGTCCGAATTTGCCGGAGAATGTCCGGGAGCCATTCTGGGTGCTGGCACCCAGACGGGCTCAGCCCTCGACGTCGAGGTAGGCCGGGGCGGGGGCCGGGCGGGTGCGCAGGCCCTCGGCGGCGCGCAGGCGGCGGCGGTGCTCGGCGAGCTGGTCGCCGGTGCGGCGCGCGAGGTCGCGCTGGCGCTCGACCAGCGCGGCGGCGCGCGGGGCGAGCGAGACGGGCAGCGGGCCCAGCCCGCGCGGGGTGCGCCAGGGGGTGGCGAGGGCGACGTCGACGGCGACGGGGGCCCCGGCGCGCTGGGCGCCGGCGAGCAGCTCCTCGGCGCGCTCGGCGCCGAGCTCCATCTCGGTGAGCGCGGCCACCCAGGCCGCCTCGCGGCCGGCGCGGCCGCGGTCGGGGGCCTCGTGCTCGCGGGACGTCCCCGGGCGGGCGTCCGCGTCGAGCGCGGCGCCGGGGGTGGTGCGGTCCACGGGCGCGACCGCCGTCTCAGCCGACACCGAGCACCCCGGTGCCGGTCTCGGCCCCGTCGACGGCAGGGGCGCGGCGCTGCGTGGGGACGTCGTTCGCGACGGTCTGCGCGGCCTCGCGCCAGGCGTCGGCGAGCGGCGCGACCAGGCCGCGGCACGCGGCGGCGCGGTCGGCGTCGCCCGCCATGCTCGCGCCGATCATCTCGGACAGCAGGAACGTGTAGACCGAGAGCAGGCGGTCGCCGCCGTCCCACTCCGCCACGTTCAGGTTCGCGATGAACTCGGCGACGATCTCCTGCGCGTGGGCGAGCTGCTGGGTGCCCGTGGCGCGGTCGCCCGCGCGCAGCGCGACCTCCGCGCGCTCCAGGTCGAGCAGCAGCCTGTCGTACAGCATGGTGAGGAGCTTCGCCGGCCCCGCGGTCGCGACCGCGTCGGCGAGGAACCGGGTCCGGGCGTCGTACACGGCGGTCCTTTCGGCAGGGCTCGGGTCAGTCGGAGGAGCCCGAGAGCTGCTTGAGCTGGGTGGTGAGGTAGCTGGACTGGGAGTTGAGGTTCGAGAGCTGGACCTCCATCGCCGCGTACATCGTGGTCAGCGAGGCGCGGCGCGCCTCCAGCCGGATGTCCCAGTCGGCGATGCGGTCGGTCAGGTCCTTGACCTCGCTGTTGTAGCTCTGCACCTGCAGCGTCAGCGTGCCCTTGGCGGAGTCCGAGGCCACCTCGCCGACCTTCTGCAGCGAGCCGGCGACGCCCTGGACGGCCTTGCCCACCGCGTCGGGGTCCTTCGTCAGCGCGGTCTGGAACGCCGCCGCGTCGAAGGTGAAGGTGCCGTCCTTGCCGAGCGAGATGCCGATGCCCGCCAGCGAGGTGTTGCTGGCGCTGTTCGACCCGGCGGCCAGCAGCGACTGCTGCAGGCCGCGGACCGTCGCGTTCCCGGAGAACAGGCCGGCGGTGACGATCGCGGTGCCCTCGTCGTTCGTGCCGGTCTTGCTCGTGGTGTACGACGTGATGTCGCCCAGCACGGCGTTCAGGTTGTTCACCAGCGCCTGCGCCAGGGCGGACAGCTTGGAGTCGTCCCGGGTCACGTCGACGGTCACCGGGTCGGTGGTCTTGGCGGTCACCGTGACGTTCACGCCGGTGACGAGGTTCTCGAAGACGTTCTTGGCCGAGGTCACCTTCTGCTCGGCGCCGGTGCCGGGCCACAGCACGATCTCGGCGTCGGAGGCCGCGCGGATCTCCTTGGACGCCAGGGTGGCGCCGTCGGCCGCGTTGCCCACGGCGACGCTGAACGTGTTCTCCTTGCCGGTCTCGGTGCCGGTGAGCTGCAGCCGGTACTCCGGGGCGGCGGCCGTGCCGACGTTGAGGGCGGACGCCTTGACGCCCGTGCCCTCGGCGTTGAAGGCCGCGACGATGTCGCCGATGTTGTCGCTCAGCGCCGTGACGGAGACGGTCTCGCCGTCCGCCCGGGTGAGCGTGAAGCTCGGGGTGGCCGACGTGTAGCCCGTCGGCAGGGTGTACAGCGTCGACTGCGAGGCCGCGACCGAGTCGACGCGGAACGTCACGCTCGACGGGCGGGCCTCGGAGGTGGTGGTCGCGGTGACCGACTCGGCGGAGGACTTCGCCTTGACGGCCTCCCAGGACGACGGGGACGCGGCGGCCTTCGCGGCCGCGGTCAGGGAGGCGACCTTGGTGTTGAGGGCCTGCAGCGCCGTGGACTGCGACGAGACCGTGGTCTTCTTCTTCGCCAGCAGCTTCTGCTGGTTGGCCTCCAGCGCGATGGTGGAGTCGATCAGGTCTGCCGTGGGGAAGTTGCTGATCAGCCCGGTGCTGAAGGTGATGCCGGCCATCGGGTCCTGTCCTCCTGGTGGTGCTGCGGGCGCCCCGGGTCGGCGGGGCCGAGATGCGACGCGGGCGGCGGTGGACGGTGCGTCCACCACCGCCCGCGTCGGTCGTGCTGGTCCTGCTGGTCGTGCGTCCTCGGCGGGACGCCGGCCCCGGTCCCGTCACCGCGAGGTGGCCGGGACCGGAGCCGGACGGCTCACTGGAGGAGCTGGAGCACGCTCTGCGGGATCGACTTGGCCTGCGCGAGCATCGCCGTGCCGGCCTGCGAGAGGATCTGCGCCCGGGTGAACGAGACCATCTCGGACGCCATGTCGGTGTCGCGGATCCGGCTCTCCGAGGAGGTCAGGTTCTCGACCGCCACGTTGAGGTTGTTGATGGTGTGGTCGAAGCGGTTCTGGACCGCACCGAGCTGCGAACGGACCTTCGACACGTCGGTGATCGCCGCGTCGATCTTGTCGATCGCCTCGGTGGCGCCGGACTTCTGGCTGAAGACCGGGGACGCCGCCGCGACCTCGGAGGCGGTGGCCGTCGAGGCCGGGGTGGCGCCCGTGAAGGACACGCCGGTGGTGCCGGCGGCCGCCACGGTCACGGAGGTGCCGAAGACCTTCTCGGCCGCCGCGGTGATCGCCGCGAGGGCGCCGGCCGCGGTGGTGACGCCGGTGTAGTCCACCGAGGCCAGGTCGAACGACTTGGAGCCGACCGTGACGGTGCCGTTCAGCGCCTTCAGGGCCTCCAGGTCGGTCGGGTCGGCCGTGACGGCCACCGAACCGGCGGTGCCGGCGACGGCGTTGGTCACGACGGCCGTGCTGGCGTCGCTGGCGACCTTGGTCACGTCGATGCCGTTGACGTCCAGGCCCGTGGCGGACAGGCCGCCGGTGCGCTTGAGGTCGACGGTGATCTTGTCCTGGTCGGAGGTGTTGGCGCCGACCTGGAACGTGCCCGAGTAGTTGCCGTCCAGCAGCTTGGTGCCGTTGAACTGCGTGGTGTCGGAGATGCGGGTCAGCTCGGTCTTGAGCTGGTCCATCTCGTCCTGGATGTTGCCCTTGGCGGTCTCGGAGAGGCCGCCGTCGTTCGCCGCCTGCACGGACAGGGTCCGCATGCGCTGCAGGATCGAGTGCGTCTCGGTGAGCGCACCCTCAGCGGTCTGGACGACGGAGATGCCGTCCTGGGCGTTGCGCACGGCCTGCTTGGTGCCGCCGATCTGGGCACGCAGGCCCTCGGAGATCGCCAGACCAGCAGCGTCGTCCGCCGCGCGGTTGATGCGCAGGCCGCTCGACAGCTTCTCGAGCGACTTGCTCAGGTCGTTCTGCGTGTTGGACAGGTTGCGGTACGAGTTCAGCGCCGCGATGTTCTGGTTGATCGAGAGAGCCATGATGGTTCTTCCTCCGTGAGTGGGCTCAGTGGCGGCCCTTCCGTGGGCACACCCTGGACATCGGACGGTCGCCGCGACCCCTGAGGGTTTTTCTGCGACGTGTCCGAGGTCGGTTCAGACCGCGGCGCCGACGAGGCCGGGGGCGACGATCTGCAGCTCGGCGAGGACCTCGGCCTCGTCGGCCGGGTCCACGTGCGCGAGGGCGTCCTCGAGCCCGGCCAGGCCGCGCTCGTCGCCGTAGGCGCTGTACGCGAGGGCGCCCGCGACGGCGCGCTGGCGCGGGTGGGCGTGGGGGTCCGACGCGATCAGCACGAGAGGACACTGCGCGGGCGTGCCGGCCGACCGGATGCGGGCCGACCACTCC
>Ga0182747_1002853_pt1 | contig 11893 bp, 9 predicted proteins | sample eDN3rd30CBELigBY_FD_128526 | JGI IMG/M metagenome (GOLD analysis project Ga0182747, IMG submission 128526) | Enriched backyard soil microbial communities from Emeryville, California, USA - eDNA 3rd pass 30_C BE-Lig BY (version 2) (version 2) | ecosystem: Environmental > Terrestrial > Soil >...
AGGCACAGCGTTCCTCGGATAATATCGTTCCATGGCGTCCTCCCTGTTTGATCGCCTGATCTGGCGATCGACCAGACAGATTTATTTGCTTTCCCGCCGCGCGTTTGCGCGAAGGAAGGCTGTTGCGCTGGACCCGTCTGTGGACGTCGAACGCATTCTGTTGATCCGTACCGACAAGATCAGCGACGCCGTCATCTCCACCGCCTTCTTCAAGGCGCTGCGCGCCCGATTTCCAAATGCGCAGATCGATATCGTGCTCGGTCGGAAAAACGGCGTGGCGTCGTCGTTGCTGTCGTATCTCGACGGGATTTTCGTCGTGAAGAAAAATCTGATCGAACAGATGCGCCTCATCCGGCAGTTGCGCGAGCGCCGCTACGACGTGGCCGTCGATATGCTCACCGGCGACTCGATGACGGCGGCGACCTATGCGTTGTTGTCCGGTGCGGACATCACGATCGGCTTTGATGGTAAAAAATCCGGGCTTTACGATATTTCCATCGCCCGTCCGACCGAGCCCGAGCATCAGGCGGTGCAGATGTTGCGGCTGATCGCGCCACTCGGCGTGTCGATGAAGCCCGAGGACGTGCGTACCACGGTTGCATTTCCGCAATCTGCCGCCAGGGGAGTTCGCGAGAAGCTTTTTCCGGCGGAAGATCGTGACAGACACAAGCTGATCGTCATCAATCTGTCGGTCGACCCGGCAAGATACTGGACCGACGAGAAATTCATCCGTCTCGTCGGCGACATCAAATCGCCATCTGTCCGCGTTGCTCTGATCGCCGCGCCCGGGGATCTGGCGCGGCTGGAAACGATCGGAAAGGCTGCGGAGGTCGAGTGGTTGCCGCCTGCGACGGTCATTTCGGAGATGGCGGCGACGTTGTCCTGTGCCGATCTTGTTATTAGCGCGGGCACCTCGATCGTGCATATTGCGGCGGCGCTCGACAAGCCGGTGGTGACGCTGATGGCGTCCGCCGCGAAAGGGGAATGGTATCCTTTGGGCGTGCCATATCGGGCATTGCACTGTGCAACCTGTGTGGCGGATATTCCCTATGACGACGTATTGGCGGCGGTCCGCGAGTTGATGGCGGAGGCCGGTTTTGCGAAACAGGTGCCTTTAACGGACGGAATTTTAGCCTGACGGTTCTCTCGCTCATATCTCCCCGCCGCCTGCTGGGTGCGATCGACGCCTACGTCGTGCGGTTGACGCTGCTGTCGTTCCTGATCGTGCTGGTGTCGCTGACCGGCGTGATCTGGGTGACGCAGGCATTGCGCGGTATCGACCTGATGACGGCGCAAGGGCAGACCGTGCTGGTGTTCATTGGCATCACCGGCCTCGCAATTCCCGTGCTCGCGCTGATCATCGCGCCGCTTGCGATGCTCCTGGCGGTGACGCACACGCTCAATCGCCTGTCGACCGATTCCGAAGTCATCGTGATGAATGCTGCCGGTCTGTCGCCGTGGCGGTTCCTGCGTCCGTTCATGGTTTCGACGGTCGTCGTCGCGTGTCTGATTTCGTTCCTGGCGATCTTCCTCGCGCCAGAATGCCTGCGTGCGCTGCGGCGCTGGCACACCGAGATCGGCGCGGACGTGCTGGCGAATGTGCTGCAGCCGGGACAATTCATCCGGCTCGATAAGCTGGTGCTGCGCGTGCAGGAGCGCCGGCCGGGCGGGGTGCTGGTCGGCGTGTTTATCGACGATCAGCGCAATCCGGCCGAGCGCATCAATATCACGGCGCAAAACGGCGTCGTGCAGAAGACCGACAAAGGCTCGTTCCTGGTGCTCAGCGACGGCAATCTGCAGCGCTACGAGGCGGACAAGAAAGATCCGCTGATCGTAGCCTTCAAAAGCTACGCTTTCGATATGTCGCAATTCTCCCAAGCGCCGCAGACCTACAACTACAACGCTCGCGAACGATTTATCGGCGAACTGATTTCGCCGCCCAAGAACGATCCCGTCGCGCAAAGCAACCTCGGCCAGTTCCGCGCCGAGCTTCATGATCGCTTGCTGGCAGGTCTTTATCCATTCGTGTTCGTCATTCTGGCGTTCGCATTTCTCGGCCCGCCACGGACCACGCGGCAGGGACGAAATTTTGCGATCTCCATGCTCGTGCTGCTTGTCCTTGTCGTACGTATCGGTGGGTATGCGTGTTCGACCATCGCCGTCTCACGCCCGGATGCGATCATCTTCCAGTATGCGATGCTGGCGGCCGTCGCCGGGGCGAGCATCTGGATGATCCTGAAGGGCGTCGTGGTCGATCCGCCTGCGAATCTCACAGCTCAGATCGCACGGTTGCGGGAGCGCCTGTCGTCGATAAACTTACCGTCGCTGCGGCGGCGCTAAGTTTGCGCACTCAGTAGGCGTTCTCGCCCTTGACCAACGCCCATGGCGTCTTCAGCAGAATGTATAGGTCGAACAGCGGCGACCAATTCTCGATGTAATAGAGATCGAACTCGACGCGCTTCTGGATTTTTTCCTCATTGTCGATCTCGCCGCGCCAGCCGTTGATCTGCGCCCAGCCGGTGATGCCGGGTTTGACGCGATGGCGTGCGAAATAGCCGTCCACCGTTTCATCGAACAGGCGGCTTTGCAGCTTGCCCTGCACCGCATGCGGGCGCGGGCCGACGATCGACAGGTTGCCCTTGAACACCACGTTGAAAAGCTGCGGCAGTTCATCGAGGCTGGTCTTGCGGATGATGCGGCCGACGCGCGTCACCCGCGGATCGTTCTTGGTTACGACCTTGGCCGCGAGCGGATCGGCCTGGTGGTGGTAGAGCGAACGGAACTTGAAGACCTCGATACGCTCGTTGTTAAATCCGAAGCGCTTCTGGCGGAATAGCACGGGGCCGGGACTGTCGAGCTTGATTGCAAGCGCGACCAGCGCCATCACCGGCGCGAGCAGCAACAGAAGAATGGCGCCGACGAAGCGGTCGAACACCCACTTCATCACCATGTCCCAGTCGGTGATCGGCTGTTCGAACATGCCGAGTGTCGGCACCGAGCCGATGTAGGAATAGGAGCGCGGCCGGAAGCGCAGTCGGTTGGTGTGGGCAGACAGGCGGATGTCCACCGGCAGCACCCATAATTTCTTCAGCATGCCGAGAATGCGGCTTTCGGCCGAGATCGGCAGCGCGAACAGCACGAGGTCCACGCGGGTGCGGCGGGCAAATTCGAGAATGTCTGTGACCTTGCCGAGCTTCGGAAGGCCGGCGCAGGTGTCGAGCGCGCGCGCGTCGTTGCGATCGTCAAACACGCCGAGCAGCTTGAGGTCGGAATCTTCCTGCTGGCGCAGCGCCTGGATCAGGTGTTCGCCGTTCTTGTCGGAGCCGACGATAATGGTGCGCCGGCCGAGCCTGCCTTCGCGCGCCCACCGCCGCACCATCGAGCGCAGCATCATGCGCCCAATGCTGAGTACGATGAAGCCGAAGACGTAGAACATCACCAGCCAGGCGCGAGATACCGTGTCACCGAACTTGGCGAAGAACGACACGCCGATGAACAGCAGAAACACGAAACTCCATGACGACATCAGGCGCATGAACTGGCGGAGCTGTCCGCGGTAGATTTCTAAGTCGTAGAGTTCGGCGGCCTGAAAGCTGATGATGGCTACAAATGCCATCGCAAGAACGGCCCAGATCGGCATCCAGGAAAAGCCGTCGATCGGCACGACATAGCCGAGATAGGAGACGATGCCGACGATGCTGAGGCAGACGAAATCGGCGACGCGAACCACGCCATTGATGACGATGCTGGAGTAGGCGGAATGAACTTTCTCGTTGGCGACAGCCAGCGCTGCGGGTGAAAGTCTGCGGCGGCGCTCGAACGGATAGGCGCGGCCCGCCATCGCGGGCGCAACACTCGTCGCGGTCATCTCCGCCTTTGCTTGAACGTCGCTCGTTTCCACGCCTGAAATCCGCTTTTTCGCGCGTCGCGCGATTGCCGACCGGATACTGAAGAATTCAGAAGAAACCGTTATTCCAATTGGATACTAACGAAGGTTGAAGGTATCTCGATAGGCATCGAGCACGCCGTCGACCATCGCTTTCTGCGAGAAGTTAACGAAGATGCGCTCGCGCAGCGCCTTGGCGCGCTCGTGAGCGGCATCGGGGTTGTCGAGAGCGGCCTTGATGGCGGTGGCCATAGCGTCAGCGTTGTCCGCTACGAACAGCGCATCGCCGAAGGGGCCGAGAATTTCCGGAATGCCGCCGACATAGGCTGCGAGCAGCGGGACGCCCGCAGCGGCCGCCTCGATCACGACATAGGGCATTGAGTCCCCGCGCGACGGCACGATCAGCAGTTTACCTTTCGAGAAGCCGAAGCGTGCCTTTACGTGACCGATGAAACGCACCGCCTCGCCGAGTTTGTGACGCGCGACGAGAGCTTTCAGATTGGCTGTTTCTTCACCATCTCCCGCAAGCGTCAGCGTCACGGGTCTGCCGCCGGCGCGTAGCTGCGCTACGGCCTCGATCAAAAGATCGGCGCCTTTGATGTGGCGGAATTCGCCGACATAGACGAGATCGGTCGCATCCTCGGCGAGCGGTATAGGATCGAATTCATTGGCGCCGACGCCGTTGAACACGCAGCGCACGAGGCCGGCAGGCTTGCCGACGACGCGCTCATAGGTGTCGCGCGCGAACCCGCTTTCGAACAGGAACAGGTCTGTGCGGTTCATCAGAGCGCGCTCGAGTCGCGTGTAAAACGCGCCTTTCAGCGTTTCCGGCAGGTAGTGCAATGACCCACCATGCGGGGTGTAGATGCGGATGGTGTTTTCAGATGGGCCTTTGAGTCGGACGAAAGCGCCGGCCTTTGCGCCGTGACCGTGCAGCACGTCGAGCTTGAGCATGCGCGCAAGCTGCAGGAACCGCATCGCTGTGATGGGGTCGGTCGGGTGCGGTTCGCGGCGGATGGCCAGGCGATAGATGCCGAGCTTCATCTTCGGCGCGATGGTTTTCAGTGCCGTATCGGCGCGTTCGCCCCCGGTCAGGCTATCGGCCAGAATGCCCACCTCATGGCCGCGCTCGGCCTGTCCTTCGGCGAGATCGAGAATATGGCGGATGATCCCGCCGACGGGAGCGCGGACGGCATGCAGGACACGGAGAGGGCGGTCAGGGAAGGGCATGCGTTTTGCTTAGCGCTTCCGCGTTTAAAAAGCATGACGTGCGCATCGTTAACCGCACAGCAACCTTAATGGATTGTAATTGCGTTGTATTAGTTGTGTGAGCGTAGCGGGAGCTGTCGATGCGTGTGGCGTATTTGCGTGACCGGCTGAAAGACGCCGCAAGCGCTTTTTGGCGGTTCATGGCTCCCGCGACCGCCCCTGCCGCGAAGCCGGTGCCGAAGACAGGCCTCGGCGATCTTGACCTGCGGATCATCTGGCAGGCGCTTGTCAATAAGCGCAAATGGGTGCTGGTGCCGACGGCCGTCGTGTTCGTGCTGTCGATGGTCGCGGTCAACATGATCACCCCGCGCTACAAGTCCGAAGCGCGCATCCTGATCGACGGCCGTGAAAACATCTTCCTGCGCCCGAACGGCGAGCGCAACGAGGCGAGCGGCGCGCTCGACGATGCGGCTGTGACGAGCCAGGTGCAGTTGTTGCTCTCGCGCGATCTCGCTCTCGACGTCATCAGGAAGAACCATCTCGACAAGCTGCCGGAATTCGATCCGGTGCTGAACGGCATTTCGCCGCTGAAATCTCTGCTGATGCTGGTCGGCATCGGCCGCGATCCGCTCCGCTCGACGCCGGAAGAGCGGGTACTGAACGCTTATTACGCGCGGCTGACCGCTTATGCGGTCGACAAGTCGCGAGTCATGGTCATCGAATTCCAGTCGAACGATCCGAAGCTTGCTGCGAAGGTCGCGAACTCGATTGCCGATGGATATCTGGTAATGCAGCAGGCCGGACGGCAGGAGCAGGCCAAGGCGGCCGGGCAATGGCTGTCCGTCGAGATCGACGGTCTCCGCAAGAAGGTCGCCGAAGCCGAGGATCGCGTCGAGGCGTTCCGCTCCAAATCCAATTTGTTCATCGGCACCAACAACACCACGCTCTCCAACCAGCAGCTCGGCGAGCTGAACACGCAACTCAACAATGCGCGTGCGCAGAAGGCGGATGCAGAAGCGCGTGCCCGCGCGATCCGCGACATGCTGAACAGCGGCAGGCCGATCGAAGCGTCCGAGGTCTTGAATTCCGATCTGGTGCGCCGGCTCAGCGAACAGCGCGTCACGCTGCGCGCGCAACTCGCGGAACAATCGTCCACGTTGCTCGATCGCCATCCCCGCATCAAGGAATTGAAGGCGCAGATCGCCGATCTCGACCGGCAGATTCGCGAGGAGGCAGGCAAACTGTCCCGCGCGTTCGAGAACGATGCACGGATCGCGGGCGTGCGGATGGACAGCCTGAATACAAGTCTCGATCAGTTGAAGGCGCATGCGACCTCCAGCAATGGCGAGGAGGTGCAGTTGCGGGCGCTGGAGCGCGAAGCAAAGGCGCAGCGCGACCTGCTGGAAGCCTATCTCGCGAAATACCGCGAAGCGACGACGCGCGAGACCATCGATACAGCGCCTGCCGACGGCCGCATCATTTCCCGCGCCATCGTTTCCAACACGCCGGCCTATCCGAAGAAGCTGCCGATTGTGCTGATCGCGACTCTGATGACGATGATGCTCACCAGTGGCTATATCGCGACTGCGGAGCTTCTGAAAATGACGGCGCCCTGGGGTCCCTCGAACGATGACCTGTTCGTTCCGGACCCGTTCGGCGGTCCGCAACCCAAGCTATCGGTGCAGATGCAGATCGAGCGGCTTGCGGACTCGTTGCGCGCAAGCGGCGAGCGGTCGCGCAAGATCACTTTGATCGGTGCGGGCGCGGCGGAAGATGTTTCGAATACGGCGCTGGCGCTGGCGCGCCAACTGGCACGCAATTCCAAAGCTCTCTTGATCGGTCTGTCGCCTGTATCCGGGGATGCAGCGCAGACGCCGGGCCTCAGCGATCTCGGCCGAGGCCTCGCCTCGTTCGGGCAGATTATCAATCGCGATACGCGCTCGTCGCTGCATACGATCGGTGCGGGCATCCAGCCGGATCGCGCGCTGCTGACATCCCCGCGCGTCGTCATGGCGCTCGATGCGCTGATGCAGACATATGATCACGTCGTACTCGATGCCGGCACAGCGATCGATCTTCCGCCGTCGCTGATCGCGTCGCAGGCTCACGCGGTGATCCTGCCGGCTCCCGGAATCTCGGATGCCGCGAAGGCGACCATGCGCGCGCAGTTGCTGGCGTCGGGTTTCGTCGCGGTGAGCATTCTCAACCGCACGACATTGGACGAAGCCGCGCCGGAAGAGGTCGTAGCGGCCTGAAGTGGGAAGCAGGGTGGGTTTTGGTTTAGCGGTGCAGGGCCGCGCGCAGCCGGTGGGCCATCGCCACCAAAGTCGGATTTTGCTTCACCATCCGCTTGGCATGATTGAGCGATGACATGCCAAGCGCCGCCAGTCGCCCATAGGCGCTGAGCGGAATGAAGCTATCGAAGATCGGCTCGTCGTCCTTGCAGAACTGCAGCTTGTACTCATCCGAGCCGATGCCGAGATCGAAGGCGTGATAGCCAAGTTCGGCATGGCGATCGATCATGTTGCGCAACAGAACCACGCCGGGGCTATGCTTGGCGCTTTCGGACATGGTGTAGGTGTTGAACATCATCGACAGGCGTTCGCCGTCGGCAACGCCGGCGAACATCGCGATGATCTCGTTGTCGCACTCGAGCGCGTGAATCACGATGGCACGTTCGCTGACGGCGACCTTGGCCATGCAGGCCTCGCGAATGAAGGCTTCGATGCCGGGATCGGCGAACACGTTCGGCAGGTTCTGCGCCGCCATGCGCAGCGGTTTGATGGTGAAGAATGCATCGAGAATCCGCGTGATGTCCTCATCGGTGCGGACCGGGAAGAAACGATAACCGGCAAGCGCGCCCAGCTTCTTTTCCTTGGCCCGGATGCGGCGGCGGAAACCAGTGCTGATGATTTCTTCCGGACTCGCACCCGGCTGCATGCGCAGCAGAGGACAGCCGTTCGCTGAGGGCTGGTGCGCAAGCTGCGCCAGTGGATTGAGGATGCCGTGCCACGCCAATGGCTGCTGCGACAGTGCCATCATGTCGATGTGGTCGCGATGGGCTGCAATTGCGGCGAGGATGATGTCGAGATCGGCTTTGCTGGCGGAGGCTGCAAAGTCGCGCTGCCACAGGCCCATGTTGAATGTCGTATGCTTGCCGCCGAGGAAGCGCGCGGTACGCACGCCGTTTTCCCGGACCGATCCGAGCGGAAGCAGCATCAGGGGGCGGCGCTCGCGGTCGAAGGCGACGACGATGAGCGGCTTGGTGTTCAGAAGCGTGCCGGCATGGGTTTGCCAGGCGTTGAGGAAATCGAAACGCTGAAACGCCGTTTGGAGATAATCGGGCGTCTCCATTCCGCGCCAGATGGTCTCAGCCTCCGCCATGCTGCCATAGATAGCGACATGAGCGATGGCGCTGACGGCACCAATGCGCACATAGGCGGATTGGTTCTCGTGCTCAGCGACCGTGGCCATTGCAAACCTTGTTTCAGGGCGGATCGAGCAGGGGACGAAAATGCGCCCCTGATCGGCCGACCTTTTCAAACAAACGTCAACAAACGGTAATGACGGGCAGCCGGGAACCGGCGGAAGGTTTCGGGCCGTGAGCCTCAGGTGGTAGGTGTATCCGGGCGCGCCATCCATGAAATCAATGGCATGGCGGGCAGAACCCAGCCCAGGCCCGCAACCACATAGAAAATGCCTTGCGCGAGCCGGGAGGCGGCCAGCCACGGCGTCTGCGCGATCGCCATGCCCAGCAGCGACCACACCACGACGAGAACGAGCAGGCCTATGGTTCCGATGAATTTGCGTGTTCTGATCTTCATGACGAAATAGAGAGCCTGCGTGGAGAGCCTTGCGCCGAAAGGCGGGGGGACTATAAGGGCCGCGTCCGGCCGATCAAGCCTTCCCCTGCGGACCCCGTATCTCCATGACCGACACTCTCGATGAAACCCGTTCCGCCTCGACGCCGTCGCGGCGTCCGATCCGCATCTGGCTCGGAGTTGTTGCCGCGATGATTGTCTGTACGCTCCTCGTGGGCGGAGCGACGCGGCTCACCGAATCCGGTCTGTCGATCACGGAGTGGAAGCCGGTTTCGGGCATGTTGCCGCCGCTGAGCGCGCAGGCGTGGGACCAGGAATTCGACGCTTACAAGAAGATTCCGCAATATCGCGAGATGAATGCGGGCATGAGCCTGTCCGAATTCAAGACGATCTTCTGGTGGGAGTGGGCGCATCGGCTGCTTGCGCGCAGCATCGGCGCGGTGTTCCTGCTGCCGTTTTTGTATTTCCTGATGCGCGGCGGGCTCGGTAGCGCCTTGAAGCGGCGGCTGTGGGTTCTGTTCGCGCTCGGCGGATTGCAGGGCGCTGTCGGCTGGTGGATGGTGAAGTCGGGGCTGACGGCGCGCGTCTCGGTCTCGCAATACCGGCTTGCGATTCACTTCCTGCTTGCGTTGCTGATCTTCTCCGCAATCGTCTGGACCATGCGCGGCCTTACGCCGCGCGTCACGAAGGCCATCGCCAGCGCCAGAGCGGTGCTGACCAGCAAGATTCTGCTCGGTCTCGTGTTTCTTCAGTTGTATTTCGGCGCGCTGGTCGCGGGCCTGCGTGCGGGCAAGATCTACAACACATGGCCTGACATCGACGGCGGGTTCATTCCGCCGCTCGATCAGTTGTTCTTCGAGCAGCCGTGGTGGCGTAATTTCTTCGACAGCACGCTGACGGTGCAGTTCACGCACCGGATGATCGCCTATACGCTGTTCGCGGTGGCGCTGTTGCATCTCATCGATGTGATCCGCAGCAAGGCGGCCTCTGCCGTCATCAATGGTGCCGCATGGCTGATGGTGGCGATGAGCCTTCAGCTTGTGATCGGCATTTTCACGTTGCTGCATCAGGTCCCGATCTCGCTCGGCCTGTTGCATCAGGCGACCGCGATCGTGGTGCTGACATTCACGCTATTGCAGGCCTATCGCCTTCATCATGCGGAAAGTGCGACGGAGCAGGGGCTCGTGCCCGCGCTGCAATAGTTCTCGACGAATTCTAAAGCGGCGGCTTCTCGCAGCCGGACGTCGTCGCCTTTACATTCGAAGATGCGCGCGCAAAACGATTCGGGCGCTTGCGGAGTCCATTTTCGATGTCGAGCGCATTCATCCAGGCTGCCGTCATTCTGCTGCGCGAGGGCCTTGAGGCCATGCTCCTGATCGCGGCGCTTGCGGCGTACCTGCACAAGTTGGATGGCGGGCATCGTGTCGGGGCGCTCTATCGCGGCGCGTTCGCAGCGGTCGGCGCGAGTCTGATCGCGGCATGGTTGTTTGCCGTGCTCAATTCCGGCGAGCACAGCGACCTGATCGAGGGGATCGTCATTCTCGTCGCTGCGGTGTTGATGCTCTATGTGAGCGGCTGGCTGCTGAACAAGCAGGATCCCAAGGACTGGAGGCTATACCTCGCCGAAAAGACCAGCCACGCGCTTTCACGCGATACCGGCTGGGCAGTGGGATTGCTGGCGTTCCTTGCGGTATTTCGTGAGGGCGCGGAAACGGTTCTGTTCATCACCGCGCTCGCTGCGACCGAGGGCGGCTGGAACGCGGGGCTGTTCGGCGGGCTTGCAGCCGCGGCGCTGGCGCTTGTCGTGCTGTTCTACTTCATCAATCTGGTGGCGCAGCGGATTCCCATGCGCCCGCTGTTCATCGTCACCTCGGCGTTCCTGTTCCTGATGGGCATCAAATTCATCGGCGAGGCGATGCAGGAATTCCAGGAGCAGGCCATCGTGCCGTTCACGCCGCTCCATAGTTTTGGCTGGATTGAAACCATCGGCCTCAATCCGACGCTTGAGGCGGTCTCGGCGCAGTTGCTGGTGATCCTGTTCGCGGTGGCGAGTTTTGCGGTCGTCCAGCGCAACAATCGTCTCGTTCGCCGCGACAAGGCCGCCGGCGCGACATAGTTGAATTTCAATGCGCAAAAAGAAAGCGGCGCCATAACCGGCGCCGCTTTTTGTCGTGTGGGATGATCCTCAGTACGGAATGTTGAGCGCCTGTTCGAGGTCGGCGAGCAGATCTTCCTTGTCCTCGATACCGATCGACAGCCGCACCACGTCGGGACCTGCGCCCGCCATGGTCTTCTGTTCGTCGGTGAGCTGGCTGTGCGTGGTCGAGGCGGGATGGATGATCAGCGAGCGGGTGTCGCCGATATTGGCGAGGTGCGAGAACAGCTTGACGTTCGAGACGAGACTCACGCCTGCCTCATATCCGCCCTTCAGTCCGAATGTGAACACCGCGCCCGCGCCTTTCGGCGTGTATTTGCGTGCGAGGTTATGATGCCGGTCGCCGGGCAGGCTCGCATAGCTGACCCACGACACCGCGGGATGCTGCGACAGCCACTCCGCGACAACCTTGGTATTGTCGACATGGCGTTGCATGCGCAGCGCCAGCGTTTCAATGCCGGTCAGGATCATAAAGGAGTTGAACGGCGAGATCGCTGGGCCGAGATCGCGCAGCGACAGCGCGCGCATGGCTACCGCGAATGCAAAATTTCCGAACGTCTCATGCATCTTGAGGCCGTGATATTCGGGACGCGGCTCGGTCAGAATGGGGTAGCGTCCGCTGGCCGTCCAGTCGAACGTGCCTGCGTCGACGATGATGCCGCCGAGCGAGTTGCCGTGGCCGCCGAGGAACTTGGTCAGCGAATGCACGACGATGTCCGCGCCATGCTCGATCGGCTTGAGCAGATAGGGTGTGGCCAGCGTGTTGTCGACGATGAAGGGCACCTTGGCCTTGCGCGCGACTTCCGCCACCGCTTCGAGATC
>Ga0182747_1002854_pt1 | contig 11890 bp, 11 predicted proteins | sample eDN3rd30CBELigBY_FD_128526 | JGI IMG/M metagenome (GOLD analysis project Ga0182747, IMG submission 128526) | Enriched backyard soil microbial communities from Emeryville, California, USA - eDNA 3rd pass 30_C BE-Lig BY (version 2) (version 2) | ecosystem: Environmental > Terrestrial > Soil >...
GACACGAGCTCCTCCTGGGTGGTGCGGTGAGTTGTGAGAGACCCACAGCCTCACCCGGAGGGCTCACCCCACCGGTGGACCACCCACGCCACCCAGCCAGGGACAACGTCCCCGCTCATCACATCTAGGCCCGAGCGCCCCATCTCACCTGATCGAACGCCGGACCGGAGGCCGTGGCCTTCGGTGGCGGGCGGTACAGCGGTGGGCTGGGCCTACGGTCGGTCAGGGGGTCGTGGTGGTCGAGGCCGGGTTGAGCTCGGCGCCTTCGGTGCCGTCGGCGATGGTCACCGTGGTGGACGAGCCGGCCTCGGCGGCCGGGGCGACCGTGGTGGTGGGCGCCGCCTGGGCCTGGATCTCGCGGCACGCCGACATGGCCTTCTGCAGCTTGTCGTAGCTGTCGTCGTCCTTCGCCGGGTCGTCGACCGGGGCGCCGCCGGCACCGCGCTCGGTGAGCTCGGCGAGCTCGCTCTTCGTGAGCGAGTCGGTGAGCGCCGACGCCGCGCAGTCGGCAACCTTCTTGGACAAGCCGGAGTCCACGAGGGCCTCGGTCAGCTCGCGCTGCGACGGGGCCGGCGAGGAGCAGGCCCCGGCACCGAGCACGGTGAGGGCGACGGCGAGCCCGGCGAGGGCGCGGCGCGCACGGGGCTGGCGGGTGGCGGGCGAGGTCGCAGGCACGGGGGCCGAGGCTACCGGCCGAGGACCCGACGACCGGAGCAGGCGATCAGCCGTCGGCCACGAACGACAGGGCGAGGGCGGGGGCCTCGGGCAGGTTCGCACGCTCCACGCGGCAGGTCCGGACCTCCGCAGTAGGGTCCGCCAGCATGGGGAACGGGAGGCGCTCGGCGCTGTTCGGGCTGGTCGCGGCGGGCATCGCCGTCGGTGCGGTGGCGTGTTCGTCGGGCGGGGGCTCTGATGGGGCCGTGGCGAAGGCGCCGGGCGCAGCGACCTACGAGTCGAACTGCGCCACCTGCCACGCTCCTGACGGCAGCGGCGGCCAGGGCCCGGCCATCGGCGCCGGCAAGGCGAAGGCCAAGTACACCGAGGCCGAGATGATCGGCATCGTCACCGACGGCCGGAACTCGATGCCGGCGTGGAAGGGGACGCTGTCGGGCGAGGAGATCGACCAGGTCGTGGCGTACGTCCGCGACGACCTCGGCCGCAAGGCACCCTCCGCGTCCACCACGGCGGCGAAGGGCGGCGCCGAGCGAGGCTCGCTGTCGGGCACCCCGCCCGAGATGGAGGCCGAGGGCGACTGGGCCATCGCCAACGGCGACTACGCGTCGACGCGCACCGTGGCCGATCCGAAGATCACGTCGAAGAACGTCGACGACCTGGAGCTGGCCTGGACCTACGAGGCGAAGGGCGGCGGCACCTTCGGCAACCTCACCACCACGCCGATCGTGGCCGGCGACCACGTGTACCTGGGGGCCCTGACCACCGAGGTGCACAGCATCGACCGGAAGACCGGCAAGGGTGCGTTCGTCGTGGGCGACCAAGTCGGGATCTTCGGCCCCACCGGGGTCGGCATCGGCTGGGGCCAGCTGTACGGCACCAAGGCGAACGACGAGGGCAAGGGCTCGATGGTGGTCGCGTACGACGCCGAGACCGGCAGGGAGAACTGGGCCACCGACATCGGTGAGCACGGCGGCATCATCAACATGCAGCCTTCGGCGTACGACGGGCTCGTGTTCGCCTCCACCTCCGGCTACGGGAACGGGACCATCGCCACGATCTACGCCCTCGACGCCGGGAACGGGTCGATCGTCTGGGACTTCCCGGTCATCGCCGACCCCGGCCTCTGGGGCAACCCCGGCCTCAACAGCGGCGGCGGCGTCTGGTACCCGCCGACCATCGACACGAGGCGCCGCGTCGCCTACTTCGGCACCGGCAACCCCTACCCGTTCCCCGGCGCCGAGGGGTTCCCGAACGGCTCGAGCCGGCCCGGCGACAACCGCTGGACCGACTCCACCGTCGCCCTCGACATCGACTCCGGGAAGCTCGTGTGGGGCCACCAGGCCATCCCCCACGACATCTTCGACCGGGACAACATGCTCGCCGCCCGGACGACCATCGAGGTCGACGGCAAGGAGCGAGACGTCGTCATCAGCTCGGGCAAGCTCGGCATCGTCTACGCCCTCGATGCCGACACCGGCGACGAGATCTGGAAGACGCCGGTGGGGAAGCACCAGAACGACGAGCTGACCGAGATCGACGGGCCGACGCTCGTGTACCCGGGCTCGCTCGGCGGCGTGCAGACCCCGCTCGCCATCGCCGACGGCACCGTCTACGCCTGCGTGATGAACGCCCCCACCGAGTACGCCGGACCCGAGGAGACGAGCTACGGCTTCACCGTCCAGCTCGGCAAGGCGAACAGCCAGATGGTGGCGATCGACGCCGACACCGGGAGCATCGAGTGGGAGGTGGACCTCCCGGGCGACTCGTTCGGCGGGTCGACCGTGTCGGGTGACCTCGTGTTCACGTCGTCGTTCGGCGGCGAGGTCCTGGCGCTCGACCGGGCCACCGGGAAGACCGTGTGGAGCTACGAGGCGCCCGGCGGCATCAACGGCTGGCCGGCGATCGCCGGCGGCGAGCTCTACGTGCCGGTCGGGATGGCCGACCCACCGCAGCTGCTCAAGTTCGAGCTGCCGGACTGATGCGGCACCGAGGCCCCGGCCTCGCTGTCACTCCCCGGTCGTAGGGTGTCCGCCGTGGCCACCGTGCAAGAAGACACCGCCTCGCTCGACGACTTCGAGCAGTACCGCGGCGAGCTCATCGGGTACTGCTACCGGATGCTCGGCTCGTCGTCGGAGGCCGAGGACGCCGTGCAGGACACGTTCACCAAGGCGTGGCGGAACCTCGACCGGTTCGAGGGGCGCTCGTCGCTGCGCACGTGGCTGTACAAGATCGCCAGCAACGCCTGCTTCGACCAGCTTCGCTCAGCCCAGCGCCGGGCCCGGCCCATGGACCTGTCGGAGTCGTGGCGCGTCGACGGACCCATCGGCGAGCAGCTTCCGGAGGTCACGTGGATCCAGCCGATCCCCGACCGCTTGGTCCGGGGCTCCACCGCCGATCCGGCCGAGGTCGCCGAGGGGCGCGACACCGTGCGGCTGGCGTTCATCTCGGCGCTCCAGCACCTCCCGCCCAAGCAGCGGGCCGCGCTCATCTTGTGCGAGGTCCTCCGCTGGCCGGCGGCCGACGTGGCCGATCTGCTGGACACCACCGTCGCCTCGGTCAACAGCGCGCTGCAGCGGGCCCGGGCCACGCTCGACGAGGTGAACGCCCGCACCGTCACCAACGCGGTGCCGGCCGAGCAGCAGGTCGACCCGGCGGTGCTGGACCGGTGGGTCGCGGCGTTCGAGGCCTACGACATCGATGCCCTGACGATGCTGGTGCGCGAGGACGCCATCCAGTCGATGCCGCCCTACGAGCTCTGGCTCCAAGGACGGGACCAGGTCATACGCTGGTGGGTCGGTCCCGGTGCCGAGTGCGCCGGATCCCGCCTGCTGCCCACCTCCGCCAACGGCCTCCCGGCCTTCGGCCAGTACCGGCCGAGCGGCCCCGGCGGACGCCACGAGCCCTGGGCCCTGCAGGTGCTCGAGTTCGACGGCGACCAGGTGGCCGAGTTCAGCTTCTTCTTGGACACCGACACGCTGTTCCCGCTCTTCGGACTCCCCCGACACCCCGATGACCCGGTCGGCCCCGGCGGCACCTGACGGCACCATCACTTCTCGCTGCTCCCGCACGTTTCCGCTCCAGCACGCCGCCGAGCGCGCCGAAGACCCGGGGATGGAGCGAGACCACATCGAGCGGCGGATCGGGGTCCGCCGCCAGATCCGCTCGGTGCCGATGGCGTGGTGCCGCGACCCAGCGAACCCGTCGCCCTACGACGCGCAGGTCCGCCCGGACGGCAACCTGGTCGAGGTCTCGGTCAGCGGAGCCGGGCTGATCGCCGTCACCCACCCGTACCTCCAGGAGGGGACCAAGGTCCTCATCGCCTGCTTGGGGGCGGTGGGACCCGTCATCGCCCGGCGCATCGAGCCCGACGTGTACCCGGGCGAGAGCTACTACGGCGTCGAGTTCTGCGAGCCCAACGGCCGACTGGCGCAGACCGTCTACAGCACCTTCCTCGCCAAGACCCGCGACGCCCCCGACGTCTACCTCCCCCGGGACTGACGGCGGTCCTCCCGCGCCGGTGGCCGGAGGCGGGCCGGATCAGGCGGGATCCCGACCGGTCCAGGCCACGAACCGGTCCGTGGCGGAGGCGTCATCAGGGACCGCGACCTCGGGCCCGAACGCTCCCTTCGGGCCGCGCACGGCCTCGTCGGGGATCGGGTCGATGTACGAGTGGGCGAAGGCGACGACGTCGCCGGGGATGGCGACCTCGATGCCGGCTGATCGGCCCAGGTCCCATGCGTGGACGTACAGGTCGACGGCCGGGAACGCCAGGCGGTCGGCGACGGTGCGCTTGCCCATCGGCGTGTCCATCTCCAGATCCAGGTCCGCGCCTTCGAACGCGGCGCGGCAGCGCCGGGCGACGTCGGCGTACACGGCGGCGGGGTCGCCCTCGACGAGATCAGCAGGACGTTCGACGTCAGGCCAGGTGGGCTGCTCCCCGGCGAACAGCGCCAGACCCATGTCCAGCGACGTGGTCAGGTGCCCGAGGACATCGAGCGCGGTCCACCCCTCGCAGGGCGACGGCCTGCCCCAGTCCTCTGGCCCCAACTGGCCGACGACCTCCCCGCAGAAGTCGAGACCGTCGAGGAACAGGGTGCCGGAGTCCGAAGCCATGCCCCCATGGTGCCCCAGGACGGCGTGTCTAGGACAAGGAGCGCCTGCTGCGCGGCCGGACGGCTGCGGGCACCGGCAGACGGCCGACCACCTCGCCGTCGTCCACCCACGAGGCGGCGAACGCCTCGGGCCGCGGCGCCGTACCCGCCCACAGCAGCTCCCCGGCCCCGGTCAGGATCTGGACCCGCGACGAGCGGGCTTGGCCCCACCGCACCGCGGTCCGAGCGGAACCGGCTCGGGCCCGCTCGGCCAGCACGGTGCCGTCGTCGCCGTCGTACCACTGGCACAGGTAGTCGCCCCGCAAGACGTCGGCATCGAGCGACACCACGCCGGACCCGCGCTCGCCGGCCATCACCCGACCCTCGGGCTTCGGCTCGGCAGGATCGCGTCGCGACACGGCGGACACACCCACCAGTCGCCGGGGGCGGCGCCGAGCCCGGTGGCGTCGAGCGGGAACGACCGGCGACACCGCCCACACTGGTGGGAGGGAGCCCCGACCTCCTGGTCATCGGCAGCGACGGCGGAGGCCGAAGGGGTGGAGGGAGGCATCGTCGTTCCTCTGGTGGGCGTTCAGCAGAGGCGACGGGCAGGCCGGGAGCGATCCAGGCCCGGAAGGCGTCCCGACCAAGCGGTGCGGAGCCCTCACCCTATCCCCGGCCCCGCGCGACGCCTCGTCGACCCGGCGGAGTGGAGACCGGGCGGGGCCTACGGCTCCAGGAACGGCCGGTTGCCGTAGCGGTCGAGGTGGACGACCTCCCCGATGGGGCGACGGGTCGTGGGACCGTAGTTGCCCTTGGCCCAGCCGATCGGGATGATGCAGACGGGGACGATGCTGCGGGGCAGACCGAGGATCCTCCGGGCGCTCGGAACCCACCAGATCGGCAGGGTCTGGAGCGAGGCACCCAAGCCGACGGCCCGGCAGCCGAGGAGCAGGTTCTGCACGGCCGGGTAGACGGACCCGTAGAACGAGGCCACCTTGATCTGGGGCCGGCCGACCGGCGCGTGCTGGATGTTGCGCTTGTAGCAGGGGATGACGAACACGGGCAGATCGGCGAAGTGCTCGGCCTGCCACTGGCCCGGCGCCATGTTCCGCAGCTCCTTCGGGTCGCCCTTGGCCTGGCGGATCGCGATCGGGTTCACGAACCGGTAGAGCCGCTTCCAGAGCTTGCCGATGGCCTCCTTCTGCGCCCGGTCCTCGACCACCAGGTACATCCAGTCCTGGGTGTTGGAGCTGGTGGGGGCCTTGAGCGAAAGCTCGAGCAGCGGCAGGAGGACGTCATGGGAGACCGGCTCGAGGTGCAGGCGGCGGACGGCCCGCTGGGTGCGCATGGCATCGGCCATCGGCATGCCCAGCTTGGCCAGCGCCTCGGCGGGTTCCGGTGGGACGAACGGCGTCTCGTCGGCCATGTCAGCCCAGCCCTCCGAAGCCCTCGCCCAGGATCTTCGCCCCGAGGATCACGAGGATGACCATCATGATCACGGCGTTGTGGTCCGCCATGAACTCCTTGACCGACGCCAACGGCGCCCTCGCCCTCTCCTCGGCCGCCAGGTAGAAGATCACGGCGCCGACGACCGTGATCGATGCGATCACCACGAACACGAGCACGGCGACGACCGTGTCGCCCGTCTCCAGACCGGCCTGGGAGATGGTGGCGGCGGCCGCCGCGGTGAGCGCCAGGTTCTTCGGGTTCAGGCCGGAGAGGGCGGCGCCGAGCGTGAACGCCCTGCCGGGCTCGAGCTCGTCGATCTTGCGCATCCAGCCCGGCATCTCGGGTTGCTCGCCCTTCGCCGGACGGGCGTCCCACTGCCGTTTGGCCAAGACCAGGAACAGCACGCCGATGGCGACCTTGAGCCAGTCGACGCCGTCGTTCGCGGCGCTGCTCGTGTCCGCGCTGCTCGTGAGGAGGAGGACCACGGCGCTGACCGCGACCATGCCCACGATCCACCCCGCGGCGAACGCCGGACCGTCGGTGCGCGCCTTGGGGGTACCCAGCATCAAGACGACGGCGATGATCGGGATCGGGCTGATCGCCACCCCCACGGCCGAGGGCAGGAACTGCCCGATCACCTGGCTCAACATGGCGTGCTCCCTCCACGGCGGCGCGCGCTGCGACCGACCCGGTCGAGCGTAGCGACGGCCCGGTTGACCAGCCTGGATGCAGGTGGCCGCCGGCGCGATCGCCGGCGTGACGACCGGGCGCGCTCGATCGGACGCGTCGAGCCGCCCCGCTCCGTACCCTCAGGGGCATGGACGGGCGCGACGACCGGCTCGACGGCATCGAGGGGCTCCTCGTCGACATCGACGGGGTGCTGACCCTCTCCTGGAAGGCGATCGACGGGGCGTCCGAGGCCGTCGCCCGGCTGCGGAGCGCCGGGGTGCCCGTGCGGTACCTCACGAACACGACCTCGATCACCCGCGGTGAGATCGTCGACCGGCTCGGTGCCGCGGGCATGGCGGTCGCCGCAGGCGAGGTGTTCACCGCTCCCGTCGCCACCGCGTCGTGGATCGCCGCCCACCATCCCGAGGCCCGCTGCCACCTCCTCAACAGCGGCGACCTCGTCGCGGACCTCGCCGGGATCGACATCGTCGACGGCGATGGACCGGCGGACCTGGTCGTCCTCGGCGGCGCCGGCCCCGAGTTCTCCTACGAAGCCCTCAACCGAGCCGCCGGCCTGCTCCTCGACGGCGCCGCCCTGGTCGCCATGCACCGCAACCGGTACTGGCGCACCGACGCCGGGTTCGCCCTCGACACGGGAGCGTTCGTCGCCGCCCTCGAGACGGCGGCGGGGGTGACGGCCACGGTGGTGGGCAAGCCGAGTCCGGCCTTCTTCGCAACCGCCGTGGCCTCCCTCGATCTGCCGGTCTCGGCGATCGCCATGGTCGGCGACGACGTCGAGAACGACGTGCTGGCCGCGCAAGGAGCCGGACTCGCCGGCATCCTCGTCCACACCGGCAAGTACCGCCCCGAAGCCCTCGCCGCCGCCAGCGGCGATCCCGACCACCAGATCCCCTCCTTCGCCACGCTCCCCGATCTCCTCGGCCTCCCCTGATCACGTGGCCCGAGACGCACCCCCGCCGACCCCGGTGCAGCATGCGGCGCGGATCCTGCTCGGCGCCGCGCTCGTCTCCGCCGGGATCGCCCACCTGACCTTCGCCCGGACCGACTTCCTCGCCCAGGTGCCCGAGTGGGTCCCGCTCGACGCCGACCTCGTGGTGGTGCTGTCGGGGATCGTCGAGATCGCTCTGGGCACCGGCCTCATCGTGCTGGCCCGGCTGCGGGTCCCGCTCGGCTGGACCGCCGCCGCGTTCTTCGTCGCCGTCTTCCCGGGGAACCTGTCGCAGCTCGCCGACGGCGACGATGCGTTCGGGCTCGACTCCGGTGCCTTGCGCGCCGTGCGCCTGCTCTTCCAGCCCGTCCTGGTCGCCTGGGCCCTGTGGTGCACCGGCGCCTGGACAACGTGGCGGTGCCGCCGTGGCCGCGACAGCGGCTGACGGGTGCGGGCCCGGTCTGAGCCGAGGCGACGTCAGCCGAAGCGGGCGCGCACGTCGTCGAGCAGCTCCCGGTCGGTCAGCGGCTCCTCGAGCTTCCGCCCGACGAACTGGTACTCGGCGGCGAACGTCAGCGCCTTGCCCCTCCGCTCCTCAAGCTGGTCGAGGTACTTGATCGGGGTGAGCAGGAGCCGGCTCAACACGAGAGCGACCCGGCGCCACGTGCGAGACACCGGGATGCCGGCGACCGTGGCGACCGCGCCGTAGGAGAGGGCCGACCCGCCGCCCATCCCGGCGCCGAGGTGCTCGACGGCGCACGAGCGGAACAGGACGCGCATCCCCGACGGCGTGACCCGGAAGTAGTCGATCGGGGCGCCGTGCCACGGGAACGAGAACGGGACGACCGCCACCACGACGCCACCGACCCGCAGGACCCGTTCGATCTCCGCTGCCCCGCGAAGCGGATCGAGCACGTGCTCGAGGACGTGCTCCACGAGCACGATGTCCACCGAGCCGTCGGGCAACGGCAGGCTCGTGACGTCGGCGGCGGCTTCGGCGGCGTAGTTGAGGTCGACGTCGGTGAGGATCCAGTCGACGCCCGCGAAGCGCTCCGTGCGCGACGCGCCTCGCTCGCCGCAGCCGAGGAGCAGGCCGACCGGCGTCCGCCCTTCGGCGACCTCGGCGACGATCTGCTGGGCTGGCGCCACGAAGGCACCCCGGATGTTGCGCCCGGGAGCCGGGAGCCGACGCCGCCACTCCCCCTTGCGGGCGGACTCGCGGGCACGGGCGTCGAAGTAGCTGGCCTTCGTCGCGGCGACGTCACCGGGCACGAACGACGACCCCTCGCCGATCAGCACGGCCTTGTCGCCCACCAAGGGGAACTCGTGGCCTGCCTCGCAGGCCACGAGGCCGTCACGCTCCGACAGGCCCGCCCGGCAGGTCGGGCACACGAACAAGCCGAGCCGGTTCCACGTCGGGTGTCCTCCGTCGACTGCCTGCACCGTTGCCTCCCCCAAAATGTCGAGCTCTCCACCCGGGCCGGAGCGACCCTACCGGCCCCCGTCGCGTCGGTCGGAACCGCTCAACTCAGCACCCCGGTGTGTCGAAGTACCCTGGATCGGGGGTCGCCGCGGGGCGCCACAACGTTGGAGGGGTGCCGTGAGCCGTGGAGAACCGTTCATCCGGCGGGGTGTCGTCATCACCCTCGTCGCCCTGGTTGCGGCGCTCGTGCCGCTGTCGACGGGGATCGCCTCCGCCCAGACCGAACCGGCGGTCGAGCGGGCCGGCAACCTGTCCCCCCGCCTCGAGGACCTGGCCTCCGTCGGCGCCGTCGCCACCTCCGATGCCGCCGAGAACCGCGCCATCGACCTCCCCGCCACCGGTGCGGGGTCCCTGCTCCACCAGCCGGACGGGTCCTTCCTGGCCAACGCCCGCCTCACGACCGTGGATGCCGCCACCGAAGCGGCCCTGCAGCGCGCCGGCGCCCGCATCGTCGCCCGCAGCGCGGTCGATCACCTGGTCACCGTGGCCATCGACTCGACCGACATCGAGCGGGTCGCGGCCGTGGCCGGCGTCGAGTGGCTCGAAGAGGTGCTCGAGCCGCGCGTCGGCCCGGCAGACCTGCAGGGGGTCGCGGCATCGCTCGGCGAGGACGGGGTCGCCACCAACGGCAGCTGCGCCGCCAAGGTCACCTCCGAGGGCGACACCCACCTCGGCGCCGCAACGGCCCGCAGCACCTACGGGGTCGACGGTGCCGGCGTCAAGATCGGCGTGCTCTCGGACTCGTACAACAACCTGGGCGGCGCCGCCACCGATGTCAGCAACGGCGAGCTGCCCGGAGCAGGCAACCCGTGCGGCTACACGACGCCGGTCGTCGTGCAGTCCGACAAGGCGAGCGGCGGCACCGACGAAGGCCGGGCCATGGCCCAAGCGGTGCACGACCTCGCGCCCGGCGCCACGATCATGGTGGCCACGGCGTTCAACGGCGACGTCGACTTCGCCCAGCAGATCCGCAACCTGGCGACCGCGGGCGCCAAGGTGATCGTCGACGACATCTCGTACTTCAACGAGCCCGTGTACCAGGACGGGATCATCGCCAAAGCCATCGCGGACGTCACCGCCGCCGGCGTGACCTACTTCTCGTCGGCGGCGAACTCGAACATCATCCTCGGTGGCCGCGACGTCGCCTCCTACGAGGCCGCGGGCTACCGGCCCACGACGTGTCCTGGCACCGTCACGAGCCAGACGGGTGACGCCGACTGCCACGACTGGGACCCAGGAGCCGGAGCCGACGGCGGCAACCTCCTCACCGTCAGCAGCAACGGCCAGCTGCAGGTGAAGCTCGGCTACAGCGAACCCAAGTTCGGGATCACGACCGACCTCGACCTCCTGCTGCTCGACAACGCCACCAACGCCATCGTCGCCTACTCGGTCAGCGACAACGTCAACTCGTCGAAGGACGCGTACGAGCTGCTCACGTACACGAACAGCTCCGGCGCGGCGAAGACCTACCGGCTGGTGATCGGCCGCTACGCAGGCGGGACGCCTCGCTTCAAGACGATCATCCAGACCGGCACCGGGTTGACGGCGGTGCAGTGGAACGCCTCGTCGGGCACCGATGTCGTCGGGCCGACGGCCTACGGCCACAACATGATGCGGGGCGCCGGGTCGATCGCCGCCATCCGCTACAACTCGACGACGGCGCCCGAGACGTTCTCGTCGCGGGGTCCGGCGACCTACTGCTGGAACCCGGTGGTGGGGACCACCGCCGCCACCGCGCTGGCGTCGTGCCAGTCGGACACGATCGACGTGGCCGCCACCGACGGCGCCGCCAACTCGTTCTTCGGCCAGCTCTCCTCTGGTACCTGGCGCTTCTACGGCACGTCGCAAGCGGCCCCGCACGCCGCGGCCGTGGCCGTGCTCCAGCTGGCGGCGAGGCCGTGCCGCACCCCCGCCGAGATCCTCGCCGCGCAACGGGCCTCAGGTCTGGCCGTCGGCTCCTACGGCGTCGATGCGGTGGGAGGCGGGCGCGTCGACGCCAGCGCGGCGATCAGCGGGCTCGCCGCCTGCCAAGCGGTCCCCGACGCGCCGACAGCCGTCACGGGCACGCCCGGCAACGGCCAGGTCACCCTGTCGTGGACCGCTCCCGCGGGCTCCGGCACCAACGCCGTGACCGCCTACCGCGTCACGCCCTTCATCGGGGCGAGCGCCCAGGCCCCGGTCGTCTTCAACTCGACCGCCACCACCCAGACCATCACCGGCCTCACCAACGGCACCGCCTACACGTTCAAGGTGGCGGCCACGAACGCCTCGGGGACCGGAGCAGACTCGGCGCCATCAGCGGCTGTCACGCCGCGCACGGTGCCGGGAGCACCGACCGCGCTCACGGGCTCAGCCGGCGACTCGTCCGCGACGCTGAACTGGACGGCGCCCGCCTCCAACGGCGGCTCGGCCGTCACCGGCTACACCGTCACCCCCTACATCGGCGCCACCGCCCAGACCCCCGTCGTGTTCGCCTCGACCGCCACCACCCAGGCCGTCACCGGCCTCACCAACGGCACCGCCTACACCTTCCGCGTCAAGGCCACGAACGCCGCCGGCACCGGCACCGAC
>Ga0182747_1002857_pt1 | contig 11885 bp, 10 predicted proteins | sample eDN3rd30CBELigBY_FD_128526 | JGI IMG/M metagenome (GOLD analysis project Ga0182747, IMG submission 128526) | Enriched backyard soil microbial communities from Emeryville, California, USA - eDNA 3rd pass 30_C BE-Lig BY (version 2) (version 2) | ecosystem: Environmental > Terrestrial > Soil >...
CAAAGACGCTGGCCCTGGCACGACTTGCCGCCCGGGCTGTAGACAAGACTGATGAAAGCGGTAACACCCGCTGCGATGATCGCATAGAGTCGTTGCTTTTACCAAACTTGCGGCGAGGCCCCTGCCCTTGCCCGTTTCTCTCTGACGGCGGGCCGAATGTTGCAAAAAAAACAGCGGGAATGCCCGCCGGCATTCCCGCTGTGAACGTCAGCCCCGCGCCGGGCTCAATGCGCCTGGACGGCCTCCTGGCCGATCAGGCTGGCGCGCACCTGGTCGATGCGCAGGCCGTCTCGCCGCGTGACCTCGAAACGCCAGTCGCGCCAGGAGATGGCCTCGCCCGTTTCGGGGATCCGGCCGCCCGCGCGCAGCAGGCAGCCCGCCAGCGTCGCGTCGGGATAGTCGTCGGCCAGCGCCGGCGCTTCCAGCAGGCGCGCGGCCTCGTCCACGGCGAGGCGGCCGTCCAGCAGCCACGACCCGTCCGACAGGCGCAAGGACTCGGCGTTGTCTTCCAGATGCTCGGGCAGGTCGCCGGCCACCGCCGTCAACACGTCCATGGGCGTGACCAGGCCTTCGCACACGCCGTGCTCGTCCACCACGATCAGCATGTGGTCGCGCGAGGCGCGCAGCTCGTCCAGCACCTTGAGCACCGGCATGGTCTCCATCACGTAGCGCGGTTCGCGCGCCAACTCCACCAGGTCGATCGGGCCCGGATTCTGCAGCAGCGGCAGCACGTCCTTGAAGTGCAGCACGCCCAGCACGTTGGCGGGGTCGCCCGCGCACAGCGGCAGGCGCGAGTGGCCGCTGCCGAACTTGCGCACGATGGCCTGCGGCGTATCGGCCACGTCCAGCCAGGTGATGTCGCCGCGGGGCACCATGATGGACCGGACGTCGCGCCCGCCGATGGACAGCACGCGTTCGATCATGGTGCTTTCCTCGGGCGCGAACGCGGGCTCGTCGCCCACGCCGTCGACCAGGGCGACCACCTCGTCCACCTGCCCGCCCGCCTGGCCGGCGGGCCGCGCGCGCAGCAGGCGCAGCACGGCTTGCGCGGTGCGCTGGCGGCGGCCCAGGGCGTGCGTGCCCTTGGCGCGGTTGCGGCGCGCCAGCTGGTTGAACAGCTCGATCAGGATCGAGAAGCCGATGGCGGCATAGAGATAACCCTTGGGCACGTGGAAGCCCAGGCCTTCGGCCACCAGGCTGAAGCCGATCATCAGCAGCAGGCCCAGGCACAGGATCACCACCGTGGGGTGGCGCGCGACGAAGCCCATCAACGGGCGGCTGGCCAGCATCATCACGGCCATCGCCACGACCACGGCGATCATCATGATGCTCAGGTCCTGCACCATGCCCACGGCGGTGATCACCGAGTCCAGCGAGAACACGGCGTCCAGCACCACGATCTGCAGAATCACCTGCCAGAACACCGCGTGCTGCGGCTTCTGGCCCGAGTCGTGGCTGGCGCTGCCCTCGACGCGCTCGTGCAGCTCCATCGTGCCCTTGAAGAGCAGGAACAGGCCGCCCAGGATCAGGATCAGGTCGCGGCCGGAGATCTCCGCGCCCATCAGCGTGAACAGGGGCGCGGTAAGCGTGACCACCCAGGCGATGCTCGCCAGCAGGCCCAGGCGCATGACCATGGCCAGCGTCAGGCCGATCATGCGCGCGCGGTTGCGCTGTTCGGGCGGCAGCTTGTCCGCCAGGATGGCGATGAATACCAGGTTGTCGATGCCCAGCACAATTTCAAGCACGACCAGGGTCGCCAGGCCTAGCCAGGCGGTGGGGTCGGTCATCCAATCGAAAATCATCAAGGTTCCACGGAAAGCGTGTCGCGACGCCGAATGGCGTCGCCAGGATCAAGGGGAAGCAGGCGCGGGTGCGCGGGGCGCGCGCGGACGGCGGCGGGCGGTGCGCGGCAGCCCAGGCGTGGCGTGGGCGCCGTGGCCAGGATGGGATCGTGGGACGGACGCGCGGCGGGAAGCGCGGCGTCGCGGGGAGTGGGCGTAGGGCGCCAGCTGGGTGGCGCCGCCCTAGGAGGAGGGTCTTCGGTCATAGATGGCGGACGGCCGGGGCTGCCTGGGGCAGCGTTGGGGCGGCGCATCCACCTTGCTCTCTTTCTTACTGGAACCTGAATATTACCTGAAATCGGGGGCCTGCCTGGTCGGCACCCTCGCGCGTTTTCCGATTTTTATTGGTGTTTACCCTAGGGGACGGTATACTCGCCGCACTTTCAACCCTTTAGAGATCAACGTGGACAACGACGGATGTAGTCGCAACACGACTGCACGCGCCGCTTGACGCAGGATCCGCGGACCTGATCCGCGCCGGTCCTGCCCAGAGCCAGGATCCGGCACCCCGGCCCCGATGCACGCGCATCCCGGCCGCCGCCCTTCCCCGTACTGCTTACCGACCCGATACGCCGGCATCGCCGCGCGCGTTTCGGACCGGTTCGGCTGCGCGTGCATGTGGACCTTCCACCGTACTCCCCCGACAAGGAGACGAGCATGCGCGTCAAGAAATTCCTCCCCTATCAGTTCACCATCGTGAGCCTCGGCGCCACGCTGAACGTCCTGCGCAAGCAGCTGTATTACGAGCTGCGCGAACTGGATCTGCGCGTGCTGGCCGTGCGCATGTCGCGGACGGAGTCCGACCAGCTGGCCTCGACGGTCGTGACGCTGGAGTGCCCGCCGCACCAGCGCCCGCAGCTGGGCGCGATCGCGCTGCGGCTGGGCCGCAGCCCGGACGTGCGGCGCGTGCACTGGCAGCACGAGTCGGGCGCCGCCATCGCGGTGCTGCCCGCCTGAAGCCCCGCCGGCCCGGCCGGTGTCATCAAGAATCCGCATCTATCACCGATGATGGCGCGCGCCGCCGTCATCGCAGGAGTCCCCATGAAGAATTTCGAAAACATCCAGTACCTGACCCTGGCCAACACGCTGGTCAGCCTGCTCACCGCGTTCGTGCTGGGCGCCATCGTCGGTTTCGAGCGCCAGTTCCGGCAGCGCACGGCCGGGCTGCGCACCAACGTGCTGGTGGCGGTGGGCGCGGCGATCTTCGTCGACATGGCGTTCCGGGTGGGCGGCTCGGACGGCGGCGCGCGCGTGATTTCCTACGTGGTGTCGGGCGTCGGCTTCCTGGGCGCGGGCGCCATCATGCGCGAAGGCGGCAGCATCCGCGGCCTGAATACCGCGGCCACGCTGTGGGGGTCGGCGGCCATCGGCGCCTGCGCCGGCGCCTCGCTGATGCTGGAGGCCGTGGCCGCCACCGCCTTCGTGCTCGCGGCCAATACCCTGCTGCGCCCCGTGGTCAGCTACGTCAACCGCCAGCCGGTCGACGCCCAGACCACGGAAGTCACCACGGTCATCCACCTCATCGCGAACGTGGAGCAGCGCCAGGCCGCCATGACGGTGCTGGAAGACGTGCTGGAAGCCGAACAGCTGCCCCTGTCCGAACTGAAGATCGATCAGTTCGGCGAGAACGAAGTGGAGATCGAGGCGGCGCTGAGCGAGGCCTCGGTGGACGAGCTGGACCTGGACCGCGTGGTCGCCAGCATCGCCGCCTCGCCCGCGGTGCGCACCGCCTTCTGGGCGGCCCGCACCGTCTGAGGACGCGCCGCCCGGCGGCTCGACGGCCCTGCCTCGGCTTCAGGCCGCCTGGCGCAGGGCCGCCGCGGCCGGATCCCAGCCGCGGCCCGGCACGGCGGCCAGCAGCGCCTGGGTATAGGGATGGGCGGGCCGGCTGAACACCTCGGCGCAAGGCCCCTCCTCCACCACGCGGCCGTCCTTCATCACGGCCACGTCATCGCACACCCGGGCGGCCACGCGCAGGTCGTGCGTGATGAACAGGATGGACAGGCCCAGCTGTTCGCGCAGCTTCGCCAGCAAGGCCAGCACCTGCGCCTGAACGGACACGTCCAGCGCGGACACCGGTTCGTCGGCGATCAGCACCCGAGGCCGCATGGCCAGCGCGCGCGCCAGGCCGATCCGCTGGCGCTGCCCGCCCGAGAACTCGTGCGGATAGCGCCGCAAGGCATCGGGCGACAGGCCGACGAGTTCGAACAGCTCGCGGACCCGCGCCAGCGCCTCGGCCCTGGGCGTGCCATGCACGATGGGCCCGCGCGCGACGATGTCGCCCACGCGCTGCCGCGGGTTCAACGACCCGTAGGGATCCTGGAACACCATCTGCACGCGCCGGGCGTGCGCCCGCCGCGCGGCCGTGCCGTGGAACGCCAGCGGCTCGCCGTCCAGCGTGATGCGGCCCGCGTCGGGCGGGGCCAGGCCCAGCAAGGCGCGCGCCAGCGTGGATTTGCCCGAACCGCTTTCGCCCACGATGCCCAGCGTGGCGCCCTGGCGCAAGGCCAGGGTCACGCCGTCCAGCGCGCGCGTCTCGCGGGCCGGACGGCCCAGCCAGCCGCGCTTGCGATACGTCTTGGAAAGCGCCTGCGCGCTCAGGATGGCGGGCGCGCGGACCTCGGAAGCCGGCCGCGCCGCGCCGGCCGACAGCGGCGGCACCGCGCCGATGAGCGCGCGCGTATAAGCATGGCGGGGATGCTCCAGCACCTGTTTCGCCGTGCCGCTTTCCACCAGTTCGCCGCGTTGCATGACCGCGACCCGGTCCGCGATCTCGGCCACCACGCCGAAGTCGTGGGTGATGAACAGCACGGCGGTGCCCTTGCGGCGCTGCAGGTCGTGGATCAGGCTCAGGATCTGCGCCTGCGTCGTGACGTCCAGGGCCGTGGTCGGCTCGTCCGCGATCAGCAAGGCGGGCTCCAGCGCCAGGGCCATGGCGATCATGGCCCGCTGCCGCTGCCCGCCGGACAGCTCGTGCGGATAGGCGCCCAGCGCCCGCGCCGGGTCCGGCAGCCGCACCGAATCCAGCAGCGCCAGGGTGCGGCGCCGGATCTCGGCGCGCGCGAGACTGGCATGGGTGCGGAACACTTCGGCGATCTGGTCGCCGATGGTGCGCAAGGGATTCAGGGCCGTCATCGGTTCCTGGAAAATCATGCCGATGCGCTTGCCGCGCAGGCGGCGCAGCGCGTCTTCCGGCAGCCGCAGGAGATCCTGCCCTTCCCACAGGACCTGCCCGGCGCCGGCGCGCACGCCCGGCGGCAACAGCCCCAGGATGGCGCCGGCCGTGAGCGATTTGCCCGATCCGCTTTCGCCGACCACGCAGAGGATTTCGCCGGCGTTCACCGACAGCGACAGGCCCTTGATGGCGTGCGGACGGTCCGCGCCGGGCGGCAGGTCCACGGTGAGGTTGTCGATGCGCAGCAATTCGGCCATGAGCGTTCCGCAGAAATGAAGCAGCCGATCATAGGCCCGCGTGCACCCGTCCCGGAAATGCCCATTTCTCATTTGCTCATGCCGCCTTGCCCCCGCGCGCCAGGCGGGCGTTACGCCTCTTTACCTGCCGGGCACGGGGCTTGCTCCCCACGCGGGGATCGCATTCCCCGGAACGCCCCATGCCCGCCTCGCACTATATCGACGCCACCACGCTGACCGTGCTGACCGTCAACACCCACAAGGGCTTCACCAGTTTCAATCGCCGCTTCATGCTGCACGAACTGCGCGACGCCCTGCGCGCGGCGGGCCCCGACATCGTCTTCCTGCAGGAAGTGCTGGGCGAGCACCAGGGGCATGCGGAGCGGCATCAGTCCTGGCCCGCCCTGTCGCAATACGAATTCCTGGCCGACACGCTGTGGACCGATTTCGCCTACGGCCGCAACGCGGTCTATCCGGCCGGCCACCACGGCAACGCGATCCTGTCGCGCTATCCCATCGAACGCTACGAGAACCACGACGTCAGTCTGGACGGACATGAACGCCGGGGCGTCCTGCACTGCGTGTTGCGGCTGCCTTCGATGCGCGCGCCAGTGCATGCCATCTGCGTGCACCTGGGGTTGCTGGAGCGGCACCGCAGCCGCCAGCTGGCGCGGCTGTGCGAGCTGGTGGCCGACGGCGTGCCGGCCGACGAGCCCTTGCTGATCGCGGGCGATTTCAACGATTGGCGGTTGCGCGCCGACGGCCCGATGCGCGACTGCGGCACGCGCGAAGTCTTCACCTCGCGGCTGGGCCGGCCGGCGCGCACCTTCCCGGCGCGCTGGCCGCTGCTGCGGCTGGACCGCATCTACGTGCGCAGCGTGCGCGACTGGCAGCCCGTGCCCCTGGCGCCGCGCGTGTGGTCGCGGCTGTCGGACCACGTGCCGATCTGCGCGGAGATCGCGCTATGAACCTGAGCTGGCGCGAGTCCAATCGCTATACGCTGCTGGAGAACGGCAGCGGCTACTTCCCCGCCGTGCTCGAAGCCATCGCCGGCGCGCGCGAGGAGGTGCTGGTGGAGACCTTCATCCTGTTCGACGACGCGGTCGGCCAGGAGATCCAGCGCGCCCTGATCGAGGCGGGGCGGCGCGGCGTGAGCGTGGACCTGACCGTGGACGGCTACGGCTCCGACGAACTGGACGAGGCGTTCATCGGCGCCATGACGGACGCCGGCATCCGCGTGCACATCTTCGATCCGCGGCCGCGCTTCCTGGGCGTGCGCACGAACGTGTTCCGCCGCATGCACCGCAAGATCGTGGCCGTGGACCGCCGCTGCGCCTTCGTCGGCGGCATCAATTTCTCGGCGGACCACCTGCCCGACTACGGCCCCGAAGCCAAGCAGGATTACGCCGTCCGGGTCGAGGGGCCGCTGGCCACCGACATCGCCGACTACGCCCGGGCAGCGCTCGCGGGCGGCCGGCCGAGGCGGCTGGTCAGGCGGCCCGCCCGCTGGGACCCCATGCCCGCGGGCGACGGCGGCGGCCGCCTGGTGGTGCGCGACAACGTGGAGCACCGGACCGACATCGAGCGCTACTACCGCGCCGGCGTGCGGACGGCGCGCCACGACGTGCTGATCGCCAACGCCTACTTCTTTCCCGGCTACCAGCTGCTGCACGACCTGGCCAACGCGGCGCGCCGGGGCGTGCGCGTGCGGCTGTTGCTGCAGGGCGAGCCCGACGTGCTGGTCGCCCGGCTGGCGGCCTCCATGCTCTACGACTACCTGATCGACGCCGGCGTGGAGATCTACGAATACTGCAAGCGGCCGCTGCACGGCAAGGTGGCCTGCGTGGACGAAGACTGGACGACGATAGGCTCCAGCAATCTCGATCCGCTGAGCCTGGCGCTGAACCTGGAAGCCAATGTGGTGGCGCGCGACAGCGGGCTGAACGCGGCCCTGCGCCGCAGCCTGGACCGCCTGATCGAACAGGATTGCAAGCAGATCGAGCTGCCGGCGCATTCCACCCGGCGCCTGCGGCGCCTGTGGATCGGCGTGGTGGTCTTCCACTTCCTGCGGCGCTTCCCCGCCTGGGCGGGCAGCCTGCCGGCGCACAAGCCGCGCCTGCAATCGCTGCCGATGACGACGGAAAGGGAGACGGCATGAGAGTGTTCCGATCTTCCCTGACGCGGGCCTTGCGGCACCGCTGGCCCCGGCTCAAGCGCATCCTGCCGGCCCTGGTGCTGGTGGTGGTGGCGGCCCTGCTGATCCATTTTGGCCGAAGCGTGGACTGGCCGCAGGTCTGGGTGTCGATGCGCCGGATTCCCGGCGGCAGCATCGCCCTGGCCTCGGGGCTGGTGGTCGCGGGCTATCTCGCCTACGGCGCCCTGGACCTTCTGGCCAAGCGCTATACGCATCACACCCTGCCCTGGCCCAAGGTGCTGGGCGTGGCGATGACGAGCTACGCGCTGAACCTCAATCTCGGCGTGCTGCTGGGCGGACTGGGCGCGCGGCTGCGCCTGTATGCCCGGCTGGGTTGCCGCAAGTCGGTCGCCACCCGCGTGGCGCTGTTTTCGGCCGCGTCGAACTGGATCGGCTACGGCTGGCTGGCCGGCGCCCTCCTCGCCCTGGGCAGCGTGCCCGTGCCGGAAGGCTGGGGCGTGGGCACGGCCGTGCTGCGGCTGGCGGGGGTGGCGATGCTGGCGCTGGCCGCGGCCTACCTCGCCTTCTGCGCCCTGTCGCGGCGCCGGACCTGGACCTGGATGGGCCAGCACGCGGCCCTGCCCGGGACCGGCATGGCGCTGGCGCAGAGCGCGGTGGCCGCCACATCCTGGGCCATCATGGGCGCCATCGTCTACGTGTTGCTGCAAGGCAAAGCGAGCTATCCGGCGGTGCTGGGCGTGCTGATGTGCACCAGCTTCGCCGCGGTGATCATTCGGGTGCCGGGCGGGCTGGGCACGACGGAAGCGATTTTCGTGGCGGCGCTGGCGCCCCGCATTCCAGCGCCGGAGGTCCTGGGCGCGGCGCTCGCCTACCGGGCGCTGTATGCCTTCGCGCCGCTGTGCCTGGCCTTGCTGGCCTTCCTGATCATGGAATGGCGTCTGCGGCACCGGCGGCGTGCCCCCCCGACGACGGCGGCAGCCGCCAAGCCGCCGTCGGGGCCGGAAAAGCAGGCCGGCCAGGCGTTCAGGGCTTGGGACTGAGCAGGTCCGACAGCGCGTTCCCCAGCTCCTTCACCGCGCCGGTCACGCCTTCGGCCGCCCCTTCCGCGCCCACCCCGACAGCACGCGCGAAGCCCTGGGCCACCTGCGCCGAGAAGCCGCGAGTGACCGAGAACTTAGGGTTGTCCAGGTTGCCGGCCAGCGCGAAATTGAAGCGCAGCACGCCGGTGTTGTCCTTCAGGGCGGCCAGCACGGCCTTGCGCGGCAAGGAGAACAGCGAGCCGTCGCCGCTGAATTTCAGGCCATGCAGGGCCACGGTGCCCGAGGCCCGAAGCTCGCGGTCGGCGATCGAGGTTTTCATATCCAGGTCCATCGTGCCGGCGGCCAGCGATCCGGCGCCATTCTCGGCCAGATAGGGAGCCGCGTGACGGATGCCCATATTCCGCACCGAGACGGTCATGTCCGCGTCCGTTCCGCCCACCACCAGCCAGCCCTGCGCCCGCACCACGCTCTTGACGCCGCGGTCCTCGTCCAGGTTGCCGCTGAATTCCATCTCGCTGCGGGTGCCGTCGCCGGGAATGGCCATGGGATGCAGGCGCGCCTGCACGCTCGTGAACGGGATTTTATGGGGCGGGCGGGAGATGGCGGCATCCTCGAACACTAGTTTGCCGTCGCGCAGTTGCAGGTCGGCGACGTGTATGGTGTTGCCCCGGGCCGCGCGACCCTGGCCGCGCTCACCGGTGCGCAGCGCGGCCTGCAGGGCCGGGGCGATGTTCATATCGCCGTTGGCCTCGCGCACGACCGCGAAGTCGAATCCTTCGACCACCACCCGCTTGAATACGGTTTCCTGGCCCAGCAGCGAGGACCACTCCGGTTCCAGCACGACGCGGCTGGCGCGCGCATCCGCCTGGCCGGTCGCGCCGCTCACGATCACGTCGGTGAGCACCACCTGGGTGAATCCGACCCGGACGTCCGCCACCTGGCCGCGCGGCCCCAGCATGTTGGCGATGCGCTGCTCCGCGATGCGCACGGCGGCGAAGGCCAGCACGGCCGCCACCGCCGCGAGCAGGACCAGCACGCCCAGGGCGTTGCCCCAGGGCGACCGGCGGCCCGGCGCGACCGCGTTCATGCTCATCGTGCGCTCCCGAAGTGAGGGGTGGGACCGGTACTCCCGGCCCCGCCCTCGCGAAGCCTTGCGCCCGGCACAACCTGTGCATCGTCCTGGATCCGTGACGGATCATCAATGGGCAAAAAGGATGAGGCGCCCTCAGCGGCGCCAGTGGTCGGACATCAGGCAGGCGCCGGCCAGCAGGCCGATCAGCGCCGCGCCGGCCACGCTTTTCCAGGCGTTCTCGTGCACGTATTCATCCGCCGCGTGCGAGGCGTCCTTGGCGCGTTCCCAGGCCACCCGCTCCCAGCCCTTCGCCTGTTCGCGCGCGGCCTCCAGCTGCTGCTTGAGCCGGTCGCGCGCGGATTCGATCTCGGAGCCGCCGTAACTGGCCGTGCTGCGCAAAAGCGCTTCCGTCCCGGAGATCAGTTCCCGGATGGTGCGCGCGGAGCTGTCCGCCGGATGGAACATGTCGCGCAATCGTTCATGCTTGCTCATAAGGTCTCCTTGAAAAAGTCCGCTTCCAGCCCTGTCCGGCGCGGACGCGGATGGCATCCGCAAGCGCCGTGCCCGAGAGCCGGTCTATGCCCGGGGTCTGTTGCGGATCCAGTCCGGGCAAGGGATTGGGCAGGCTGTCGGGCGGCCAGTGGCCGTTCTTGTCGGGCTTGCGGCCCGCCGGGTCGGGCGGCGGCTGCTCGGCCGGGCTCTGGTCCGGGAACGGCAGATTGCCTTGTCCCGGCTGGGACGGCGTGGGCGATGGGGGCTTGGCCATGATGGACTCCTGAATGGGTTGCAAACCCTGGAAACTGGCGTGGGCGGGCCCGGCTTCAGCCCGCCCACCATTGCTTGATCGTGGCGCGCAGCGCCGCGCCGCCCGCCGCCGCGTCTTCCTTGCGCAGCGCGCGCAGGTAGGCCCCGACCTGCTTGGCCGGTATGTGCGGGGGCAAGGGAGGCATCTCGGGGTCGGTCACCATCTCCAGCACCACGGGCCTGGCGGCGGCCAGCGCGCGGTCCCAGGCGGGGCCGACCGCGTCCGGGCTGTCCACGCGCACGCCCTCCAGGCCCAGCAGGCGGCCGTACTCGGCATAGGAGAACGAGGGCAGCCATTGGGAATCCGCGAAGCGCGGGTCGCCGCCCATGACGCGCTGCTCCCAGGTCACCAGGTTCAGGTCGCCGTTGTTCAGCACCATGACGATCAACCTGGGATCGGCCCAGTCCTTCCAGCGATGGGCGATGGTGATCAATTCGTTGATGCCCAGCATCTGCATCGCGCCGTCGCCCACCAGGGCGATCACCGGCCGCTCGGGATGGGCCAGCTTGGCCGCGAGCGCGTAAGGCACGCCGCAGCCCATCGTGGCCAGGCCGCCCGACACGGAGGCCATCATGCCTTCCTGCAGATCCACGTCGCGCGCATACCAGTTGGCGGCCGAGCCCGAATCGCAGGTAATGATGCTTTGCGGCGGCAGGCGTTGGGACAACTCCAGGAAGGGGCGCTGCGGATTGAGCGGCCGGGCATCGACCATGGCGCGTTCGCGCACGGTCTGGCGCCAGCGCGCCACCTGCTTCTCGATGCGCTCGCGCCAGCGCCGCGCGGTCTTGCGTTCGAGCATCGGCAGCAGCGCCTGCAGCGTCAGCCGGCTGTCTCCGACCAAACCCAGTTCGACCGGATAGCGCAGGCTGAGCTTGCGCCCGTCGCGATCGATCTGCACCGCCCTCGCCTGCCCGTCCTGCGGCAGGAACTCGGCGTACGGGAACGAGGTGCCCACCATCAGCAGCGTGTCGCACTCGTTCATCATGTCCCAGCTGGGCTGGGTGCCGAGCAGGCCGATGCAGCCCGTGACGTAAGGCAGCGCGTCGGGCAGCACCGCCTTGCCCAGCAGGGCCTTGGCCACGCCGGCGCCCAGGCGTTCGGCCACTTCGCGGACTTCGGCGCCGGCGTCGAGCGCGCCCGCGCCCACCAGCATGGCGACCCGCTCTCCGCGGTTCAGGATATCGGCCGCATTGCGCAGCGCCGCCTCGCCGGGCACGCCCGCATGCGACGTCAGGCCGATGCCGGTGCGCACGGTGCCGTGTTCGCGCGGCGGGGTTTCGACCGCCGGCAAATCCTGCACATCGTTTGGAAAAATGACGCAGGTAACTGCGCGCCGCTCCATCGCGATGCGCAAGGCGCGATCGATCATGTGGCGCGCCTGCTCGGCGCTCGCGGCCATATGCACGAAATCGTGCGCCACGTCCTTGAACAGGCTGATCAGGTCGACTTCCTGCTGGTAATCGCCGCCCAGCGCGCTGCGGGCCTGCTGGCCCACCAGCGCCACCACGGGCTGGTGATCCAGCTTGGCGTCGTACAGGCCGTTGAGCAGGTGGATGGCGCC
>Ga0182747_1002859_pt1 | contig 11881 bp, 16 predicted proteins | sample eDN3rd30CBELigBY_FD_128526 | JGI IMG/M metagenome (GOLD analysis project Ga0182747, IMG submission 128526) | Enriched backyard soil microbial communities from Emeryville, California, USA - eDNA 3rd pass 30_C BE-Lig BY (version 2) (version 2) | ecosystem: Environmental > Terrestrial > Soil >...
AATCATACTGCTTTTTCATAAATTTCACAAATAGGTATTTTGTTATACAATCTTACAATGAATTCCTGTTATAATAGTCTTATAGATTGTAATTAGAGGAGTAATAACTATGGACATTACACCGTTCTACGAAAAACAAATTGACTGTATTTATTGTAAAAAGAAATTCCCTTCCAATAAAGTTCGTACGAAATTTATTAAAATCGACCATACGGATACCGATTTCCGTCCAATTTATAGCGATTCAAATGTAAATGCATTATTTTATAATGTGTTTGTTTGTGAACATTGTGGATTTTCCTTTACAGAAGACTTTACTAAGTATTTTGCCCCAGGTGTCCGTGAAGTAATTCAGGAACAAATTACAAACAAATGGGTACAACATGATTTTAATGGTGAACGAACATTATCTAAAGCGATTCAAGCATATAAACTTGCGTTGTTGTGTGGTAATTTAAAAAAAGAAAAATTTGTCTCACTTGCAGGTTTAGCACTTCGACTAGCTTGGATGTATCGATCTGTTGAAAATACTGAGCAAGAACATCGTTTTATGAAGATGGCGCGTGATTATTATATTGAATCCTTTTCTGTTGAGGATTATGCAGGAACCCAAATGTCCGGTGTCCGAATCATGTATATGATAGCGGAGCTTTCACGAAGACTAAACGATTTAGAAAATGCAACGAGGTTTTTCTCTAAAGTAATTGAAAAACAAAGTATTGGTGGAGAAGCGAAATTAATTGACATGGCTAAAGAACAATGGCAACTAGTTCGTGAAGAACGTGAAAAAGTAAGAGAATCCTAATGGCATAATAAATGAGAAAAAGGCTATCTAAATAAATTCAATTAGACAGCCTTTTGTATAATAGTTAATTAGAATACTTGCTCTACTTCAACGATGCCAGGTACTTCTTCTAATAGCGCACGTTCAATACCTGCTTTTAGAGTAATTGTAGAACTTGGGCAGCTACCGCATGCACCTAAAAGACGTAAACGAACGATTCCATCTTCTACATCTACTAATTCACAGTCTCCACCGTCACGTAATAAGAATGGGCGTAATTTATCTAAAACTTCTTGTACTTGTTGTTTTTGTTCTAATTCTGTCATTTCCCTCGACTCCTTTCATTAAAATTATTATAATGTGAAGAAGTGAAAAAATCCAATAGTTAAGTTAGAAAGGTTGCGAGTTTATCATGGAAAATAAACCATTAATTGAAGTGTATGGCGCGGAAGTTATTTGTGCTAGTTGCGTCAATGCCCCATCATCGAAGGATACCTATGAGTGGTTACAGGCAGCAATTTCGCGTAAGTATCCAAACCACCCTTTTACCATTCGATATATCGATTTTGAACAACCACTAACTGATGCTCGTGACAAAGAATGGGCAGAACGAATTCAAAATGACGAATTTTTCTACCCACTAGTATTAATAAATAATGAAGTAATCGGTGAAGGCTATATCCAAATTAAGCCTGTTTTTCAAGCATTAGAAAATTTAGGATTTGTACCGGTAGATTAGTAGAAGAAGCATATTGCTTCTTTTTTTGTTACCATTAACTTATTTTAGAAATACCTATCACCTTATTGGATTTTTACCTATAGGTCAACTTGACGTTTATAAAACCATAGATAACCAGATTTCATTAATCGTGCAATGCGGCCAGTTACTGCCATATCCATGACAAATGCAAAGCCATGCTTTTTACCTAAAGAACCTAGGGAGCCTTTTAATTTGATCTCAGGCATTTTTTCAGGAAGTGGTTCAATTTTATAAAGTGCTTTTAATGCTTTGACTGCACGTTCTGCTTGTTCTTCGGCAAGTTGCGCACTTGGTGGTAGGTCTGAAGAAGCACTGTCACCAATGACATAAACATGCTCATCATTCACTAATTGGAAATATTGATTTACTACGGGACGACCTTTTGAATCTTTCTCAATACCATCAATTTCCCTAACTACTTGCACTGGCTGAACTCCAGCTGTCCATACAGCAGCATCAACATGAATGATTTGATCATGATTGTATAATGCATTTTCCTCAACTTTTGTAATATTGGATTGTGCAATTACTTCTACATTATTCTTTTCAAACCACTCTTTAATATACTTGCTTAGTTTTTCTGGGAAATCGCGTAAAATACGGTGTGAACGGTCAAATAATTTAATATTTAAATCTGCTCTACTTTCACGTAGTTCACTCGCTAATTCAATACCACTTAAACCTGCACCAACAATACCTACAGTTGAACCAGCAGGTAAACCACAAAGTTTTTCAAAGGTATTACGTGATTTTGCAATCGTTTGAATACTATATGTATGCTCCATTGCTCCAGGAACACCATGGTAATTATCTTCACAACCTAGTCCAATTACTAAGTCATCATATTGGATTTCTCGTTCTTGATCTAAATATACGACTTTCTCATTCGTATCGATTTTTATTATCTCACCGTAAACTCTTTCTAGTCTTGGATGTTCCGGGAAATCTACACGAACTTCTCTATCAGTAGAAGTTCCTGCAGCTAACGCATAAAATTCCGTTTTCAAACTATGAAATGGCGTTCTGTCTACTAGAGTAATCATCGTGTCTTCTGGGAAGTTATTTGGTAATAGACGAAGTAACATTCGCATATTGCCATAACCTCCACCCAATAATACTAAGTTCTTCATATAACTCTCCTCAATGTTTGTGCTGTTCACAAATAATACACAAATGAGTATAGCTCATTGTGAAGATATTCACAATATGTTTTTGTGAATTTCTTCACAAAAATTCTTTTCAAACTGATAGATTGACGAAAATAGAAAAACAGAGTAGCATTTACCCTGAGGTGAACTCCATTGAATCCACTTGTAGAATTTTGTATTAGCAATCTAGCAAAAGGTGCACAAGAAACCTATGAAGTATTGGAAAGAGATCCAAATATAGATGTTCTAGAATATGGTTGCCTAAGTTACTGTACGTTATGCGACAGCACATTCTATGCCCTCGTTAATGGTGATATTGTGGAAGCAGATACGCCTGAAGAATTAACGAAAAACATATATCAATATATAGAGGAAAATCCTCTATTCTAAATAAATGGGGCTTCTCGTGAAGCATCCAAATGAAAAAGCCGATTGAGAAAACTAAAATAGTTTCTCAAATCGACTTTTTTTATTTTGTAAAGTACACCTAGAACTTTACATTTCAACTTCATCTAAGCTTTGTAGACAATACGTAGGTTGGTCTTTTTGTTTTAGTACAACATCCGTACTTGTTACTCCAGTATTCACATGAATGGTATCACATCCAAATCGAATCCCACACAAAATATCAGTATCATAATTGTCGCCAATCATCACCATATCCTGTTTGTCGTAACCATATTCCTCTTGAATGACATCTAGCATAACTGGTGATGGCTTGCCTATAAATAGTGGTTCAACATTCGCAACTTTAGCAACTAAATTCACAAATGAACCATTACCAGGTAAAAACCCATACTCACTTGGAAATCTGATATCCTCATTCGTACCAATTAGTTTCGCACCGTTTTGTACAGCCGCGCTTGCCTTAGCCAATTTCATATAATCAACGGTTTGGTCAATTCCAATGACAACAACGTCTGCTTCTAAATCATCAGATACAGTAATCCCTTCCTCTGTTAAAGCTGTTTGTAAACCTTCTGAACCAATCATGTGGACTTTTGCATCCCTGAATGATTGTGAAATATATTTAGCCGTTGTAATCGCACTTGAATAGATTCTAGAAATCGCTGTTTCAATGCCAATTTTGGCTAAGGCTTGTTGAAACTGTAAGGGTGTTTTCGATGAGTTATTTGTAATAAAGTAATATTCAATTCCTTTTTCTTGCAAGCGATGAATGAATCGAATAGCAGAATCGATTCCCTCACTTCCCCTATAAACCGTACCATCTAGATCAAAACAATACGCTTTGTATGTTTTCATTCGTTATTCTCCGGTAAAAATGCTGAAACAGGTCCTAATTCATTTTCTAAATAGTTCAGTACGTGACTAGGGAATTTATTTAAACTTGTAACATTATCAGTTAATACTTTTAATAATAATTCGTTGTCTACTTGTACAAAGTCTCTTACTAACATTTTACGAAGTCCTACAACTTCTTTTAACGGTTGTTCCATTTCGATAGTAATTACTTTTTCGTCGATTAAAATATCTATAATATCGTCATAGCTTCCTGGATCTCTCATGATAAAACCATCTATGATTAAATTCCCAACATCCATTAAAGACTCTATTGTATTGTGTCCAATTCTTTGAAGAGCTAGCTTTGAAATATCATCGCTTAGCCAATTTTGCGACCCTTTAAATAGGTCTAATAGTTCTTCTAAATGTTTTAATGTAATGATAATTTTGTTACGATCGACAAAATACATATCATGTTGCCTCCATTCAATCAATTAAGTTGATAGTCGTTTCTTTTTTATAGTACCATATTCTAGAGAATTGGGAGGAGTAAAAGAGAATGGAACGCTTTTTCTTATATGACGATACAGAAGATACAAAAACAAGATTTGTTAGTTTTACCGGAAAACTGATCCGTTATGACCTAGCAATCGTACAATCAAGACGCTTTTTTGGGAAAGTACTTGTGTTAGATATGCAATCTAGTCGATTTGCTATCATTGGGGCAGATGATTTAGATGAACCAGGTTATTTGGAATATGTTTATAATAAAACCGAAGAAGAGGCAGAAGACTTACGAGAATATTTAACAGAATTACTTGCATAAAAAGAAGGACCATCTCTCTTAATTTGAGAAATGGTCCTTCTGTAATTTGTTACATTTGTTCTTGTTTTTCTAAGTCTATCGTACTTTCAGTAGGTTCTTCTTTTGATGGTGTTTCAACTTGGCGAGGTGCTCTACCAATTTTCTTCAAAATAAAATAAGCACAGCCAAAATTACAGTACTCATATAAGTAATCTTCGAACGAGCTGATTTTTGTATCAAAAGTGGACTTTTGGTTTCGGTCATCAAAAAACCCTTTCAATCGTAGTTGACCGTAACCCCAATCACCAACAATGTAATCATATTTAGCTAAAACATCAGAGTAGCGTGCTATAAATACATCCTCTTGAAAACCATCACGGACATTTTCGATGACTTCATACGCATATCCTTCAGCGATGATCACTTGAACTCCCCCTCTACAGCGTTACTACACTTATCCTTCAAATTGAAGCTGTCTATTTTTTGTTGCTTCATTGACTTGTTCATCAGCATGGTAACTACTACGTACTAAAGGACCAGCTTGACAATGTTTAAATCCTTTTTCCATTGCGATTTTACGTAACTTACCGAATTCAATTGGCGAATAATATTTTTTCACTGGAAGATGTTTTTTCGTTGGTTGTAAATATTGTCCAATTGTCATTATGTCCACATCATTTGCACGTAAATCATCCATAACCTCTATAATTTCATCCCATGTTTCACCCAGACCAATCATTAAAGATGATTTTGTTGGGATCTCAGGTTGCATTTCCTTTGCACGACGTAAGAATTCTAAAGAACGATCATATTTAGCACGGGCACGAACTCTTGGAGTAAGACGACGAACCGTTTCAATATTGTGATTTAAAATATCTGGTTTCGCATCCATTACCATTTGTAAGTTTTCTTCAACTCCCCCTAAATCTGACGGTAAAACTTCCACAGAAGTTTGAGGTGATTTACGGCGAATTGCACGGATCGTTTCAGCTAGGATTCCAGCCCCACCATCTTTTAAATCATCACGTGCTACCATTGTAATAACAACATGTTTTAAATTCATAATTTCAACAGAGTCCGCTACACGTTCTGGTTCTGCTGTATCTAACTCATTTGGTAAACCTGTTTTTACTGCACAGAATCGACATGCACGCGTACATACCGCACCTAGAATCATCATCGTTGCAGTTCTACGCTCACCCCAGCATTCGTGGATATTTGGGCATCGAGCTTCTTCACAAACTGTATGCAGATTTTTTTCACGCATTAATTTTTTTAAGCCTTTGTATTCATCATTGGTGTTTAATTTTATTTTCAACCACTCTGGTTTACGTAAAATTTCATCTTTATTACTAACAGTCATCCTTATCTCCCCTATCCACATCAGATGCGTGTTTTTCTTATTTTTGATTGTTCATAGGCCATCGTTTTATGCAATTTTAGAGCAAATTTATTACATGCATCTGTTGTCAATTTAACACATTAAGTCTATTGTAACAATTAACTTACTTCCATAGTATATAAAATATCATAATTATTAGGGAATTAATTTTGTTCATATGGTACCGGTACTTCTATCGATGGTTGCGCACCATCTCCTCCTGACCAAATGTGTGGTACTGGACTTTGAACAAGACCAATAGCTACAGGGATGTATTGCTCGACAGTTGCGGATTCACTTGCAAACGGAACAATAATTTGTACATTTACTTTGATTGTAATGCCAACTTCCACTTTCGCATTATTAATACCAAATTCCGTTATATTCGTAATAATATCACTATTCACATTGCCTATAATATGGAATCGTATTGGAATTTTTGGGCCAAGATTTCCGAGTATCGGTAGGTTTAGCGCTTGACCTAGAGGAACAAAAAAGACAATGCCATCTCCAGCTTCCATACTTCCTACGTCATACTGTACATTCTCCAACTCAGGCAGATGGCTCAAATCCCCTTGTTCTGCTTCTTGTAAGTTAAGCTTTACTAAGCTAACGATTTCCGCTCTTTCTTTATTAATAATTTCTGTGTTGAACTTCGTTGTAACCATCTCATTCGAATTCGTTGGGACATTTTGAATAATTTCATTAACATTCATTACTGTTTTTGAACTTATTGCTCGCGAAACAACATGAGATGCTATTTTATAGGTTTGTACTTTTGCATAATCTAAATAGGTAGGTAATAACCGATCGTTAATGAAAACTAAAAATAATATGATACATGCAAAGAATGATAAAAGGAAAATCGCTAGTTTGTTAGATTTCCCAAATTTTTTTGCATGATATTTTCTTTTTGGATTACGGGAAAACATAATATTTGACCTTCGAGAAAACAAAAAATCTCCTCCTATTCTATAAACTTATGAACAGGAGGAGATATCTATTCAATGTGTGTAAGGTAATCCGTTTCAATCTTTTCAATTACTATATGTGGATGCTCTTCTAGGCTAAGCATATATGTAGATTTTAAGATTGCACCATTTTCTTCAAAAATACGAACAAAAGGAAGCGAAGAATGATTTAAACTTTGCTTTGCAATGATGCCTCTTCTACCATCTGAAAGCAATACCATCGTTCCATTCGGATAATGGACAATGCTTCGTTTAAGAGCTTCAACAACCTCTATATCAAAAGTAATACCACTTCCAGATTGGATTAATTCAATCCCTTGGGATGGTAGCATTTTATTTCGATAGACACGATCAGAAGTAACAGCATCAAATACGTCTGCTACAGCGATAATTTTAGCATACGGATGAATATCTCGTTCTACCAAACCACGTGGATAGCCACTTCCATCTAATCTTTCATGATGTTGAAATGCACAATGAGCAACTAACAATGAAACAGTATGTAAGTTTCTTAAAATATCAAATCCGTAGGTTGTATGCTGCTTCATTGTTTCATATTCTTCATCTGTTAAACGTCCTGGTTTTAGTAGAATACTAGTAGGAATTTGTAATTTTCCGACATCATGTAATAGAGCACCAATTCCGATCGTTTTTAATTCACTTCGGCTATAGTTTAATTCTTTCGCAATTGCAATTGAGTATAATGCAACTTGGAAAGAATGTTGGTATAAGTACTCGTCGTATAAAAATGAATCCGTTAATACGGTTAGCATTTCACTATTACTTAAAATACTTCCTAATATGTCGTCAACTAAATTCCCGATTTCAGCTGATTGTCGATCTAAAATATATGAAGCTTTCTTTCCTCCGACGCCTTTTAACTGATGAAAGGATTCAGTAATTTTATTAACTGCAGCCAGTCTCATTTCAACAGGGATTGACTCATTTACTTCAATTCCTTTTGAAATTTCGTCATCAATATAGACGTATTTAATATACAATTGATTTAATCGATTAATAATCGATTCGGTAACAACGACATCTTTCTGCAATAAAGGTCGTCCGGCTTCATTCCATATTGTTTTTGCAATCACCATTCCAGGTTTGAGTACATCGAGGGAAATAAGTCTCATGTTAAGCTCCAATCATTAATTCGGGTTGTAAACAATGATAAAAAATTCTCTATACATTGTCAATTAAAGATAGTTTTCCCCAAATTTTGACAAAATGTCTCTAAGGAATAAAGGGAAATAATATTTCTTCTTTGCTTCTTTAAAACTTGGAAAAAAGTAACCAAAAGTAAACATATCTAAAGTAGCCAGGCGATATGTTTGGTCCATACTTGCTTTCTGACCAGCAATCATTAGTTCGTTATCATTATTAAGTGAAAATTGATAAGTTAGCAATTTACCAAAAATAGTTCCTCTAAAACCTAACCCTTTCAATTCTAAAAGTGGCCAATCTTTATTTTCAGAGAGCAATAATACTTCCTTAATTTGGCTTCCACTTAATTCTATTACACATGCGTTAATAGGATGTGGTAAAATTTTGTGAATGTCGTATCTTGTAACAATCCCTTTGTTTAAACCATCCAGGAAGAGTCCCGCGTTAAACATCGCACAATCTGCACCTGTAAATTCAAGTAAGCATTTTGCAAATAATCTAGAGAGGTTCGAATGATGAAACCATTCTTTATTATATAATTTTGATGTTTGAAAAACCGGTTGCGAAAGGAGTTCCTTCCCCTGTATAGCTAGTGAGCCGACAAAACCACTTTCCCCTTCAATTTCGGGTAATAATGCGTTTTCAATTACTGTTTCTTCTTTAGTGATTATTTTTCTTTTTTGTTGATCGAATTGAATTTGTAGGTGACCTGTATAAGCACCAAATTTTCCACAACCCGTTAACAATACTTGGTCGACCATTTTTCCATCTAAAAATAAATGGTGCGTGTGTGAACCTAATATCACATCGATATCCGGACAATCTTTTGCTAATAGTTCATCATCTGTAATCCCTAAATGGGATAAACAAAGAATGATATCAACCTGATCTTTTAATTCATTTACACTATTTTTAATGGCCTCTTTTGGGTCTGTGACTGTCCAATTAAGTTCTTCATAAAATACTTGGAACATGGCTGTTGCACCTACAACACCAATTTTTGTTCCATATTTCGTAGATAAGATGGTATATGGCTTAATCCATGCTGGATTTTTCCCGTTCCTAGCATTTATATTGGCAACAACAACTTCAAAATTCGCCTCATCATACAAGTGATATAAATCTTTATGATCTAGTGTAATTCCTTCGTTATTTCCTATTGTCACAACATCATATTGTGCTTCGTTTAATAATTTTACATTGCCCTTTCCAAGTGTTGCTTCTGTATAAATATTGGAACGATCAAGATGGTCACCGATATCTAACAGGAAACTTGGTTCACCTAATTTGGCAAAAGCAACTCGCTGTTCTTTAATGTAGTATTGCATTCGTGGCCAATATTCGAAGTGGCTATGTATATCATTCGTATGAAAAAAATGTATCGTTTCAATCATCCTTGCCACCATCTTTCAATAATAACTAATCGTCTAAAATAATCCGTCTAATATCGAACGAATACCTAGCAATAATAATATAATTCTTAACGCGTAAATGAGGGTTTCAGATTTCATCTTCTTATTTAAGGAAGAACCTATTTTCGCCCCAACATATGCTCCTATAATAATAGGTAGTGTATAAATCCAAGTTACATTGCCTAAAGCTATGTGACTTATGGAGTTTACTAATGAAGAAAGAAAAACTAAAAACATTGATGTTGCCACTGCCACATGAGGTGGGAATTGGAATAATAAAAGCATTGCAGGAACAATCATTGACCCTCCACCAATTCCAAATAATCCAGAACAAAAACCTACAAAAAATGTCAATGAAATGGCAAACCAAATTGGATAACCATAAATATATTCTTTCCCAGTTCCATCAATGTATTGCTTTTTTGTTCCATGTTCTACAAACCATTTTACAGGTTTTAGTTTGTCTTTCACTATTAATAATAATGAAAGTATTATTAACAGAATACCAAAATATAAATTAAATGATGGTAAATCTAAAAATTTGTTGACCCAAGCGCCAACCATTGTACCTGGTATACAACCTATAAAAAAGATAAGACCACTCTTATAATCCACTGTTTTTGATTTCATATAAGATAATGTCGATGATAACCCTGTAAAAATCATCATAATAACAGAAAGCCCAACAACGGTTTGAGGGGTTAATTCAGGAATATAACCGAGTGTTATTCCTATAAATAGAGTTGCTGGAACTAAGATGACTCCTCCACCTAATCCAACTAAAGAACCGACGACTCCCGAGCAGAGTGCAATAATTGCTAACAATAAATATTCCATTTATAGATCTCCTTCAAACAGGTCTAATTGTTTTGGTGATAATCCGCTATATTCAACATCTAACATGCTCATCAGTTGCTTTGCGTTCTTTGCAGCATGGTGACCTGAGTTATTGTTAAAAAGAACATAAACGTCTTTTGACTGTTGTTTTAGTTCTAAAATTGCATTGGCAATTTGTGAGAGTTCATCTTCATTGTAATCATATAAAAATCGAACTTCACGCCAATTTTGATTATTCCCCGCATTTCGCCAACCATGAATATTTCGACCATGAATTCGGAATAACACTTTCTCTTTTGTTGTTGAAACACTCACAAGCGGAACAGACCCACTACCAGCTTGAGGCTCATCACAAACGGAATGGATTAACCCATTTTCCTTTAGAAACTTAAGCATGACATCTTGATTTTTTTCCGAATACCAAGTTTGATTACGAAATTCAATTGCAATTGGAAATTCACTTAGTTGCTCTTTTACATATCGAATATATGTAACATTTTTTCCTTGGCAATCATACCAAGGTGGAAATTGAACAAGGACCATACCTAGCTTTCCTTCTTCTTGAAAAGCCCTTGCGGTAGCCCTAAAAGCTTCAAACATATCATTCCGAGTATCATATGGCAGTTCATCACGTAAATGGCCTGTAATGCCTTGATACGCTTTTAAGATGAACTGAAAATTGGAAGGTGTTTCTTGACACCACTTTCGCACATTTTTTTCCGGGGGGATTGCATAAAAGGAAGTATCCACTTCAACAATAGGAAAGTGGGCACTATAATTAAACAGTTTGTCTTTTGTTGTGGAATGCTCGCTATATAAAGAGGGATGATCTCCCCAACCTGTCAATCCTATGTATATCAAGAAAATCCCTCCTTTTTATTTTTCTATAATATCACAGATAATTTATAGAGTTTCACATTTTGAATTCCATTATGTATAAAAAAGTGAGATTGAGGAAGCTATCTTACAATGTTGTTTCGGGTGGTTTGGTGTATTTGGTCCTCGAGCGGCGGTCTCATGAACATAGTATCTCGTATTTGGTCCTCGAGAGGCAGTCTCGTGAACATATTATCTCGTATTCATTTCTCGAGAGGCGGTCTCGTGAACATAGTATCTCGCATTTGTTCCCCGAGCGGCGGTCTCATGAAAATATCCTCTAACATTTCGTCCTCGAGATGTCTTATCCTGAGCATAACTTCTCAAAGTTTGTCCTTGTGATACAATCGCATGGACAACTCGTATCGAAATTAATACTCAAGCTAGCTCTCGTGGACAAATTCTTTTAACCCTTATTCCCAAAATCCAATCTTGCGGGCAGCATCTAGAAACTTTTCCTGAGAGCACTCATAAGACGCAAACTCACTCAAGACACTTCCC
>Ga0182747_1002861_pt1 | contig 11875 bp, 10 predicted proteins | sample eDN3rd30CBELigBY_FD_128526 | JGI IMG/M metagenome (GOLD analysis project Ga0182747, IMG submission 128526) | Enriched backyard soil microbial communities from Emeryville, California, USA - eDNA 3rd pass 30_C BE-Lig BY (version 2) (version 2) | ecosystem: Environmental > Terrestrial > Soil >...
AACATAGTCATAACGTAGAACAACACAGTTAAATCAAATTGCACAAATGATGTTTTTTCTTCCCATCAACTAAAAATGACACAATTGATCCATGACGATCAAATGTGTCTTTTTTGTTGTTTCTATCATCCCGATGAGTACTACTTGTTATTGATTGACTTTACATAAACATAAAAAATATATACTTCTAAAAAACAGCACACTAGTCATTGCGATTATGGTATTCTTTCGAATAGAGTAAGTTTCTTGGAGGAACATTCATGAAACAAACAATAGGATTTGTTTTTATCATATGTTGTATTCCCTTTCTATTCATTTTTGGTAATAGTTTAGTTAAGGAATATTCAAATCTTAAAGCATATGAAACCCAATTAAACGAAGATATTCAACTTCCAGAAGTAAAGAGTAGTACTTTACCCGCAAAGATGCTTGATCGGAATGGAAATGTGTTTAATGAAGAATACATTGAGTGGCGTGAGCCGATCCAAATGCAAGATGTGCCGGATATCATTAAGCAAATTTTTATTTTAAGTGAGGATACTGATTTTTATCACCATATTGGATTTGATTTAAGTGCCATAGCAAGGGCCTTTGTTGTGAACTCTTCAAGTGAATCGATAGAACAAGGTGGTAGTACCATCACGCAACAGCTCGTTCGACTACGTTATCTAACAACTGAGAAAACGTATGAAAGAAAGTTAATGGAACTCTATTATGCTTATAACCTTGAAAAGCTTTACGACAAAGAAACGATATTGGAAATGTATTTAAACGAGATGTATTTTGGTAATCGTGTCTATGGAATTGGTTCCGCGGCTACTTATTATTTTCAAAAACCATTGGAACAGTTATCTATCGCACAAATGGCTTTTATAGCGGCTATACCAAACAATCCTTCCTTATATGATCCTTTAAAGCATTTCGACAATACGAAAGCTAGACAGGAAAGATTGATTGATACACTTGCCGAAAATAATATGATTTCATTGGATGAAGCTAAAACATATAAAGCGGAAAAAATTACACTAACAATCAAATCAAAAATCCAGCAACAACCCGCATATAGTACATATGTGTTAGAAGAGTTAAAATGGCTCATAGCCTTCCAAGAGGGTCTTGATGTTAAGCTACAACAAGCCCAAACTGATGAAGAACGTTCAGCCATTATAAATGAAATTAAAAATCGTTATAAGGAAGTTTTAGATTCTGGTATTTTAATCCACACAGCATTAGATGCAGAAAAACAAACTGAAGATCAGAAGAAAATTGATTCTTTACTATGGTTGGATGATTTACAAGCAAGTGCAGTCGTAATCGAAAATAAAACGAGAGAAATTGTTAGTTTATACGCTGGGAAAGACTATCAAAAGTTTGGATTTAATAGAGCGTTTCAGGCTACGAGACAACCTGGTTCTTCTTTTAAGCCATTAATTGTCTATGCACCTCTTTTTGAAACTACCAATTATACTCCTTCCTTTTTAGTAAGCGGAGGTTCATTATGTATCGGGAATTTCTGCCCTCAGAATTACGGTGGTGCAGTTTATGGGAATGTTAGCATTTCTACGGCCTTTAAATATAGTTACAATACATCGGCTGTTCGATTATTAAATACAATCGGTATTGATACAGCATTTCAATATCTTGAGCGTTTTCAGTTCCACTCTCTTGTAGCTGAAGATCACACCTATGCAGCTGCTTTAGGTGGATTAACCTATGGGGTTTCTACATTGGAAATGGCTGATGCGTATAGTAGTTTTATAGATGGCAACTACCAAAGGGCTCATAGTATTCGGGAAGTAACAGACTTAGAAGGAAAACGTCTCTATAGTTGGCCAGAAGAAAGAGAAATGATTTGGTCTCCTCACACTGTTCAATATATGCATTCTATACTTAGCGATGTTGTAAATAGTGGCACAGGGGTAGGGTTATATTCCAACTCATCTTATCTCGGCGCAAAAACAGGGACTACCAATGATTACAGAGATTTTTGGTTAGCTGGTTTAACAAATGAATATACATCAGCTGTATGGCTTGGGTACGACAAACCAAAACCAATGCAATATCTTGAAGACGACCAAATTCATTTTAAGATTTTTAATACGATAATGAATGAATAATGAATCTGAAAAGTGGGTTCAGAGGTGCGAACTTAACGTGACATCTCGATGAAATCACATCAGAAGCAATAGTTATTTTCAAATTAATTATTATAAAAAGAAGATGTTCAAAAGAAGGATTAGCTTTCTTTTGAACATCTTTTAGTTTGCAAATGGTAAACTCGCCAAAACGCCATTATATAATTTTAATAAAATATATAAAATTAACGTTATAAATAAGCTCCAAAATAATATTTCAAAGACGATAAGTCCAATCATCCCAACCATTGTCATAAATTGGCTCATTTTATAGATCGTATAGATAAAATAAATAAAAACAGTTGCGGCAAATACTGCTATTAAAATATATACAGATTGTATACCCAATACGGATAATAAGGACCCAAAAAAGAAAATAACATATCCTCCGCGGGCAACACTCATCGTCTCTCCTTTTTTATCCTTTGAAAAAAATAACATCCCTGTTTCATGGATTGTTTGTCCAATCAGTTTTAACGCTGAAAATAACATAAAGAAACAAAGAGATAAAATGACTAATAAAAAAACACGTAATTCCAAGTCAGTCAGAAATTCTCGCATTCCAGAATAAACACCAATCGATGTCAAAAAGGGTAAAATTTGATTTATAGCAAAAATTCCAAAAGATAAGCTAAACAAAATTATGGTAAACAATGGCAAGTAACCATATACATATGGATTTTTCATGATACATCCTCTACATCTTTTATAGTTCACTTTTTATCATAGCGGATTATTTCTAAATTGAACACATTAACTAGGTAGAAAAATAATAGAAAAAAGCGCGAACTTGTCGCGCTTCCCTTTAATAGTATCTGCCATGTCTTCTTCTAGGGTAATGATAGTATGGAGGGTAAGGATTATAATAATATGGTCGATAATGTGGATAACGATAGTAATCATTGCGGTAATTATCTGGGTAAAGAACATTCCCTAGAAAACCGCCTAGTAATCCACCTAAAAATGGATAACCAAATCCGTAGCCGCCGCCTCCATAGCCTCTATAAAAATTTGTCATACTATTCCTCCTTTTCTTTAGTAACATATGTAAGAAAAGGAGGTGTAGTTATGCAGTTGCCTACGTTGAAGGTTTTCTAATTAAAAACTATTTCGTTCTTGTTGTAAGTCTTTGAATCGTTCTATAAATGTTGCCATCGTTCTTACCATTACACCAGTTCCACCTTTTGGTCCTAAATCATGTCCTGATTTAGAATCTGATGTTCCAGCGATATCTAAATGGATCCATGGAGTGTTTTCAACAAACTCACCAACAAATCCTCCACCAAAGATCATATGTCCGTCACTACCTGGTGAATTGTTTAAATCTGCTACATCTGATTTACGAATACGTTTTTTATCGCTTTCAGTTAATGGCATACCCCAAACAAATTCGCCCGTTTCAATACTTGCTTCGATAAATGCATCAAAAAATGCTTCGTTATTAGATAAAGCACCTGTTTTATCAAAACCTAATGCTGTAATAACCCCACCTGTAAGTGTTGCTACATCAATTAGATAATTAGCACCATGTTGTTTTGCATATGTCACAGCATCTGCTAATACAAGGCGTCCTTCAGCATCAGAATTTAAGATTTCTACTGTTTTACCACTATACATCGTAATGACATCATCTGGTTTCATGGCATCACTTGAAATCATGTTATCAGTTGATGCAATTACAGCAACTACATTTTGTTCTGGGCGAAGTTCACCGACAATTCTCATTGCTCCTAAAACAGCAGCAGCTCCCCCCATATCACCTTTCATACCAACCATGCCAGTTTTCGTTTTAATTGAATAACCGCCAGTATCATAAGTGATTCCTTTACCAACTAGTCCAATTACATCTTTCCAGTCTTCAGTTGCTTTATATTTTAACGTAATCATTCTTGGTTCGATGGATGATCCTTGGTTTACAGCTAAAACGCCGCCCATTCCAAGCTCTTCAAGTTCTGCTCTTGTTAAAATTTCAACTTCAAAATCATATTGTTCAGCTAATTGAACAGCATAGTTTGCTAATTCTGGTGCAGTTAGAATGTTTGGTGGTCTATTCACTAAACTTCTTGCTTCATTTACAGAATCTGCGTACACTTTTCCTACTTTAAAGCTTGCAGCGACTTCATTTCCATCCGCTTCAGTTAAAAACTCCACAGATTCAAGATACGTATCTGGTTCGTTTGAAGTTGTTTTGTAATGAGGAACTGTATAGTATCCCATTCCAATTCCTTCAGCAGATAAAAAGGCAATATCATTTTCATCAATGGGTGCAGCAGTAAATGACTCTAACCAGATAGAGATTGTGTTAGCTTTCAGTTTCTTTAATTCTTTTCCTACTTGTCCAAAAGTTTCTCTTAAAACTTGGTCTGTTAATGTTTTTTGATCGCCTAATCCAACAAATAAAATTCTCTTTACATTTGGATTAGAAGAAATAACAGGAAGTTTCGTTAATTTTTTTTGGTCTGTTTGAATATCCCCTGATTTAACCCACTCTTCAATTGGAGTTCCAAAAAACGAAATAAACTGATCCCAACCTTTAACAACGTTAGAATTTTTTCTTACCCCTACAATTAGTAATTCTGATGAAACTGTTTCAAAAGTTTTTGTTTCTTTAATAATGTTCATATTGACATCCTCCCTTATTACCTATTTTATAACTAAAAATGCAATTTACAATAATGTTGTTTGATTTTTATGAAGAATGAGTTATTTCTCCGTAGGGAGTTATGCTATACTCTAACTATAGTTTAAGAAAGGTAGGGATTTATCGCTTTGGCTTTATTACAGAATACACCTTTATTATTAGCACTATTCTCCATTCTGTTTGCTCAATTTATTAAAGTACCAATTCATTTTGTGTTTACCAAAAAAGTAAATTGGTCACTTATGACTTCAACTGGAGGCATGCCTAGTTCCCACTCAGCTGCTGTAACAAGTTTAGCAACTGCTGTTGGTTTTGAAACTGGTCTAAATTCCCCTACCTTTGCAGTTGCTGCCATGTTTGCAGGAATCGTAATGTATGATGCGAGTGGTGTCCGCTATCAAGCAGGTCAACATGCAGCTGTACTAAATAAGATTCGTGATGATTTGCATGTGTTCTTTAGTGAAATTTCTCGTTGGCCAGATAAAAATGAGGAAGAAAAATATAAAGAGCTGAAAACACTTTTAGGGCATAAACCGAGCGAAGTTTTATTAGGAGCAATTACTGGTATACTAATAGCCGTTATTTTTTACAATTTTATAGGATAAAAAAAGTGCCATCGATTTCGATAGCACTTTTTTATTATGACATTTGTTTGATTAAAACTGTAAGTGAGTACCCACTTGTTTAGAACATTCGATAGCCACTTTTACGAAGAAACATAATGACAATTCCTGCAACTATTGCTCCTACAAATCCTCCACCTAAAATTGCAATATCTACAATTTGTAATGAAAGTATTTTATCCCATAAGGCAGGGAATGCTGTTCCCGCTTTAAATATGTAATCTAAGAAACTCACTTCATCAATAATGAAAATAACAACGATTGGATAAAGAATTGCCATCAACCAAGTCATGCGAAGTAGCATGTTCAATAGAAACCCAATACCAAAGAACATAACAAAGAATAGTACGATCGATATAATTAACTGTACTATGGAAACTGAACCGCTCATATTATGTATACCTCCGATTTTCTCTTAACTAGTTTAACCTATATGAGAAGGGCTTTCAAATAGAAAAGTGGTGAATGAATGGACACAAAAGTGCGATTGTGTCTATTCTTTTGCGACGAGCTTTTTTGAGCAGCGCAGGAGTAATGGATCTGATCTGCGAAATGCAATTTATTGATAGTAAATCATATTTATTCGACAGCTTTTCTGTTTTCCTTAGTTTTTTGTCTAGTAAATCACTTTTACTCGACAACTTTTCTCGCTCCCCTTGATTTTTGTCCAGTAAATTACCTTCATTCCTCACTCTCCAGCCACTTCAACTCATCCTTCGCAAAAACCCTTTCTCACACTATTATTCCACACACAAAAAAACCAGCGCCCACCAATGTGAGCGCTAGCTAACTCAATCTTTTACACTACTCCAACTGCTTTACCATTTACAAATCTAGGACTATTCCATAACACAATCCATTTTCTCACTGCTGTAATAACAATGATTAGTCCAAGAATCAACATAATGACTGACAAGACACCGTTTAGAATTGAATAGCCACCTGCAGCGCTATTCCAATAAACATTCATAATCATCCATATACCTGCAACATTAACTGTAATGTATAAATAGATTAATGGAATGATACAAGTTAATACATAGATTCGTTTTGTTGCCATTTTAAGAATAACTGTTGCCCCTAAAACTAAACCGATGGAAGCCATTAACTGGTTCGACACTCCGAATAATGCCCAAATTGGTCCAATTTCTCCTGAGTACAACAGGTACCCCCACATCACACACGCTAAAGCACTTGCGATAATGTTACCAGGCAACCAATCTGTTCGTTTTAATGGTTTAATGGCATCGCCTAAGAAATCTTGAATGAGGTAACGAGCTACACGAGTTCCAGCATCAATCGCAGTTAAAATAAACACAGCTTCAAACATGATGACAAATTGGTAGAAGAATGAAGCTAATCCTGCAAACCATGGAATGCCGATAAAGATCTGCGTCATCCCAACAGCTAACGAAACCGCTCCACCAGTACGGCCTTCCAAATCCATGCCTATTGTTTGCGATAAGGTCGCTAAATTAGTAGGTTCCATTCCTAAAGTTGCATAAACAGCAGGTGATGCATTAATCGCAAAATAGTCGCCAGGAAGTAACGATGTAGCAGCTACTAATGCCATGACCCCTACTAAACTCTCCACCAACATTGCCCCAAACCCTACAACACGAATATCTTCCCAACGGTTCAGCATTTTCGGAGTTGTTCCTGATCCGATAAATGCATGGAAACCGGAAATAGCACCACATGCAATCGTAATCGATACGAACGGCCATACAGGACCTGCAATTACCGGCCCGCCACCGTTTACGAATTCAGTTACAGCAGGGAACTGAATAACTGGATTTACAATGAATACCCCGATAATGAGGGCAATGAAAACACCAATTTTCATAAAGCTACTTAAATAATCCCTTGGTGCAAGTAAGAACCAAACAGGAAGTGCAGCTGCAAAGAACGCATATACAGGTAAAACAATAGCTAGCGTTTGTCGATCAAATGTTAATAAATCACCAAATGCCGTACCTTGAATCATTGGTCCAACAAATACACCAATCAACAATAGGATAAATCCAATCGTTGATGTGACCAATAAATTCCCTGTTTTCTTATATGCAATCCCTACTAACATCGCTATCGGAATTGTAATTGCAACAGCGAAAGTTCCCCATGGATTACGTTCTAATGCCCCTAGAACAACCATAGAAAGACCAGCCATTGTAATGGTAATAATGAATAACATCGCAAGACCTGTACAGAAACCTGCAACTGGTCCGAGCTCTTCCTTCATTACTTCTGAAAGCGATTTCCCTTTACGGCGCATAGATGCAAATAACACCACTGCATCATGTACCGCGCCTCCTATTACAGCCCCGATTAATAACCAAATTAGCCCTGGTAAATAACCAAACTGCGCTGCAAGTACTGGACCTACTAATGGACCGGCTGCTGCAATCGCAGCAAAATGATGACCGAAAGCAACCCATTTATTTGTAGGTACATAATCTTTTCCATCTTTTAATGCGTGTGCTGGAGTTAGTTCTTTTTCATTCAATCTTAAAACTTTCTTTGTGAAGAAATATCCATATAAACGATACCCTATAACAAGTACACAAATCGCACCTATTACAATAGTTAATGCGTTCATAGCAAACCCCCAATTGTTTTTCAATCGTTAGACATTCAGCTATACATCCACACTATAAATAAAATCTACTAAAAAGTTTGCTCGAGCACTTTTTCATAAGATATGAATCTAAGAATATCCCTATGCACAAAGAATCAATTAATATTTGTAATAATCTGAACTATTTTGCGATATTAAGTCCTTTATCCTATTTATTTATTAAAAAATAGTTTATAAGTCGAGTATTCAAATACATCGCCTGGATTAATATCTTCTCTCATTCTCAATTGATGATGTTTTATTTCATGACTAGCCATTTCTCTTAACATAACAGAAGCTTCTCCCCCGTTTACCAATTCTTCAACCGTTAGCCATTTCACTTCCGCTATTTCTCTTTCTTGAATCGTAAATTGCCGATGCTCGTCTTTTGGCTTACAATAAAATATCGCCATATTATCACTGATTTCTTGTCGAATAACCCCTGTTCGTAAACCAATCAAACCCGTTACTTCACAATCAATACCAGTCTCTTCTTTAACTTCCCTAACAACAGCTTCATCTGCAGTTTCGCCTACCTTCACAAAACCTGCTGGCAAAGACCATACCCCTTTAAGTCCACTGTATGTTTTTTTTACAGCGAGCCATTTCCCTTCAGAATTAATCACAATTCCCGCAACTCCTAGCCAAACTTTTCCTCGTTCTTGTTTCATTTCATTCATCCTTATCTTTGTCTTTATCCACTTTTCTCTATTATATAACTACTGTTAACTAAAACTAAAATATATACAAAAAACTAACGATCGATTATTGATCGTTAGTTCAAAAAGCAGTATTTATTTTTTCGGTATGACTTTTGTTTTCAAAAGATAATTAAAGTTTAAACTGTCTTACTAAAGCATTAAGTTCTTCTGCTAAATTGGCAAGTTGTTCGGAGCTTCCTGCTACTTCTTCCATTATGCTGCTTGTTTGTTGAACAGAAGCTGAAGTTTGTTCAATGCCAGCAGCAGATTCTTCAGATACCGATGCAATCTCTTCAACTGAACCATTCATCTCTTGTGTACTTGCTGAAATGTCTGCTAAGTTTTCTGCGATGGTAGTAATACTATTTACCATTTCTATTACGGCAGTAGAAATTCCTTCGAAAGTTTCTCCAGTTGATTCAATTTGTGTCTTCCCTTGTTCTACTTCTTTATACCCTTCTTTTAGCGAATCAGACACAAAAAGAGTTTCTCTTTGAATGTTGTTTACGATATCTGTAATATCCGTGACAGAAACGGATACTTGTTCAGCCAGTTTTCTTACCTCATCAGCAACTACTGCAAATCCTTTACCGTGCTCTCCAGCCCTTGCAGCTTCAATTGCAGCATTTAACGCAAGAAGATTCGTCTGATTGGCTACATCCTTTATGACAGTAACTAGGTTTGATATTTCCTGGGATTGCTTATCTAATCCTTCAACCTTTTTGACGGATTCATTGACAATAGAATGGATTTTTTCCATCTGTTGAATCGATTTTTTCATTAATTCCGATCCGTCATTGGTCATATTTAACACGGCTTTTGAATTTTGCTCTATCATTAAACCACTTTCGTTTGCCACTTGAACTCTTTCTGTAAAAGTATTCATTCCCGAAGCTAACTCACTTGCTATATTAGCCTGTGTTTCTGAACCAGCAGCTAATTCTTGAATAGTCGATGCCACTTGAACTGATCCCATCTTCACTTCATTAGCAGATTGTGATAGTTCCTCACTTTGACTAGTTAATGTCTCTGAAGTTTCGGAAACCTTTTTCATTGAACTTTTAAGATTTGTATGTAATAAATTCATGGCATCTGCCAGTCTACTTGTTTCATCTTTTGTATGAATTAGTAAAAGTTCTTTCGTTAAATCGCCATTTGCAAGATATCCCATTTGTTCAGTCACTTTAACAATTGGTTTTGTAATACGATTTGCAAAGAACCAAATGATGATCATCCCTAGAATTATTGAAATACCACAAACAATAAGAATAATGTTCCACAATTCATTAGCCGGTTGATTAAAATCCATCAAGTAGGTACTAGAGGTTACAATCCAATCCCAGTTTGGATCAATTTTTGAATACGAAACCTTTTGTTCAATTTGTTCTTTATCATTCGGCAAAGCAGAATTATAAAAAGTAAAACCACCGCCGTTATTCGCTACATTGATCATTTCTTGGGCAAATTTAATACCATTTTCATCCTCAGAATCCCATGCATTTTCACCCTCTTTTGATGGATGTGCAATACGTGTTCCATCTTGACTATACACAATCATATATCCATTTTCGCCAAGATCGATTGAAGCGTTTATAGGTCGAGTTCCATCTCCATTCTTCTTACCTAATATAATCTCCTTTACTTTCTCTTGAGCATCTTCAAGAGATATATTTCCTTTGTCCACTTCAGAATTAAAAGCCTCAATTGTTTGAATTGTAAATTCAACACTGTTTTGCAAGTTCGTCTTACCAAGATGTTCTAAGCTTGTAGAGCTTTTCTCGTAACTTGTCATTCCTATTACAATCATTGGTACAATTAATAGAAAAATAGAAATACCAATTAATTTTGATTTAATAGATGAGTTAAATTTAAACTTAGATTGTTTTTCCAATTAAAATACACCCCTTACATTTATCTATTATTTTTTATCCCGCAACAAACCGAATTCTCCCAAAATGTTATGTATTTTTCCCCTGTTGTAACTGCTTGTTAAAATAACACTTTTTCTTTCTTTTAATTTCTTCGGTTGTAATTAAAAAATGAGCCATTTCTTATGATTTAATATGAATTTACATACCTTTTAATATTTGGAATTGAATATTCGTAATATACTAATAATCCGACTTACGCTCTACTTACATCTATATTTTTAGCTATATTACACTATTATTTTCTCGTAAATTCATTATTTCCATAAAATACTCTATCATATATTACAATATTATCGAAACCCAATTCAACCTAACATTAGAAATTTTTTAATATTTTAATAGATTTATTTTTTTACCAATACAAGAAATGGTATGAAATCATTAAAACGACTCCATACCATCCTTACTACTTTTTATTGAATAAATTCTATTGCTCCACCAAGCTAGTTCTTTTATTGAAATATACTTCAGTACCGTTTTCATTACTTTAAAGATACAAAAAGAAAGCCTCCTTCATCTGTCATGTTTTGCAACATCACAAATCAAAGAGACTCATTATTTACAACCCTTTTATTAGGGTTGTTATTATACTTTTTTTAGGATTGCGTACAAACCGATTATTTCCGTGGTTTATAATCATCCTCATTACACTTCAATACAAAAGCTAATTACTCACAAACCTCTGGCGTACCAGTTACTTTTGCTGTTCTAAATGATGTTCCACAACCACATGATGCAATGGCGTTTGGATTGTCGATTGTGAAGCCGCCACCCATGAGTGATTGCTTATAATCAATATTTGTTCCCATTAAGATTGGTGCATCTTCGCGGGAAACAAGAATTTTAATACCGTGTTGTTCATCAATAAAATCCTGATCTTCATCAAAATTATTCTCAAAGTTCATACCATAAGAAAGTCCGCTACAACCTCCACCGTGTACAGCAACACGTAAATATGCACCATGTTCTTCGTTATGCTCTTGCATCTCTTTTATACGAAATGAAGCTGCTTCCGTTAAATTAATTACTTTCTTTTCGCTTGTCATCCCTGTCACCTTCCTTCTTCTGCTACATATATGATATCAATTTTCTACTTATTAAATCAATCATACTGCTTTTTCATAAATTTCACAAATAGGTATTTTGTTATACAATCTTACAATGAATTCCTGTTATAATAGTCTTATAGATTGTAATTAGAGGAGTAATAACTATGGACATTACACC
>Ga0182747_1002862_pt1 | contig 11870 bp, 9 predicted proteins | sample eDN3rd30CBELigBY_FD_128526 | JGI IMG/M metagenome (GOLD analysis project Ga0182747, IMG submission 128526) | Enriched backyard soil microbial communities from Emeryville, California, USA - eDNA 3rd pass 30_C BE-Lig BY (version 2) (version 2) | ecosystem: Environmental > Terrestrial > Soil >...
AGGCCCAAAATTCCTGGCCAAGCGTCATGGGAACGGCATCCTGCAGCTGGGTTCGTCCCATCTTGATGATGTGCGCAAACTCGTCGCCCTTGGCGCGCAGAGCGGCGCAGAGATTATCCATGGCCCGGGTGAGGTCGCCGTAGCTCAAGAGAAGACTCAACCGGATGGCGGTCGGATACACGTCATTGGTGGATTGCGACAGGTTGACGTGGTTGTTGGGGTGAAGGTGTTCGTACTGCCCCTTTTCGTATCCCAAAAGCTCCAGGGCGCGATTGGCGATCACCTCATTGGCGTTCATGTTGGTCGAGGTGCCGGCACCACCTTGGATCATGTCGACGACGAACTGATCATGCCATCGTCCGGCGATCACCTCGTCGCAGGCCGCCGAGATCGCAACTTCCAAACTTTCCGGGAGAAGGCCCAGCTTGCGGTTTGCGCGAGCGGCTGCCTTCTTCACCATCGCCAGCGCGCGCACGAAGTTCGGAAAATGGGACAGTAGTGTGCCTGTGATCTGGAAGTTGTCCAGGGCGCGGGCCGTCTGCACGCCGTAATAGGCGTCAGAAGGAACCGCCAGATCACCCAGCAGGTCGTGCTCGACGCGTGTGGAGCTACGATCGGCCTCGAGGCGCTTGGGACTGGTTGGCATCACAGGGTCTCCGAGGTCTTTCGTCGTTCAGCCAGTGGTATGGCTCGCCAGGGCATAGACAGCCGGTGCTGGCGCCGCCTCAGACGTCCATGGACGCCCAAGCGACATTTGCGTCACGGTGTCGTAGACCGGCAGGCCGCATTGAGAGACAAAGCGGGCAAAATCACCCTCCGTCTGCGCCGTGTCGATGCGCAGGAAGGTCCCCGCGTGTGCCGCCACCAGAGGCCGAACCGTCGCGATCGCGTCCTCGTCCGTCGCTGCAATGACCGGTCCCACCACAGATCCGCGTCCGAAAGGACGGCATAAAGCGACGGCCTCCAGGTTTCCTTGGCGGCAGAGCACTGTGCCGCGCGATCGCGTCACCAGCGAAGCAAGGAGGCTTTCCCGGTCGGCGCCCCTGGCGCGCCTGTCCAACTCGCAGAGAGCGGCAAAGTCGGAAGGGCGGAGGTCTCTCACTTCAGCCTCGGCGGGAGGCGCCACGTCCGGCGGCATCGTCGCCTCCCCTTGGCGTTGGTAGACGGTCCTTTCATCCACAAAACCAAGCGAGAGACACAGGCGGTGCGCCGCCTCCGTGGCATGAAGGCCAAGAGAGCGCCCTTGGGTGCGCGCCAGGGAGTGGTGCATCAGCCATAGCCCGCCGCCGTTAGCCTGCAGGCGGGGCGGAGTGATAACCATGCCGATCGTGGCGAAATCATCGCCGAACGGAAACCACATGGCCGAACCGTAAATGCGGCCGATAGAGTCCAGCGCTACAATCCCTTGTCCCACCTCGCGCAGTATCTGCCAGTCCTCGGCCCGATGAGGCCAGCCGACGCTCAGGGACAGCGCATGGAGCGCTTCGGGCTCTACATCCATGATGTCGCCGAGACGCACGGTGAAGGCATCAAGGAGAAACGTATCGTCCAGCATGATCGCACCTATTGCTTGAGGGCCAGCCTCGTCCTAGCAGTCAGCGTGTTCTACGGCATCCCTTAACGCCGTCACGAAATTATCAAGATTCGCTCTCAGCATGTAGATGTGAGGCGAGACGCGGAGGCCCTCGACATGCTCGACCTTGCGGTATTTCACGTGAACCAGGTGTTTCTCTCGCAGCTCTCGCTCAAGGTTTTTGGAATCCACGTGATCGATGGAGAACATGCACACGGCGCCGAGGTCATCGGTGTCCAACGGCGTATGCATCCGGAAACCGGGGATGTCGTGAGCGAGGCTCACCCAGTAGCGGGTCAGCTCCTGCAACCGTGCGTGAATGTTACGCACTCCGATCTCTCTATGGAGCTGGATCGCCGGCGCAATTCCAGCCTGTATCGCTGAATTGTAGGTGCCGAGGTTCCAGTGATCGAATTTGTCGATCCCGAGAGGCGGTTGGTCGAAGGGCGCGAGCAGCGGCCAAGTGCGGTCGATTTGGGATTCCTTGACAATCAGCATGCCGTTGCCAACCGGTGCGCCCAGCCACTTGTGCAGGCTTGCCACGAAGAAATCGCAACCGAGCTCACGAAAGCTGACAGGCATCTGCGCAAAGGTCTGGGCACCATCGACGACCGTGACGATGTCATGTGCGCGCGCCAAAGCGCACAGTCGTTGGACAGGCAAAACCCGGCCGTTCCAGTGGAACATGTGGGTAAGTTGCATGACGCGGGTGCGCGGCGTAATCGCCGCTTCGAAGGCGGCAACGATGTCGTCGTCGCTGGCCATAAGATCGAAGCGGCAGGTCACCGCCTCAATGCCGTCCCGCTGCTGCCGCTGGAGCCAGCCCGCGCGCACGCTGGGATAATCCCACGGTGACAATAGCACTTGGTCGCCAGGGGTGAGTGGCAGGCCAAAAATGGCCGTGGACAGGCCCTCCGACGAATTGCGGTTCAGGGCGATTTCATGCGGCGCGCAGTCGACCAATATAGCGAGCTGCTTCTTGATGTCGGGGAGTGCCGCATCCAGCTTGCTCCACATGTTGACATCGGGATTCTGGCCTATGAACAGATAGGCGTCGATGACCGCCTGCTGGACGACGAGCGGCGGCGGGCTGACGGCTGCATTGTTCAGATTCAGCAACGGCTGCTGGGGCGGATAGGCCGCCCGGACCCGATGCCACGCCTCTTCCCCAACATCGATGCCGGCAATCGGCCCCGGTGTCGTCCCTTGCCCGGTGCCCTGAGGCTCGATGGCGGGTAAACTCATGCTCTGCTCCTTCGCAGCGGCAAATCAGATCGACCCGACTTCCACCTTCGAGCCGTCCAGGAGGCGCGAGAGGCGGAAGGGAGTGGGATCAACACAAGGCGTATCGTTGGCAACCAGGTCGGCAGCCAGACGCCCGATCGCTGGTCCGATACCGAAGCCGTGGCCCGAACACCCTGCAGCGAGGAAAAAGCTCTGGATCCCTTCCACGGAGGAGATGACCGGCACCGCGTCGGGGGTGCAGTCCACATAGCCACCCCAGCTCTCTGCCACCTCAACACTGGCCAGGGCAGGGAAGAGCTTTCTGACGCGCTGCAGGGTCGCGGCGATGGCCCGAGGCTTGGGCGAGGGGTCGAGGACGCGGATGTGCTCAAAGGGGGAGGGTTCGTCCAGGCGCCATCTGCCCAGCGCTTCCGGTCCCTCGAACAAGGACCTGCCAACGCCGATCTCCACGGCCTTCAGGCGCTTGACGAACATGGGCATGAAGGAGCGCGCGTAGCGGAGGCTCTGTGGGGTGATCTCCAGCACCGCCTTTCCGCTGATGGCCAGAGTATAACTGCCATCGATGCGGCGTGTGAGCACGCAGTCGGGCGTATAGATCGCCTCCCCAACGTTCGGGGCCGGGCGGGTGCGCAGGGTACTCTGGCGCACACTCGCCTGAGGAAAGGAAATCTTGTGACGACGGCAGAAGGCGGACGCCCAAGCTCCGGCGGCGCACAGGACCGCGTTGGCCCGGATGAGCCCCTTCTCCGTGACCACGCCAGTCACCGCGCCGTGGGTGATGTCGAGGCCGCGTGCGGCGCAGTTCTGGTGGATCGTGGCACCATGGGCGCGCGCACCTTCGGCGATCGTCGGTGCTGCAAGTCCCGGTTCAGCCTTGCCGTCCTCCAACGAGTGAACGCCCCCGAGCCAGCGACGCCCGGCAGCCGGCATCGCGGTCGTCGCCTCTGCCGCGCTCAGCATCTTCGTATTGACGCCGAACCGGAGCGCCGTCTCGCGCCACTTCTCCCAATCACCGAGCTGCTTGGGGTCATCGGTGGCGTAGATGAGGCCGCAGCGGCGGAATCCCAGATCTCGGCCGATCTCGGCCGTGAGTTCGTCCCAGAGCCGCAGGGCGATGCCGGAGAGCGGCAGTTCGCGCGCATCGCGGTTCTGCTGTCGGCACCAGCCCCAGTTCCGGCTCGACTGTTCGCAGCCAATGTACCCTTTTTCCAAAAGGGCCACCGAGTGGCCGCGCCGGGCGAGGAAATACGCAGCGGTCGCGCCGACAATACCGCCGCCAATGATGACAACATCGACGGCCGCGGGGAGCTTCTCGTCACTCGGAATGCGCAAGATTGAGGGCGACACGGAATAAGACCTGAGATGATGACAATTCGCTAAATGTCAGTATCCGACACCTCCGCCACAGAATGCACTCGAGCAGGCAGTCAAATTCAGAATTTTACGCCGAAGAAGGGGCCTCTTTCGGCAGTTGCTGCAGGCAGGGCGGCCTTAGCATGTGCCTGTTCTTCTCGCCTTGGGCATCCCATGAACACCAGGGTTGGGGAAAGGGAGGTCCGATTCAGGGCGGATCGTTTTGACGGCGACGCGGTCAACAATGATGGGTGCCGCTTTCGGGGTGGCGGAATCCTTATCTCGTGCTTTTTGCTAGATTGCACCCCGATCTGATAAACTGAGGCATCTTCGGAATACGCCGAGGCGGATCCAGATAACGGTTCAATCGGGCTTGCATGGAACGGCACCTTTCCATTTGAGTGTCGCCGACGCCGATGCGGAGGATCACCCCGATATAACATCTTACCTTCGGCATCTGGCTCTCAATGGCCGCTCACCCTACACGCTGCGCAGCTATGCGTTCGCGTTGGCTCATTTCCATGTCTGGCTCGGTAGGCGAGAACTGGTATCACTCGGCCTGACTACTATTGCCGATTACATAAGTCGTCGGCACAGTTCGCCAAAGCCCCCTGAGCCGTCAACCAGCAGTCATCAACTGACTGTCATCTCGGGATGCTTCGGCTTCCTCGTCCATTAAAATCTCCTGACGAGTACACAATAAAACGCTTTTACAAGCGGGTTCAACTTTTCTATTCCTAGGGAACTTTCAAACCCGGTCTGTAAAATCTTGGTCAGCAACTTTATATATCTCAGCGAGGTCGCCTAAGTCCCAGTTCCCTCCGCTCAACACCACGCAAACTTTTTCATCCGGTTTGACGTTTATGGAGCCGGCCAACAAAGCTCCAATGCCAATCGAGGCGGCCGGTTCAGCGATCAATTTAGCATCCTTGGCAAGGGTACGCATCCCCGCGATGATGTGCTCGTCTTTAACGAGAACGATCTCGTCCACATACTTTTCGATAATCGGATACGGGTTTTGACCAGGAACGCTTATCCTCAGGCCATCCGCAATCGTGTTCTTCAAGGGAAGCGATGTGCGCTCCTTGTTCATCCGGCTCTGATAATACTTCGGTGTCAAGGCAGGCTCTGCCCCGATCACGCGCACCGATGGCTTCGTTTCTTTGATAGCGGTAGCGATTCCCGAGATAAGGCCCCCGCCGCCTACGGGAACAATGACCGTGTCCACATCTTCCAAGTCCTGCAGTATTTCACACCCGATCGTTCCCTGGCCGGCCATAACGATTGGGTCCTCAAAAGCATGAACAGCCGCGTATTTGTTTTCTTCAGCAATTTCGTACACCCTCTTCCATCTGGCAGCGGTGTCGCCATCGAAAAGAATGACCTCCGCCCCGAGGGCTTTTGTGTTTTCGATTTTGATTTTTGGCGTGGTGACTGGAAGGACCAAAATCGCTTTTACACCCAGCATCCTGGCGGCATAAGCAAGCCCTTGGGCATGATTGCCCGACGACGTGGCGATAATTCCGTTTGCGATCTCTTCCCTCGAGAGCGAAAGGGCCTTGTTCAGGGCGCCGCGAATTTTGAACGCGCCGGTAATCTGCAGGGTTTCAGGTTTGAGATATAGCTGACAACCAGCAGCTTTCTCTATTTTTTCCGCACGCAATAGCGGGGTGTGCCTGATGTGGGGTTTCAGCCGTTCCTGAGCTTCACGGATGTCCTGAATGGTGGGGTAGTTGCGCATGGCCATCACTCAAAAAACTGAAAGAAAGTGCCAACGTTATTATCTATTGCATTCTGGTAGATTTTGCTGGCTGTCGTATTGTCCTGTATGGCCATTCCTGTGGAATCGAAAATCGTGATTTCGTCATCACTTTCTCGCCCTGGCTTCCTTCCCAACAATACCTCCCCGATTTCGCCATGGATGTCGTCTTTGGTGATGATATTTTCGTTCAGCGGGTGCCAGGTCTCGCCCTTTTCGGTGCATTGCGTGATCGAGTCGACGATGATTTTTGCGTTCCGGAAGAGCTCCGGATCCAGCTCCTGTTTGCCACGTTGATCTGTGCCGATTGCAACGATGTGCGTGCCGGGCTTCACCCAATCTGCGTCCACAAGCTCCCCTCTTTCCCGGGTCGTCGTAATCAAGATATCGGCCTGCTCAACCGCTTCCTTCATGGAGCTTGCGACGATGACAGGAATGCCGAATTCACGTTCAATGTCCGTCTTGTATTTGGAAAGCGTATCCGGGGTGCGGCTCCAGGCGTAGATCTCTTCGATTTTCATGACCTCGTTGATCGCCCGAATTTGCATTCTCGCCTGATTCCCTGTCCCGACCGATGCAATTTTCTTAGCGTTTTTCCTTGCCAGCGCTTTGACGGAAACGGCTCCAGACGCCCCGGTTCTGAGACCAGTGATCAAACTTCCATCCATAACGCAAATTAACGCACCGCTCCTGGCATCAAACAGGAGAATGGTGCCCATGCTGTTCGGCACGCCGTGTTCTGCCGGGTTGTTGGTGAACCCTCCAGAGTGCGCTTTCATGGAGATGATTTCATTGACTTTGTAATAGCCTAGCTTGAAGTCAATTTCTCCACGGCGAGAGGGGAGATGCATCCCGATATAATCAGGTTGTTCCACCTGATCATTGCTGAAGGCTTTGTAAGCCTCTTCCACCGCGCCGATGACTTCCGTCATACCGATTAGCCGTCTTACTTCATCCTTCTTAAGCAGCAACGTTTTCATTAATAATACCTACCCGTTTTGAAGTCGGGGCCTACGCCACACGCCCGCGGCCGAAAGCTTGACACTCTTCAGATCGATCCAAGAAGGCGCACGTTCAAACGTCGAGTAGGACATGTTGAGCTGGGGACGTCAGGGAACAGCCCTCTCGGTCGCCTCCCTCTATCACTCTGCCGCCGCCCCGATTCACCGGTGGTCTCGTCCGGTTCGCCTCTTAAATCACGATAGATGTGGTGAATCAGGAAGTCGCCAAATAGCGCAGCAGCGAACGTGCCCAGCATGCCGATACTGGCCGCCAGGATCGACAAAAACGTGATCACGATGATCAAGCGGGATTCGATGCTCATCTTCATTGCACATCTTGCGAAATGGATGACCTGAATCTGCGTGCGAGCAGTATTGCACCGGGTGCGCAGCAGAAAATGTCGGATACCCCCCGAATACATCATTTTCAACGATTTCGACCCCGATCTGCGAAAGCTAATGCTGCGCCCCTCTGGCTAACATGAGGCCGCTGCCCTTTCGATGGCGCGCCGGCGCGAGCCGCGGCTGTATGCACATCGGACGCAAACCGATGAAGCTGGTGCTGGGGGAACTCGGAGACCGCTGCTCAACATCATCGTGGCCGGGCATTCGCTCTATGAAAGCCTTGGTTTCGACGTTATCGGCGCACGATCCACCGGCATCAAGGTATGGTGGCCACCGTCGAACCCGTTGCACTGCTGGCCGGGAAAGCATCCGCCTGGCTGAGCCGAGCAACAACGCAATGCTCATCGAGCTTGCAAACTGCAACTAACAAGCCAGTAGGGTTCCAGTTTCATGCGATCTGTCTTCCAGAGAGACATTCGCCTAGCGTATCAGTTCTTGAATTGCGTAGTACTGCGGCAAAAGCATCTCGACCTGGGGGCTTTCGCTTGCAGGGATAATTTACGCGCTTATAGAGGCGGCTTGGGTGATCTTAAACTGTGCCGGAGGCTGGCTGGGCCATTCGCCCCTATCCATGACCACTGGTATTTCAACTGCACCCAAGCCGTATCAATAATCCTGAAGACATGGAGCAGGATCGACGCAAGAGTCTTGCGCCCTCTGGGTTTGGTGATCACACTGCTCGGTATAGTCTTTCGCCGCAACGATCGGCAACAAGATAGGACCAGTGATCCGAGATGGATCGAGACGACTTAAGATTCTTCTTGCCTGTTGCCCACACGCCTAGCCCCCAGTTGCAGCGTGCGAGCTTGGCCCTACCAAGCCACCATCAGCCGACGGGTCCAATCACTCGAGTCCGCATTAGAAGCCGTCCTGCTTGAGTCTTGTTCCGACACCTTGTCCTAACCTACAGAAACCCATAGCGATGCGGGCTCGTTCTTCTATGCAAGCCGGTCAAATAACGAGGAAATCCTTGTAGGTCAGCGCAATCTTTTTGGAGATCGTTGCAAAAGCTACCGAAGCACCTTTGCCTGAGCCATCTGCGTCATAGTACAGGACTCCGCTGTCCTTGTCGTAGATGATGCGATCATCCTTATCGTGCGCCTTGCCCGTGTTGTTGGCCCAGAATGCCGATGCTTTCAGATCACCATCCTTGCCAACTCTCGTGAAGGCAGAATTGCTGATCCATAGCGTATCATCGGCAACACGGAAATCTTGGATCGCATCTTGGTTGGTTTTGGCATTGGGCTTGGTGTCAAACACGAACATGTCTGCCCCTGATCCCCCATAGAGCTTATCACGTCCCAAGCCGCCGTAGAGCTTGTCGTCCCCGTCAAGCCCTCTGAGCACGTCACTGCCACCGAGACCCTTCAGAATATTCGCAACCTCATTGCCGATCAAAATGTTGCTGCCGTTGCCGCCGGTGAAGATTACCTGCGGTGGAGGGTCTGCTGGCACAAATGGATGAGGTTCCGAATGACGAGGCAAAAGATCTTCGACCGCCACTGTTCCATCGCGGAAGTGAAAGGCCTCAATCCCACTGATGATGTCTATGCCGAGATCACCATCAAGAGACCATTTGTCCACGATGCTGATTGAGCCATCGGCGTTCTTGGTGATAGTGAAGTCTACGCGCGCACCGTTGATCTCAATGTAGTCATAACCTTCCCCGCCGTTGATGGTGTCGTTGTCGAACCCGCCGGAGAGGGTGTCGTTACCAATCCCGCCATTAAGCTGATCATTCCCGCTGCCACCATAGATGACATCGTTGCCCTCGTCGCCGTTGAGCACGTCGTTGCCGAGATTGCCGGAGATCGTGTCTTCGCCCGTCCCGCCATTTAGAAGGTTATTACCATTGTTGCCGGTGAGGGTGTTATTGAGATCGTTGCCGTTGCCGGTGCTGCCCGTCTCAAGGATCAGATTTTCGACGTTGGCCCCCAAGGTGTAGTTCGTCACAAACGAGATGGCAGTGTCAGTCCCGAGACGATCCCCTTCAATCACAACGTCGCCTTGGCTGACCCGGTAGGTATCGTCACCGCCGCCGCCTGACAAGGTGTCTGGCCCATCGTCGCCGTTGCCGCCGCTGAGGGTGTCGTCACCGTCTTCCGTCGTGATGAAGTTATTGCTGGCATTCCCTGTGATGAAAATGCTGCCCATCTCGGCATAGATGGCGTTCTCGACATTCTCGCTCAGAATAATGTCGCCGCCACCATGATACTCGACAGTGTCTATCCCGCCATTGTCATATTCTTCAATGGCAGCAGAGCCATTGTTGTCGATGATGTAATAGTCGTTTCCGAGACCACCGGAAAGATAATCCCAACCGCCGCCGCCATAGATGGTGTCATTGCTGTTGCCACCCACGATGGTGTTATCGCTTTCGTTGCCGTAACCAACGAAACTGCCTGATCCGGAGAAAACGAGGGCTTCAATATCGGCTCCAAGCCGATACTCCCTCAATATCGTGACAATCGTGTCGTAACCCATCCCTTGATCGCCGTTGTCGATCACAACATCGTCAAGGCTGTTCACATGGTAAGTGTCCGATCCATTGCTGCCGATCAGTGTGTCGGCACCGGTGCCGCCGTCCAGCGTCGAAGCCACATAGTATTGTGCACCTTCCATTTCGGTGGCGATTCTGATGACGTTGTTGAGATTGTTGCCGACGCCATAGAAATTAACGCCGCCGCCAGCCGAGTAAAAGATCAGGTTCTCGATGTTGCCCCCAAGCGTGAAGCTTTCGGTTGGGCCGGACTGGTTATAGTTGTAAGCGGGTCGGAATTCGACCGTGTCGTTACCACCATCCCCCTCCGTCTCAATGACGACATCGCCTGTACCGACAACATAGGTGTCGTTCCCCAATCCGCCTTCAAAGCGCTCGCCTGGGTCGAAATCGGAGTATGACTCAAGTGAATTCTGTGTGGGTGAAGAGTACACTCCGCTAATCAGCCGGTCGTGACCATTGCCGCCGATCAGTGTATCAACGCCGTTCCCACCGATCAGTGTATCATTTTGGGCCGATCCGGTAATCGAATCGTTTTCCCAGCCACCTTGAACCAATCCGGAACCATTGATAACAGCCATACTAACCCGACCCGGATAGAACTCCGCCAAGATAGGGATAACGCTCCACTTGAAGTTCGCAATTAGCTCGTTGGCGCTTGAACTAACTCATTTGGTTAAGACAGGAAAAATATGGGTAGGACAAAGCCCATAAGGCTCATAAAGGCCGTACGATATTCAAATGACCAGGAAGCCCTGGTGGGTCATCTTCAGGTTCTTGGAAACGATGGCGATCTTCACATGACCATCAGACCCGCTCCCATCCGGATCATAGTAGAGGACTGCGGCCCCCTTCGAGCAGATGATCACGTCGGTCGCGCCGTGGGCCTCGTTCTCAACCCGGAGCGCTCCCCGAATCTGGACGGCAGAGGCGGTTCCGATGACGTGACGCCCCAAACGGCCTCACATGAGAGTGGAGGTGTTGAGGACCACGTGAGCGACGCGTCTGTGGGCAAGGTGAGGTAGATTGGGAGCATCTGGCGAGGAGTGCGTTCTAGGTTCATGGAGCAGATGCATCCAGACCACATCGGCAGTACGCCGCGCTTTGTCGACGTGCTCACCTACCTGCAGGGAGCCCACGGAATGAAGCCGACGGTCGTGTCGTGCCGCAGCCCGCCGGCGCAACAGGGCTTAAGGCAGAGCTTTCTATGAGTTTCCGGCCGGCATCGTCAGATCTGCGGCTTCGGGATCGAATCTGAATGACGCGGCCTGAGTGCCTTCACCAGACGGAAATGCACCGGCGGTGATTTCCAATCAAATGGCACCTGGAGAGAAACAGTACAGGTGGTCAGCAGACTCCGTCCCTCCGCGTTACGGACTTCGAATACGAAGCCGGGTCGCTCCATACGCACGCAATTTTGCCATTGGTCGAAATTGATCCAATCACTCACCGATGCATCCTCGTAAACTCTTATCAGAGATAACAATCAGCTAAGGCTTCAATGACATGGGTAGTAGGGGAACCCGGTGCAAGACTGGTTGCAATGATTGGTTGCGGAGGATCAAAGGGAGCAGCCCGGAGCGGACGGCGCTGACGATCACTTCGCAACGACGAATACTGGCCCTGTTCCTTGAAGCTGTGGTGCCGACTCGGTGCGATCCTGGCTCTCAAGTTCCCGCAGATCGTCACCTGGAAGTCGGAAGAACGGCAGGACAGTGACATTGCCGTCATCGGCGAGTACGAGCACTAGGGCCATGCGGTCACGAGAGACCGGCAACGCAGACACACTGAGCGAGGGTGGGATGACTCAATGGCTCTGGCTCGTTGAACGCAAGTAGGCAATGAAGTCAGCACGCTCAACTGCCCCGTCGATTCCAGGGAAGGCCATACTGGTCTTCGGAACCAGCTTGTAAGGAGCCGCCAGATAGCGGTTGACCTGCCTCTGAGATTTTCCTCCACGTTGAGTTAGAGTCCGGCCCCTCACAAGGACGGACAATGAAGCGTTCACGGTTCACGGACGAGCAGATTATTGGG
>Ga0182747_1002874_pt1 | contig 11831 bp, 7 predicted proteins | sample eDN3rd30CBELigBY_FD_128526 | JGI IMG/M metagenome (GOLD analysis project Ga0182747, IMG submission 128526) | Enriched backyard soil microbial communities from Emeryville, California, USA - eDNA 3rd pass 30_C BE-Lig BY (version 2) (version 2) | ecosystem: Environmental > Terrestrial > Soil >...
CCAGTCACCCTTGATGATCTTGCCTTCCACAAACCCGTTATCGAGCGAAATCGGACCAAGGGCATCGTTGAACGAGCAGGTGGCCCCCGGCGGGATCAGGGTGTGGGTGATGTGCTTCGCCGATACCCGGACATTCTCGGCCCGGGCCTCGGAAGACCAGGCAAAACTGGATGATCCCTCGGCCAGGAAATCGGTGATACCGAGGGTGTCGAGATTGTCCGCCCGAATATCGGCCGGAATCTCGCGCATTGGCAAATCCACCCCGCGCTGATCCATGGTGGTGGCCGCATTGACCACGGATGCGGTGAGCTGCTCCATATCCACGGCTTGCCCGGAAGTGTCATGCTCCACCGCATAGACGCCGCCGTCCCAGCCCACAATGGCGTTAACCGGGGCAACATACACATCGTCAGCGATGCCCTGGAGTCCCGTCGCCAGGGATTCTGCATCCAGCGTTGGAGAGGTGGTGGCACCTTCCTCCGGCAAGACCAGGACTTCCATCAGCATCTCACGCGGGATGTCCCAACGTGTGCCGCCGGAAGTGACCGAGACCGAATTGGAAATGAGGATTTCTGCCTGTTCCTGCAACGGTTCCAGATCGGCGGTGGTGATCTGGGAAACGACTGGCACCGTATGGAGTTCCACCGAGGCCGGAGAAGCCGTCTGGATCGCGGATGCCGTATCGTGCACGGCTTGTTCGATGTCCAGTTGTCGGCCATCCCGGTTGGTGAGGATCTTGACCTGGCCTTCCGAGATGTAGAGGCGGGCATCCCTTGCCGCACCTTTGATCTCGGGACCGATCCTATCCAGGAAGCTGGTCAGGATAGCCTCATCCCGGGTGAACACGATTGGGAAGGATTCGTGGATGGTGGAAACGAGCACTCCACTATAACGCTCGACCACGCTACCACCGCGACCATGGGTATAGGCGGCCTCCAGCGTTGCATCGTAATCAATGGCAAACCCCAGATCGGCAAGGCTGGCCTGCCAAACCTGATCCTCAAACACGTAGTCGATGGCGGATTGCTCGAACGGCAGGAAATGCTGCTGGAGCATGGCTTTTGCATCGTCTATGGTCTGTTCGGAGATATCTACCCCACCCACGGTGGTCCCCGGATAAAAACTGCCACGTGTCGTCAGGGGCACGGCAACAGCGGCGGTCGCGCCGAAGGTGGCGATACCTGCTGCAATAAGGCTGCGCCGACTCAGGAGTCGGGGAAATCGTCTCGAAAAATCCAAAGAACTCCTCATGACATCCGGATCGGATAGCGTTGCCTGCCGTGCCCGATGGCCTCGGGACGTGACATCGTCATACGCGGCAGGTATCTCATGAGAGAAAACGTTATTGGGGCGGGATCGGTTTGATTTGGTAGACATAGTGAAGCGGATCCCACATGGTGGCGTGCGGGCTGAGGTGGTGTTCACTGAACGGACGCGTGAAACACCCGGAGATTCCCTTCCAGAGTATAACGTGCCTGCGGCGGAGAATTGTAGCAAATTCCGGAGTTGTGCGTTCCGGGTAGTATGGTTCCCATCGGTTTCGGGCATACAATTGTCGGGCGGCCGGCCTGTTGCAGGCTATGTGACTGATGAAGGGAGCTGGCCGAATTCCGCAAAGAGGAGTGATATTAACATGACAATCAGGTTCGGCGTATTTGTTCCCCAGGGTTGGCGGATGGACTTGACTGCGATCGATGATCCCGTCGAGCAATTCGAGGCGATGACGAGCGTAGCGCGGGAAGCTGACAAGGGCCCCTGGGATTCCATCTGGGTCTACGATCATTTCCATACGACGCCCGAGCCCACAATGAATACGGTCTTTGAGTCGTGGACGATCTCCGCCACTCTGGCGCGGGACACCGAACGGATTCATATCGGCCAGATGGTGAACTGCAACGGGTATCGCAATCCTGCCCTCTTCGCCAAGATCGCCTCGACGGTTGACGTGGCGAGTCACGGTCGCCTCTATGCTGGCTACGGTGCTGGCTGGTACGAGCATGAATGGCGTGCCTACGGGTACGGGTTCCCGGAGACGAAGGAGCGTATGGCCATGTTCCGGGAAGGCGTCCAGATCATCCACAAGATGTGGACGGAGGACAAGCCGGTCTTCGAGGGCAGGTACTACACCATCGACGAGCCGATCAATGAGCCAAAGAGCCATAAGGCAGGAACCAAGGTTCCGCTTTGGATCGGCGGCGGCGGGCCGCAGGTCACCCTGAAGCTGGTGGCGCAATACGGCGACGCCTGCAATGTCGGCGGCGGTAAACCCGATGTGGCGAAGGAGAAGCTGGAGATCCTGCAGGGCCACTGCGAGAAGGTGGGACGCGATTTCTCCGAAATCACCAAATCAAGCACCATCAACGCCTTCCCGATCGCCCGGGGTGCTGATCCGGAGCAGGCTACCGCGAAGATTCGTGCCAAATACGGCGACATGCCGTTCGACAAGTTCGCAGAGGCGCACCTTGTCGGCGATGCGGATGTGATCGGTGAGCGAGTGCAGGCGCTCAGGGATGCCGGGATCGATTATGTGATCAATTACATCCCCGGCCTGGCTTATGACACAGAAGCGATGCGGATTTACGCGGAAGATGTAATTCCAGCATTTTCGAAGTAGTCACGACGGTTAATAATGACGAGAGACGCCACGGAGGCATCATACCTCCGTGGCGTCTCTCATATCGCCTATCCCTTGATTCCGCTGTGGGTGATGCCTTCCATAAAGTACCGCTGGAAAATAAAGAAGACGACCACCATCGGGATCGTGAAGATGACCGAAGCCGCCAGGAGGAGGGACCATTGGGTGCCGAGTTCGGCGAAATCACTTTTGAAGCTTGCGAGGCCGAGCGCCAGGGTGTATCGGTCCGGATTGTTCAGGTAGATCAACGGCGTCATGAAATCGTTCCATTTCGCGTTGAACTCGAAGATGGCAACGGCCACCAGTGCCGGCCGAATCAACGGCAGCATGATGTTCCAGTAGATGCGGAAGAAACTGGCGCCATCGATTCGCGCTGAATCGACGAGGTCCTGCGGGATGGTGAGCAGGAACTGGCGAAGCATGAAGATGTAAAAGGCCGACCCGAAGAGGTTCCCGGCCCACAGCGGCCACAGCGTATTGACGGCGCCGAGTTCGTTCCAGATCAGGAATGTCGGGATCATGGTAACGGACCCGGGAAGCAGGTACGTGGCGATGACCAGCCCGAACAATGCGGTGTTTCCACGGAACCTCAATCGCGCGAATCCATAGGCCACAAGAGAACTGGAAAGTACCACCGAGACCACTCCCAGTATGGAGACAATCGCAGTGTTGAGCATCCACTGGGTGATCGGCGCTTGCCGGAAGATATCCTGATAATTCTTCCAGGTCCATTCCGTCGGGATAAAGCCACCGGAGAACACTTCCGCCGGAGGTTTGAGCGAGGTCAGGATGAGCCAGACAAACGGCAGGCAGAAGAGAAACGAGAGGCCGGTCAGTGCCAGGTAAAGCAGGATATCGCTTGGCCGGAGTTTCTTGCGGTGTTCGGGTTGTTTTCTGTTCATCGCCTCAACACCGGTTGCGGCTTGAAGACGGGGTTCTTCATACGTAATCGTGCTCATCACCGGGTTCTCCTGTGTCCCTTACCGCGTGTCATGTTCGTAGTAAACCCAGCGACTCGAGAATTTGAACTGGATGAACGTTACGACCAGAATGATCAGGAAGAGCATCCAGGCGATGGCCGATGCGTACCCCATCTGGAAATAGCCGCTGCCGAATGCGCGCTTGAAGAGGTACATGACCACGAAGAGCGCTGATCCCTCCGGACCACCGTCCTTGTCGAACATCACGTAACCCTGGGTAAACACGTTCAGGCTGGAGATAATGCTGATCGTGGCGACGAAGAAGGTGACACCTGAGATAAGAGGTAAGGTGATACCCCGGAATCGCTGCCACGAGTTGGCTCCATCCAGTGTCGCTGCCTCGTACAAATCCTTCGGTACCCCCTGCAGGGCAGCGAGGAACATGATCATCGCCGCACCCATGGTCCAGATTGAGGAGATCACGATCGTCGGTTTCGTCCAGAAGGGATCCACGGTCCAGCCCGGGGCTGGCAGATGCAGGGCCCGGAGAAACTGGTTCACGACACCATCGTTGGGGTTCAGGATCCAGACCCAGAGATAGGCTGTGGCGACCGCCGGGGTAATGGCTGGCAGGTAAAACGCCGTGCGGAACACGCCCTTCAGGTGGCGTGCCTTGTCCAGCAGCATCGCCACACCCAGGGCGGTGATGATGTGAAGCGGCACATACATGATCGCGAAGATGAAGGTGTTTCTTAAGGCCAATGGAAAGAGTCGGTCCCGGGTCAGTAGCCGTTGGTAATTATCCAGCCCCACCCATTCCGGAGGATTCAGGACATCATATTTGGTGAAACTGAAATAGAGCGACGCCAGGAATGGCCCTGCGGTGAAGATCACAAATCCGATGAGCCAGGGACTGATCGCAACCCAGCCGGCGATGGTCTCTTCTTTCATATGCCGGGGCCTGGGGTGTTGTGGGCGTTTTGCCTCTGATACCATTGCCATCACGCGTATCCAATCCCTGGTTCTGAACGCTCCTGCCAGAAGCAGATAGAGAAAGCCCGCAGACACTGAGCCTTAGAGGTCTGCGGGCGTTGTTTCCTAGAACATGTCGATCGCGTCTTGCGCTTCCTGATTGGCGTCGTCGAGCGCATCCTGCGGTGATTTGCTCCCGCTCAGCGCGGGTTTGAGCCCGTCGTTTAGCAGCAGGTCATCAAGTTGACCGGCCACAGGGGACTTGCCGATTTGACGACTTTGGCTTGCTTCAAGCAATTCGGGAAGCAACTGGACTGCGTCGTCGAACGCCGGACCGACGGACTCGTAAAGCTCGTCGATCTGCATCTGGTCCACCGCGGTCTTGCCAGTGAGGGAGGGGAAGTAGGGATTGCCATTGTCCTTGCGCAATTGCTTGACGGCTTCGGCCCCGATCCTCCAGGTTTCATCCGTATGCAGGAACTTGATGAATTCCCATGCCGCATCGGGGTTTTTGGCGCCCTTCGGGATATACCAGCCGTTGCCGCCCGAGTACGTCGTGATGTTGCCGTCGGCCCCGCTGCCGCGTTCTCGCACCGGGAGCAGTCTGAAGTTGAGTTCCGGCGCCACCGTGGCGATGGCCGAACTGAGCATCCACTGTTCGTAGAGCGACATGGAGACAATGCCCCGCGCGAACTGCTCGTCACCCTGGAATGTCGTGGCCAGCGCGTCGTAGAGCTTCGAGCCGCCCTGGGCATCGTAGGCATCCACCGCCCATTGCAACGCCTCCACGTTTTTCTCGTCATTGAAGGTCGCTTCAGAGCCGTCATCGTTCATGAAGCTGCCGCCGTTGCCGCGTCCCCAAAGCCAGAAGTTGTTCGCCTGGACACGATGATCGAATCCCCAGCGCTGGACCTGATCGCCGTCTTTCACGACCATCTTCGCGCCCAGTTCACTGAGTTGATCCCAATCGGACGTATCCAGAGAATCGATATCGCCGCCAGCCTCTTCGAGATCGTCGATATTCACATACAGACCGCGGACATCCGCTCCACCCGGAATCCCGTACAGATCGCCATCCCAGGTGGCTTCTTCAATCGCAAACGGATAGAAGACCGATGTGTCGTAGCTGTCTCGCTCGATATAGTCCGTCAGCGGCTGCAGCACGCCGCGGGCCGCCCATGTTGCGGTCTCGACCCGGTTGAGCCAAATCACGTCCGGCAACGTATCGGATGCGGCAGCCGTCAGGAGCTTTTGCTCGTCAAAAGTCTCGACGATCTGGAGGTCTACATCCGGATACGCCTCCTGGAAGGCGAGGACGCGGGCTCGCGCCAGGGGATTGCTCTCCTGGATACCGAACCCCCATTCGGTCAATTCGCCTGAGGCTGAGCCTTCCTGGCGACCGGCCGCACGGAGTATTGCCGGGGCGGAAAAGGTAGACGAAACGGCGATCGCGGCGCTTCCCCCAATCAGACGTCGGCGGCTAACGGGGCGGCGAAGCAAGGACAGATGAGCCATAGTGCTGGGTCCTCCTGCATTGGCATAAATCGACATAAGTCTGCGCGTGCCTTGAAGCGTCCGTACCGACCAGGCTTCGGGAGAAGCGAGTATCAGGGATGCGGACCGTGACAGCCCTCCTATGCAGAAACGGTGCCACTGCCGAGTGTGTATTTGATTATTGAACTGGGTGCGGGAGGGCCATTACCGGAATAGCCTGGAGTTGGCGGCCAGGTGACTCTGGTGTTGAGCAAACAGGGGTTCGCGAGTCCGCGTGATCTCTTTTCTGATCGGGAAGGAATCGCTGGGCAATGCTTAGTCGCGATGTCGATCAGCGATGGGCAAGGTGAAGCGGAAGGTGGTTCCCTGGCCAAGGACGCTGCTGGCGCTGATTTCGCCGCCATGAGCCTTCACCAGTTGCTCGACGATGGCGAGCCCCAGGCCATTGCCTTCGCCCGAACGGCGGGTTTTCTCCGTCTGGTAATACCGGGTAAAGATGGTCTCCAGCTTCTCCTGCTCGATCCCGACTCCGGTATCGCTCACCTCGATCTCCACGACATCCCCATGCTCCCGGGCCTGGACGATGATCAAGCCGCCTTCCGGGGTATGCCGTAATGCGTTATAGATCAGGTTGTTGATGATCTGGCGCACACGGTCCCGATCCGCCAGGACATCGGGTAAATCCCTGGAGACCAGACTTTCGACGCTGATCTTCTGCTGGGACCATGCGAGATTGGCGACGCCTTCCACCACCTCGTTCACGACCGCCGCAACCGGGAGGGGCGAACGGACGAGCCGCAGGTTGTGCTCCTCGATCCGCGCAATCGTGAACAGGTCGTCGATCAGCCGGATCAACATCTGCCCCTCATGCTGGATCACCTTGAGACCCCGCAAGAACTCTGGCGTCGGCGATTGCTCGTGCGCCGACAATCGCTCTGTTGTCCCCTGGATGATCGAGACGGGGGTGCGTAGTTCGTGCGAAACGTTCGAGATGAACGCCCGGCGGGCCCGATCGTTATGGTCGATTTGCTCGGCCATCCCGTTGAAGCTCTCCGCCAGGCGACCGATCTCGTCCATCCGCGAAACCCGGACCCGGGTCTGCAGATTGCCATCGGCCATCGCCTCGGCGGCCCCCGCCAGCCGTTGCAAACGTCGCGACATCACCCGCGCCCGCCAGTAACCAAACGGAATCGCCACGATCAGGGCGGGAATCGCAAAAATCCAGATCGATTGCAGGAAACCGAGCGCCACTTCGCGAACGACTTCCCCCCGGGAACTGCCCAGATGATCGACCAGCGATCCTCCCTGCACGATGAACGCCCCGATCCATTTGCCATCCGAGGTCACGATGGGATACGCGGACACCGTGATCCCGTCATCGCCCATCATTGAGTACCGCGCATTCCATTGGGGGTCGATCGCGCCGGCAAGGTCCAGACTCCGCCGGGCGACATCGCGCTGGGCCTCCGTGGGTAAGGCGTCTATCGGCGAACCGGAGGTGATCCAGTCGTCAGATGTTGCGACCACTGCGCCTTCGGTGTTGATGATGGCGGCGTGTGCGGCGGTGTTCTCTCCCATGTTGGGGGTGATATTGTCCAGCCCGGGGATATCTCCCGCCACCGCCTGCCTTAGCCGACGGTCCATTTCGATCCTGATCAGGCTGCCCGCGGCATCATTGTTCATGCCACGTTCGATCCGGTCCGGATCCATCCATTGCACCACCGCGGCCGACCGTTCACCCAGAAAAGGATCGATGATCCCGCCGCCCGGGGAGAGCAATCGCGATCCCGGCGACCACAGGAGGGCGACCACAATGGTGATCTCAAACAGCAGGATCACCATCAGGACGACGGCCACATACCCCACAATCAGTTGTACGCTGGTGCGTTCCTGGAACAACCGCCAGGGGGATGTGACCCACCGGGTGAGCCGCGCCAGGATCGAGCGGGGAGCAGAAGACGTCGCCATCAGGAGATCAGTTGTCGGCGCCGTTGTTGCGATCGTACTTGTAGCCGACCCCCCACAGCGTCACGATGCGGTCGGCAATGCTCCCCGATCCGCCCAGCTTGCGGCGCAATCGCTGGATATGTGTATCCACCGTCCGTTCGAATCCGGAATAGGTGTCGCCCCAAAGGCGATCCAGCAGGTAATTCCGGCTGAATACCCGCCCGGGATGCGATGCCAGCAGGTAGAGCAGGTCAAACTCCTTGGCGGTGAGATTCACATCTTGCCCGTTCACCCGCACATCGCGGCCACGAGGATCCACTTCCAGGATGTCGTGCGAGATTAACTGGTCGGTGTCGCTGCTGGTTTGGGACTGGAGTTTCATCATTTCGACCCGCCGGAGAATGGCGGAAACCCGGGCCTGCAGTTCCCGGAAGGAGACCGGTTTTGTGAGGTAATCGTCGGCGCCCAGCTCCAGCCCCAACACCTTGTCCAGCTCCGTGGATTTTGCCGTCAGCATGATGATCGGCATCATGTGGGTTTTCCGCAGGTGACGGCAAATCGTGAGGCCATCGACCCTGGGCAACATGAGGTCGAGAATAACAAGGTCTGGCACGTCCGCATGGGGATCGTCGATGCGGTCCATGGCGAACTGGCCATCACGGATTACCTCCGTGCGGTGTCCATCATCCCCCAACGCGCCGGAAATCAGGCGGCCAAGTTCCTGCTCGTCTTCAATGATCAGAATATGCGCCATAACTGGATTTACGTCCGTTGTCATTCGCGATCCGGCCTCCTGGACCGGTGGCATCCAGGCACAGATGCACATACTCCATAGTATGCACGACGTCGTCATGTGCATTAAACGCAAGAGGAGTGGGGCCCCGGCGTATTGATGGACCGGGGCCCCGTGGGGGGAGGTTGTCGCACGTTTGCGTTCCGGCCGGCTGGCTGGTGCCGTATGCGCCGGAAGCTCTTCGTGTACATTCCTACTATTGCAGGGAGATGCGGGAAAGGTTCGACGGGTTTGTTACGATTCTGTGACAAGCAGGACCGGTGATGTTAATAATGAAGCGAAATGGCCTCCACGCACGTTTACATGACTGACGGTGGTCTTCGGAGCATCTTGCGCCGGGAACAGGGAGAACCGGAAGCTCGCTGCTTACGTATGGTATTTTGGGTAGTGGAAAATGTTGACGACGTTCGCCTGGACGTTGTGCGGCAGGACACTTTCACCAGAACAGTGGAACACTTGAAACGACGACTCCTGTCATTGGCAATCCCGGTTGTTTGTCTGGCAATGGCGGGGATGAGACGGCCACCATCAGGTGGTCGAGAGTATGTTGGGGAGCAACGGGAATTTTATGGCGCAGCCAACCACGACATCTGATGTCAAAGGGACAGCCGATCGTCTCTCGGTCATGATGCAGCAGCTCAAGGGTGATGGCCTGACGATGCCGGATTGGTCCAGCGTCGGCAAGCGTCTGCTGCCCCGGGTCATTGCCGGTGCGGGATTGCTATTGTTGGTAATCGCGATTGGCTTGCTCGTTTTCCGCGTCATGTTCGATGACAGGATTTACCCGGCCGTGGTGGTCGGCGATGTTGAGGTTGGCGGTCTCACCCTCGAACAGGCGCAGGATCGCCTGGAGAACCGCGCCAGCACCCTCAATCTCAACAGCATCACCTTTACGTATCAGGGGCAGACCTGGACGCCTACCCTGGCCGAGCTGGGGGCCACGATCCAGACGGATGCTGCCCTGAAACAGGCCGCGGATCTGGGCCGTAGCGACGACGCGGTCTCTCGCCTTGCCTTCACCGGCAATATCATCCGGCAGGATGAGAAGGTCCCGCTGGAATCGACGATCGACCTGACACAACTCGATGCCTGGTTTGACAAGGTTGATGACGATATCGGGAAACCCGCGGTGGATGCCGGAATCGTGGTCAATGGTACCGATGTCAGCTTCACCGAGGATGCCACTGGTATCGTGGTCGATCGCGAAGCAGCGAAAGCGTACATCCTCAATGTGCTGCAGACCCTGCAACCCATTGATGCGGACTTGCCAACCGTGGTTGATGAACCCGATCTTCGCGTGGCTGACCTCGAAGCAGGCAAGGCGCAGGTGCAGGGTATTCTCAGCACCCCTGTTCGCGTTGAGTTCGAAAACCAGAGTTGGCGCATAGAGCCGGAAACCATCTCGCAGTTCCTGCGGGTGAGTTCGAAGATGTCCGACGGGAAGCCCCAGACGGTGGTTGATTTTGACCGGGAAAGTCTGGGCTCATACCTGCGGGAAACCTACGCCGGAGAAATCAACCGGCCACCGGTCGATGCGACTGTCGGGTGGGATGGTGGCGTTTATGCGACCAGCGCCAGCACCGACGGGGCCGCGCTGTTGACGAATGATTTCGCAAATGCCGTGGCTGAAAGCTACCTGAACGGGCACGATCGGGTTGAGATTCCGGTGCATATTACCAAGCCGAAGGTGGATTCCAATAATCTTGATGCGCTCAAGATCGACACGCTTCTGGGGCGCGGTGATTCCAATTTCTCCGGAGGATCGGAAGAGCGGGATCATAATATTTACACGGGGATCAATGGCATCAATGGAACTCTGGTGGCCCCAGGCGAGGATTTCTCTTTCAACGGTGCCGTGGGCGCCATCACCGAAGACGCCGGGTATGTCGTGTCTGGTGTCATTCTGGGTGAATCCATTGGTCGCGATGTTGGTGGCGGAATCTGCCAGGTCTCGACCACGGTGTTCCGGGCTGCCCTGATGGGCGGATTCCCGATGCCCGAGTGGTGGCCGCATACCTATCGCCTGCTTGGCTACGAGCACGACGGTTGGGGGCCGGGCTACGACGCATCCATCCTCCAGATGGGAGACAACCCGGCGACATGGGCAGATTACAAGTTCACCAATACCACCGATGGCTGGCTGCTGGTGCAGGCGTGGACCTCATACCCGTACGCGGTGGTCGAGATTTATGGTCACGATATGGGCTGGGATGTCGATATCTCCGGTTACGAGGAGAGCGGTCCGATCAAGGGTGAAGATATCGAAGTTGTCGATTCCACCTTGCCAGCTGGCAGTATGGTGCCATACGCCTCGCCTTCGGACGGCTTGGTCGTTGGTTTTCTCCGCACCGTCACGGACAAGAACGGGGAAGTATTGAGCGAGCGCTGGTTCGGCACCGAGTTCAAGGGCCGGGGTACGCAGTGGAACGTCAGCCCGGACATGGTCGGGAAATCGCCTGGAGCCTGAGGTATCATTCCGGCGAAGAGGCTTGCGGCATCTCGGGTGCGTTTGGCGATATGAGGTAGGGAATGGGCCGCTTGCGCTTTTCGGCCGGGGGCCTCACCCCAGGACCCTCGCAGCTGCGGGCGGTGGTCTCCCGAAATCGACCGTGAAACCGGGTGATTGCAGAGTCCCCGGAGGAGTGATACCGAATCCGGATGAACAGTCGGGGGTGTTTTCGGACAGGTCTGCGTAATCTCGGTGCCCCGCAGCTGCGGCCGGTGCCCGAGATAGCGACCGCAGGTCGGTCTCGGTGATCGTCAATGAATCATACGGATTTCGTATTACCCAACGCCGTCGCACGCGTTGATCACATCATGCAAACCACTCCAATGAACGGACACCCTGGTTATCGGACTTCCGATTGCCAGGTGTTTGTCCGTAGTACACTCGACGGGAAAATGCGCGCATGCACGCGTTAATACCGAATCCGGATAATCCGTTGAAGGTGGTGTAGGGGCAGACGGCCGAAGGCTCGCTGCCCATCGGCGCCGCAGGCGTCGATCACTAGAGACGACAGTGAAGTGTTCACCCGGATTCCGTATAACTCACACGGGACCAGACAGATTC
>Ga0182747_1002875_pt1 | contig 11830 bp, 13 predicted proteins | sample eDN3rd30CBELigBY_FD_128526 | JGI IMG/M metagenome (GOLD analysis project Ga0182747, IMG submission 128526) | Enriched backyard soil microbial communities from Emeryville, California, USA - eDNA 3rd pass 30_C BE-Lig BY (version 2) (version 2) | ecosystem: Environmental > Terrestrial > Soil >...
AAAAATATGCTTATATTAGGATTTCTAGGGGGAGCGTTTATTTCACTAGGATATCTTTTAGATATTCGTGTAACAGCTAATCTTCCGGAAAGCTGGGGAACATTTGGTTCTTTTTTAGGTGCGGCCGTGTTCCCTCTAGGACTCATTCTAATCCTGTTAGCGGGAGGAGAGCTATTAACAGGCAATATGATGGCCGTCTCCATGGCATGTATTGCAAAAAAAGTATCAGTAGGTAAGCTCCTTTATAACTGGATTTGGATTACCATTAGCAATTTTGTAGGAGCTGTTTTTGTTGCTTACGTTTTTGGCCATTTAGCAGGCCTTATAAGTGAAGGACCTTTTCTCATTAAAACCATTGCATTTGCCGAAGGGAAATTAAGCGAAGGATTTTGGCCATCCTTTTATTCAGCAATAGGTTGTAATTGGTTAGTGGGGCTCGCTGTCTGGTTATCCTATGGTTCGGAAGAAATGAGCGGAAAAATTTTATCCATTTGGTTTCCGATTATGGCATTTGTAGCTATTGGATTTCAGCACGTAGTAGCCAATATGTTTATCATTCCAGCTGCTATATTTGCAGGTCACTTTGGCTGGATGGACTTTCTAAGAAATTTTATTCCGGTCTTTTTAGGAAATGCTGTGGGAGGAAGCATCTTTGTATCCCTTGCCTACTGGATAGCTTATAACGATGATTTAAAAGATGAAACACTAAGTAAAACCTAAACAGTAATACATAGCTTAAAAAGGAGGCAACAACTTGGAAGAGTCAACTTTCTCAATAGAAATTAACGGAAAAACACTCAAAGCAAAACCAGGTCAGTCTATTTTAGATGTAGCTAAAGAACAAGATGTCTTTATACCAAGCATTTGTTATCACCCAAGTTTGGGGACCATTCAAACATGTGACACATGTTATGTAAATGTCGGTGGAGAACTCGTGCGTTCCTGTACAACAAAAGCGGTAGATGGAATGGTAGTGGATAGCCTTTCACCATTAGTACAGGAGGCACAACATGAAGCGATAGACCGTATTTTAAAAAATCATGAGCTATACTGCACAGTCTGTGATAACAATAACGGAAATTGTACGATCCATAATACAGTGGAACTTATGGAAGTGGAACATCAAAAATATCCGTTTACAGCAAAACCGTATCCCCCAGATAATTCTCATCCATTTTATCGCTATGAGCCAGATCAATGTATTTTGTGCGGCCGATGTGTTGAAGCTTGTCAAGATTTACAAGTAAATGAAACGCTAACGATTGATTGGAGCCGGGAAGCCCCTCGTGTCATTTGGGATAACGATGTCCCAATTGACCAATCTTCCTGCGTATCATGCGGGCATTGTGTCAGCGTATGCCCTTGTAATGCCCTTATGGAAAAATCAATGTTGGGTAACGCAGGCTATTTAACCAATATTCCACCTAAAATTTTGGCGCCAATGATTGATTTAACAAAAGAAGTAGAGCCAGGCTATAGAGAGATTTTTGCTGTATCAGAAGTAGAATCAGCTATGAGAAAAGCAAGAATCAAACGTACCAAAACCGTTTGTACCTATTGTGGTGTTGGCTGCAGCTTCGAGGTTTGGACAAAAGACCGTGAAATTTTAAAAATCCAAACCCACGCTGAAGCTCCAGTTAATGGCGTTTCCACCTGCGTAAAAGGAAAATGGGGCTGGGATTTCGTCAATAGCGAAGAACGCCTTACAAAACCTCTTATTAGAAAAGGCGATGAGTTTGTTGAATCAACCTGGGAAGAAGCACTTAATTTAGTCGCTGAGAAGCTTGGAACCATTAAGGAAACATACGGTCCTGATTCGATTGGCTATATTGCGTCTTCCAAATGTTCTAACGAGGAAAATTACTTATTCCAAAAATTTGCCCGGGCAGTAATGGGCACAAATAACGTAGATAATTGCTCAAGATATTGCCAATCTCCAGCAACAACTGGACTAATGAGAACAGTTGGTTTAGGCGGAGACTCGGGAACAATTGAAGATATTATGGCATCTGAACTCATTATTGTAGTTGGGGCCAACCCTGCGGAATCGCACCCTGTATTAGCTACTCGTATTAAACGTGCTCATAAATTACATGGACAGAAATTAATTGTCGCAGACTTAAGGGAGCATGAATTAGCGCAACGAGCTGATTTCCTTGTTCATCCAAAACCAAGCACGGATTTAATTTGGCTTTCTGCAGTGACGAAGTACATTCTTGATCAAGGCTGGGAAGATAAAGAATTTTTAAAAAACCGAGTGAACGGTCTTGATTCATACGTTGCAAGTCTTGAAAAATATACGTTACCTTACGCCGCAGAGAAAACAGGATTAACAGAAGATGAATTAATTAAACTAGCTACAATGATTCATGAAGCGAAATCCGCTTGCATTCTATGGGCAATGGGTGTCACACAGCATAAGGGTGCTACAGATACAAGCACAGCGATTTCCAATTTACTCCTGATTACAGGAAACTATGGCCGTACTGGTACAGGTGCTTATCCATTAAGAGGACATAACAATGTACAAGGAGCATGTGATTTTGGAACGATGCCAGCTTGGATGCCTGGTTATGAACCTGTTCAAGACAAAGAAGTACGAGAGCGTTATGAAAAGGCTTGGGGTGTGAAGCTTCCTGAAGAACCAGGTATGGATAATCACCATATGGTAGAGGGAATGGATAAAGGAAAACTCAAAGCCCTTTACTTATTTGGTGAAGATATGTCTCTTGTTGATGCAAATTCCAATCATGTTAATGCGGCATTTGAACGATTAGAGTTTTTTGTTGTACAAGATGTTTTCTTTAGCAAAACAGCTCAGTTTGCTGATGTAGTATTGCCTGCAGCACCAAGTCTTGAAAAGGACGGAACGTTTACTAACACTGAGCGAAGAATTCAGCGCTTTCATAAAGTCTTGGAGCCGCTAGGTGATTCAAAGCCTGACTGGGAAATCTTCCAGGAAGTAGCCAATCGTCTTGGAGCCAACTGGAATTATAAACACCCTAGCGAAATAATGGATGAGGCAGCAAGTCTTGCCCCATTGTTTGCCGGTGTCAGCTATGAACGTTTGGAGGAATGGAATAGTCAAGTTTGGCCAGTATTAAAAGATGGAACAAGCACTCCACTTTTATATAAAAACCGCTTCGCACTACCTGATGGCAAAGCAAGGTTAGTACCTGTTGAGTGGACACCGCCATTTGTAGCAGGAGAAGAATTTGATCTACATTTAAACAACGGTCGTTTATTAGAACATTTCCATGAAGGAAACATGACCTATCGATCTGAAGGCTTAACACATAAGGTTCCACATCCTTGGTTAGAGGTTTCATTAGAACTCGCAAAAGAACGGAACTTAGAAGATGGTGCTTTAGTTGAACTCACTTCTCCATATGGACAAGTTCAAGTAAGAGTGATCGTCACAGATCGAGTAAAAGGAAACGAACTTTACTTGACTATGAATACGAGGGAAGACACAGAAGCAGTAAACAGATTGACAAGCAGTTATCACGATACAATCACCCATACTCCTGCCTATAAAGAAGCAGGTGTAAAAATGGAAGTGATTGAATCAAAAGGCGAATCTCCATTGCCGAGACATAATCATCGTTTTGGAAATAGAGTACCACAGCTAAGTGTCAGAGTAGAAGATAAATGGAGACGTTCAGATTTCACTTCAATCCCAGAACTCATTCAATTAAGGGGGGACGAATATGGCGAAAGCAATCACGCAAATTAAAAAAGAGGTACCCAATCAAGAGCTCGAACAATCACAGGCGATTTCTGAAATCATTCAGGAACTGGCTGCTAATAAAGAAGCCATTTTACAAACTATTAGCATCATAAAAGGCCTGCACGAGACAAAGGTTTTGGAAGCTGTCACTTCTATGATTGAGCAGAGAACAGAAATCGGGGCCATTGCTATTCAACAAATTAACCAGCCTTCTATGCACAATGTTATCAAAAACGGAATGAGCGCTTTTTCCTTTTTAGGGTCATTGCAGCCAGAACAGCTGAACACCCTTCTAGATGGATTGGGCCACGGGGTCAAGAACCTTTCTAACACTGAACAAAATGCTGAAAAACAAAGTCTTTGGAAATTAAGAAAGAGACTTGGCAGCCCCGAAATACGTATAGCTATGACAACGATGTTTGATTTTATGGATGGAATGGGAGAAGCGCTTTTACGGAACAAGCAAGGCAATTCATAAAGGAAGGATGATTATCTTGGAAACCAGTATTGTAACAGTTCAAAATATGGTTAACCAGCAAGATGCAGATATAGTTCTTCAAGCTATCGAGGATGTATGGGGAATAAGTAAGGCTGAAATCAAACTTTCTAAGAAACAAGCCATCTTCACATATGACGAGAGGATGGCTTCACAACAAGATTTTGAACAAGCCATTAAGGAGTTAGGATTTGACATCACTGATTAACGTTTTCTTGATAAGGAGGAGCAACTATGAAAATGTGTGAAGTATGCGGTTCAAAAGAAGAAATTGACAATAAAGAAGAGTTAGCAATGGAGTCCGTTAGCCTCCATGTCTGTGAAAGTTGTCGAGAAGACCGGAAATGGCATACATTCGACAACTTCTCATAATATCGCTTCTTACATTCAATCTCTCAACTGGGGTTAGAAAAACATGGAAACAGAAAATTGGCTGTAAGATAATACTATCAAATCATCCCTGATGAACTGGCATTACGGCCAGCGAAACAGGTAGAGGTTCCCACAATTAGGTTTTAGCGGTAATAAGACATTAAAATGGGTATAGGCTAGAAATCATCTAACAGGACTTATAGACAGGCTGGTTCAATTTTTTACTGAATCAGCCTGTTTGTTATTTTGTGATATAGCGGAACGCTGGATGATTCCTAGTGCCTCGTTCTACTTTTATATGGATGTCATGAAGCCATTACACACTTAGAAGCTACCAAACGCCCTCCTCCTTTTTTCAATTCCTGCACAAAACAAATTAATTCTCTAGATGTATATCTAGCACAGGCAACAAATATATTAAAAGAGCTGAGTATAGAACATCTAAACTGATATATATAGCTATGCGTTCCTTCATAAGCATTTTAAAAGCATAAAAGCCCCCCAAGCCAAAAGCTTGAGAGCCTTGAAACATAAAATTAACGTTTTGAGAACTGAGGAGCACGACGTGCACCTTTAAGACCGTATTTTTACGTTCTTTTATTTATATATCAAAGATGAAGAAACTGGGTATAAAAGTGATTTACCGAAAGCCTGATTCATCGGGCTTTTTTTGTCTTTTAATAAAAGAGGAAAAATGTGGTTATATATGTTTGGTGGTCAGACATAACCTGTGTTCTTATTCAACTAGTCGAGTAGAAGAGAACCTCTCTACCTTTCGGTAGATTGAGTTCTCCCCCCTCACAGAACCGTGCTTGCACAATTAACGCACACGGCTCCTCCTAGTTACCATTCACAAAATGTAGCTCATCTCTTTCATTCTGATTTTTTGCTAATTCTGCTATCCTTACTAGTTTTGTTTCCATCATTATTCCTACCTCTGAGTGTAGTAAATGTGTCCCTAGTAAGGGTGATAACTGGTAGCCAGCCTTTCCTCCATCGGCATTACCCAACTTCATTGGTACTACGCTGCTATCCGACTCCCTACATCGGCTTTTGGTTTCCTTGCTTTGTATCGCTTGTACACCATACTCTTCTATCACGCAAAGACCGGTAGGGTCTCCCGCGTTGCCGTATCATATCAATGTGTGACGTGCCGAGGTTTCTGACTCCAGAGAGGCCTTACCCTTCTTGTCTTTAACGAAGGGTAAGATGTAGCTTTCTGCTGTGCGTAAGGCATCAGCCCTCTCGAGTTACTAACATTATGGAGCTCAATCCCTTCAACCATTTGGCTTTCGGCCCGCTACCTAACTGTCTACGCTTAAAGACTAAAGTTACCTTTAACCCTCCAAGACTGGCTACGAGCGAATGGCTAGTTCTTACTCGACGGGAATCCCACCCGCTATATGATACGACCTAGGCTCGGCCGCACACGCACCCGTTAATTTAGGATGCAAATTAATATAGTTTTATTGAAAGCCCTTTAGAGAACAAGTATTCTTCAGCTTTATTAATTCATTTTCCGTTATGTCTTACAAATAACTCATAACGTCTCTTTAACTATCCAAATGACCTATCACGAATATGTGAGTCATCGGCTCCGTATATTAATGGAACCATTTTGGTAAATGAGTCAAAACTTAATAATGCTTCAAAGCATTCCAAATGTTCAATTCTCTTGTTCGAGGTGTTCTGATAAGCATCTAACATAGGTTGTTTGAAGTCTGTCCCGAACCAAGAATATCCTAAAATAAGTGTATTCGCTATATCATAACGATGGTCTCCTATAAAGGTTTTTTCCCAACCCAAGATATAAATTGTATTATCATCGCTTATTATTGTGTTCCAAAAGTGATAATCACCGTGACATAGAACCGGATTAAGTGTTACATTTTTAAACATTTTCACTATGTTTTCTAGGATATTTATGTATATTGGGTCATCAAACCCCTTAATCCGCTTTCTTAAATTATCAGTGTAGAAGTTTATATAATCTTTTTGCGGCAACAGCACGCTATTTACGTGAAGTAGATGAGTTTGTAAGAGAAACGACAGATGAATATACAATCACTCTTCATGGAGATTCATTCGGTTTCCTCGAGAAACATGTTTGGTTCTTCACAGCATACTTAGAAAGAATGCGTGAAAGTGCCCCAGAATAATCCATTTAAAAAGACCGCTCCTTAGAAGAGCGGTTTTTTTATTGTTCATACCAATAAAAAAACCGAATTCCCCCACATAATTGGAAATCGGTTGCATTATGTCTAGATTGAGGAAATGTTCGCTTCCTTTTTATGAATGCGTAGATTCTCCGCCATCCACGTGCAGCACTTGGCCGGTGACAAAGCGTGAATCATCGGATGCCAAATATACATATGTTGGAGCTAATTCAAATGGATGGGCCACACGCTGCATAGGATTAAAGGCTCCGTATACCGCCACTTGGTCTGATGAGAAGCTCGCAGCGATAAGCGGCGTCCAGATCCGTCCAGGCGCTACTGCATTGACGCGGATTCCTTTATTCACTACGTTTTTGGCCAGTGCCCGGGTGAAGCCGACGTTGGCGCCTTTTGTGGCAGTGTAATCAATCATTTGTTTTTCGCCAACATAAGTCACTACAGATGAAGTTTGGATGATCGAGCTTCCCGGTTTCATGTATGGAAGCGCTGCTCTCGTTGTGTAGAAGTGAGAATAGATATTTACCTTAAAGGTGTCATCGAATTGCTGGTCCGTAATGTCAGTCAAGCTCTTCTGCTGGAACTGGATCCCTACATGGTTACAGAGTACATCCAGGCGGCCAAATGTCCTTACGGTTTGCTCTACAATGGCGACACATTGCCGTTTATCCCGCAAGTCGCCAGGCATTAATAAACAACGCTGGCCGAGTTGTTCAACCCTCATTCTGGTCCGGTTTGCATCCTCATGTTCATTTAAATAAGCGATGGCTACGTCCGCGCCTTCCTTGGCAAACGCAATCGCTACCGCCGCCCCAATTCCGCTGTCACCGCCTGTAATGAGCGCGACCTTCCCCTTTAATTTTCCGCTTCCTTTATAATTTGGATTTTCAATGATCGGCCGGGGCACCATTAATCCTTCCACACCAGGATGGAAAAGCTGGCGTTGTTCAGGTAAATTTAATGGGATTTCCTCATATTGGGTAATTTTTCCATAGTTAGGATACATCGGGTATGGATGTTCCACTTTGTTTGCGTCAAATGCTTGTTGCAGCTGTTGGATCTGCCGCAGCTTCATTTGATCCATCTGGCCCATCACGTTACCGTTTTGATATTGTCCCATCATATCTCCGTCTTGATATTGCCCCATCACATTACCTGCATGCTGGCCCATTTGCGGCATAACATATTGTGGCATCTGATTGGCTTGTTGCATCTGATACATTTGCGGTTGATACATATGCGATTGGTTCATTTCCGGCATTTGATCCATTTGCGGCATATCGCGATACTGATTTTCTTGACTCATGGGAAACCTCCTGGTTATAAACTTTATGTTTAACGTATGTTGGGCGACCGACCGAAGTGCCTGTTTCCCAATAAAGTAAATCCCTCTATCTATCGTTTTAGGGGTAGGTTCATGACCCGTTTTAGGCAAGTGGTACTTGCTCCATATCCATTTAGTATGAATAAGGTAAAACGTAAGAAAAAATGTTAAGGAGGCAGCCCTTTGAGATTTGAGTTTAGTCCTGAAGTAAAACTATTGCTGGTCAACCATTCAGATCAAAAAGTAAGGATGGATTATATCAATCATTCCTGGCCAATGTCGGAAATAGGTTGGAGACCGCCTTATTACACTAACCCGAGATATGGTTTCAACTATCCTATTATCTAATTTTTTTAAATCGGGGCGTCATAACGATTCGTATAAAAGAAAAAGCCTGTATTTTCGATTAGAATCATGAATACAGGCTTTTTTTCAAAAGCTAATTTATTTTCTTTTTTCTTTACTGTAAACGGCCATTTTTCCGGTCCAAAATGTTTCAAAGAGTGAAAAAAATCTATGCAACGATATTCAAGTTCTGTTGAATAAACCATATTTGACACAGAATGATTGACTGTTATTTATATTAGAACAGGCAACATTTTTAGATTTTTTTACAAATTCCCATAAATCCAGCTATAGGGATTCAGAATACAAGTACATTATACCTGAGGAATGGTATGTACAGGCAGCAATTCACGGTATCTCCATAGACTTTTTTCCCTGCGCTGTAAATCTTCCCTTTTGATATTTGTTCTGACCTCATCTAACCGGTATTTTGCCAATAGAGGCGAACCACATTGACAAAGCTGCTGAATTTCTACTGCCGAATATATTGAAGAACATTTTGGGCACTCGAGATGAGAAGGTAACTATATTTCACGCAAAATCACAGAACCTGTCGAAGTGGCAAAAACAGCTGGAAAACCGGGGATGGAATAGTCTGTATTGAAACAACCATGATCAGCCCCGCATTGTTTCCCGTTTCGGGAATGACAGGAAATACCAGGTTGAATCTGCCAAGATGCTAGCAACGTTGCTTCATTTTATGAAGGGCACTCCTTATATTTACCCTTTCTTTATTAAAAAAGTGGCATATAAGCCAAATGGAAGAGAATTTAGCATACGGGGGAACGCTAGGAGAGAACAACATAGTATTTACCAGGTCTGACGGGTCTCCACTCAGATTGGCTTATTTAAACGAGAAGCTGAATGGATTAGTTAAGCAACACAATCTACACCCTATCACTATTCATGAATTACGCCATACACATGCTTCTTTGTTATTTGAAGCCGGAGCAAGCATTAAAGAGGTGTGCAGGAACGATTAGGTCACTCCGACATTCAAATGACAATGAACATCTATACACACGTAACAGACACCTTAAAAGAGAAAACAGCAGAGAAATTTCAAAGGTACATCGAATTATGATATATGGTCAGATGTGGTCAAAAATATTTTGGTGGTCAAAATGTGGTCAAAAGCACTTTTCAGTCATAAAAAAGACCCCCAAGCAAAAAGCTTGAGAGCCTTTGAAACGTTGATAATTAACGTTTTGAGAACTGAGGAGCACGACGCGCACCTTTAAGACCGTATTTTTTACGTTCTTTCATACGTGGGTCACGTGTTAATAATCCAGCAGATTTAAGAGCTGGACGGAATTCTGGATCTACTTGAAGCAATGCACGAGCGATACCGTGACGGATTGCGCCAGCTTGACCAGTGTATCCTCCACCACTAACGTTTACAAGAACGTCGTAGCTTCCAGTAGTTTCAGTAGCAACTAGTGGTTGGTTAACAACTAAACGTAGTGCTGCGAATGGGATGTATTCATTAATGTCACGACCGTTGATTACGATGCGACCTTCGCCTGGTACTAAACGTACACGAGCAACTGAGCTCTTACGGCGACCAGTACCATAATATTGAACTTGTGCCAAGATAGTAACCTCCTTAATAATTATCCGCGTAATTCATATACTTCTGGTTGTTGAGCAGCATGTTTGTGCTCTGGACCAGCGTATACGTGTAATTTTTTGAATTGTTGACGACCAAGAGAATTCTTTGGAAGCATACCTTTGATTGCTAATTCAAGCATTTTCTCTGGGTAGTTTGTACGCATCTCAAGAGCAGTTCTTGTTTTAAGACCGCCTGGGTGCATAGTGTGACGGTAATAAATTTTGTCAGTTAATTTTTTACCAGTCAATTCGATTTTTTCTACATTGATTAAAATTACATGATCACCAGTATCAACGTTTGGTGTAAATGTTGGTTTGTGTTTACCACGTAGAATGGAAGCTACTTCTGCAGCTAGACGACCTAAAGTTTGACCTTCAGCATCGATCACATACCATTTACGTTCCACTTCGTTAGCTTTCGCCATAAATGTCGTACGCATGGTTATCCTCCTAAAAACAGTTAAATTTTTAATATTTATCTTCATCACAATAAACTTCCGGGGCTTATCGCGGGATTAAAATACATACCATATTATATTAAACTCTTCCAGGATCCTTGTCAAGCGAATGTTACACCAGGGCTAGTTGTCTTGGTGAATAACAAATCCCTTTATGAAGCCATTTCTAGAAGAAATCATCAAAATTAGTAAAAAAAATTAATTTTCGGGATAGTATACTTCCCATAAATATAGCCCATGACCCGGTGCTGTCTTCCCAGCAGCCTGACGATCACACTTGGCTAAAATATGCGGCAAATCAGTCGCCTTCCTCTTGCCGCTTCCAACCTCAAGCAATGTTCCAACAAGAATTCGAACCATATTATATAAAAATCCCGTGCCGAAAAAGCGAAACACCAGCGAATCGCCTTGCTCCTTCACTTCAATCTCATGAATCGTTCGAACTTTATCGACAACACTCGTATTCGAAGCACAAAAACTCGTAAAATCATGTGTACCTACTAGATATGAAGCAGCTTCTCTCATTGCCTCCAAGTCCAATGGATATGGATAATGATACGCATAGTGACGTTGAAATGGATCACGCAGCGGACTGCGTTCAACCCTATAACGGTATTCCTTGCCGATTGGATTAAATCGTGCATGAAAGTCATCAGGGACCTGCTCAACCGCTAATACGACGATATCATCCGGTAATAAAGCATTGAGCGCCTTCTGCCAGTTTTCAGCAGGTAAAGCATTCGTAGAGTCAAAGTGAATAACCTGTCCCTTGGCGTGCACCCCAGCATCTGTTCTTCCTGATGCCGTTACTTTTACCTGTGTGCCCTTATGCATTTTCCCAAGTGCAGCCTCAAGTTCACTTTGAACCGTTCGTTTTTCCGGCTGCACCTGATAGCCTGCAAACGCTGTACCATCATACGAAATAATACATTTATATCTTGGCATTATTTTTCCCTCTTATGAACGTAATAGAACTAATACACCCGTTAAAATGACAAGCCCGACCATACACAAACTATCTATCATACCCCAGTGAAGCTGGCGATATTTCGTTCGCCCTTCTCCGCCTTGGTAGCCGCGTGCTTCCATCGCTGTTGCCAATTCCTCAGCCCGCTTAAACGCACTAACAAACAAGGGTACTAATAGGGGAACAATCGCTTTAATACGATTCTTAATCGGCCCAGAAGAAAAATCGACTCCCCTAGCAATTTGTGCTTTCATAATTTTATCCGTTTCTTCCATCAAAGTTGGAATAAAGCGGAGAGCGATGGACATCATTAACGCCAACTCATGCACAGGTACCTTCCACTTTTTCAATGG
>Ga0182747_1002876_pt1 | contig 11828 bp, 12 predicted proteins | sample eDN3rd30CBELigBY_FD_128526 | JGI IMG/M metagenome (GOLD analysis project Ga0182747, IMG submission 128526) | Enriched backyard soil microbial communities from Emeryville, California, USA - eDNA 3rd pass 30_C BE-Lig BY (version 2) (version 2) | ecosystem: Environmental > Terrestrial > Soil >...
GCGCATGCGGTGAAGATGGCCGCCGAGGGCGCTGACATCATCGCGATCGACGTGGCCGGAAAACTCCCGGACTGCGTGCCCTACAACCCGGCGACCCCCGAGGACTTGGCCGAAACGGTGCGGCTGGTGGAGAACACCGGTCGGCGCATCGTGTCCGCAGTGGTCGATACCCGCGACTACGACGGCATGCGCGAGGCCGTCGCCGCCGGAGTGGCCACGCTGGGACGGCTGGACATCATCGTCGCCAACGCCGGTGTCGCGGCCCCGCAGGCGTGGGATGCCATCACCCCGGAGAACTTTCGTGATGTGCTGGATATCAATGTCACGGGTACCTGGAACACCGTGATGGCCGGTGCGCAACACATCATCGACGGCGGTCGCGGCGGCTCGATCGTGTTGATCAGCTCGGCGGCCGGGATCAAGATGCAGCCGTTCATGGTGCACTACACCGCCAGCAAGCATGCCGTCACCGGGATGGCCCGCGCCTTTGCCGCCGAACTGGGCAAGCACGGGATCCGAGTCAACAGCGTGCATCCCGGCCCGGTCAACACCGACATGGGCTCCGGTGACATGGTCGGCGCGTTGGGGCAGGCCATGGAAACCAATCCGCAGTTGTCGCACATGCTCACGCCGTTTCTGCCCATCTGGTTGGCCGAACCCGAGGACATCGCCGGCACGGTGTGCTGGCTGGCCGGCGATGAGTCGCGCAATGTCACCGCCGCCGCGGTTCCGGTGGACCAGGGCTGTACCCAGTACTGAGGTGGGCAAGGACCGGTGCTGCGCAACGTCGGCCGCGGACCTGGGCAGCGGCGCCGGTGTGGCCGGGATTCCCGATCAACTGCCGTGCAATGCCGCGCTCAAAGTGCGGCCCACCGATGTCGCCGCGCTGTTCGAGACACGGCGGTCATGAGTTCGGGCCGAGCCTGAGTGGCAGCGCCGGCAGCGAGCAGGTCGCCGACGGCCAGGTGATCTCTGGGACGAAACCCGGCGCGAGCCCGAAATCGGGAATGCGGTCCAGCCATTCTGAGACGACGAGCTTGAGTTCCATACGGGCCAGGTGTGAGCCCAGACAGCGGTGCGGCCCGCCGCCGAATCCCCAGTGTTTGTGCACCCTTCCGTCGAGAACGGGTTGATTCCCGGAATACTCGTCGCTGCCGTCTCGATTGATCGCACCGAGGCAGAGGCGGACCTGGGCGCCGGCGGGGATCTCAACGCCGGCGATGGTGACCGGGCGGGTGGTCGCTCTCCCGACGACGGGTGCGGCAGGTTCGAGGCGGATCATCTCCTCGACGAATCCCGCAACACCGTCGGGATCGTCGCGCAATCCGGCACGCAACCCGGGTCGGCGGGCCAGTTCCAGCATCGTCGTACCGATCGTTGCGGTGACGGTGTCCAGCCCGGCCAGTACGAATACCAGGGACAGTCCGATCGCCTCGTTGTCGTCGAGCGCGTCTGCGCCCCGCAATAATTCCGAGAGGATGCCGGGGCGCGGTTCCTTGCGCTGTCGCGCAACGGCTTCGGTGAGATAGCCGAACAGTTCCACCGTCGGCGTCAGGTCCACGCTGGCGGGGTCGTCGGTCAGACTCAACGCGATGATCGCGTCCTTCCAAGCGACCAGGCGGTCCCGATCCTCGAGAGGTAGACCGAACAGCGTGAGGAACACCTGCGAGGGGTAGGGGGTGGCCAGGTCGGCCATCACCTCGCACCGGTCCTGCTCGGCGATCCCGGAGATGATCTCGGCGGCCTGCGACTGCAGCGACGGCAGCAGGGCCATCAGGGTCTGCGGACTGAAGTAGCGATGCAACAGCTGCCGGTACCGGGTGTGGTCGGGCGGGTCGAAGGCCAATGGCACCAGCGGAACCGGGCTGATCATGTCGTCGTAGGGAATCCTCGAGGAGAAGACCTCCCAGTTACGCAGCGCGGCAAGCACATCATCGCGGCGGGTGAGGTAGTACGCGCCCTCGCCGTACACCACGGGACCGAGATCGCGCAGCGCCGCCCATCCCTCACCACGATCGTGGGCCATCGGCAGGTCGGCGTAGGCGAACCGCGGCAGTGCCGGCGCGACATGCATATCGGTCATGACCGCGCCGGCCTGCAGGGGGGGACCGATTCCGGGCCAAGATGTATGCCCTGCCCGACATCGCCGGTCCTGCACCGCATAACCCGCAGCTTGTCCGGCACCTCAACCGCCTTGCTGTGCTGCGGCTTGCTGTCTGGCCAGCCGGGCCTCGTAGCGGTCGACCAGCTCCCGGAAGCCGAGCCGGTCGTACTGCGGGACGGGCTGAATCCCCCAGATGTCCTTGGCGGTGTCCTTGCCCTCGGCCCCCTCGGGAGGCCCGAGCGGCGGGTAAGGGTACTTGCACTCGAGGGTGTCGTCGGAGTAGCGCACCTTGAGCAACTCGCTACAGATCTGGGTGAGGCTCAGCGTCGGGTAACCGTAGTAGACCGCCATGAACGGCAAGGTGAAAGCGCCTTCGATGACGAGCGCGACCAGACACACCAAGGTGGCGCGCTTGATCCAGGTGTGCATACGGGCGTAGTAGGGCGTGGTGCCCGGGGGCAGGTCTTCGGCGGCAGGGGTTTCCATCGGGGTGCTCCTTGATCAGTCGGTGAAGATTTCGCGATTCACCGTGTGCAGATACGGAATGGCGAGGAAGGGGGTGATGTAGAAGATGTCGTAGAGCCACCAGCCGATGACGGGGAAGATCACCCCGGCGAACCGCACGTCGGCGAACATGGTCATGTTGAACACGTAGAGAATCCAGATCAGGACGCCCATCCAGCAGGTGACGATCATCCACTGGTGGCCCCAGCGCTTCATCTGCAAGAAGCCGATCGCGGCGGCGCAGCGCATCGCGAACACCGTGAGGATCATGCCGAAGACCATGGATTTCTCCCCGGGCCCGGCGGCTCCGCCGACCCACAGTTCGTTGTAGTGCCAGAAATATCCGGCGTCGAACATGTGACCCCAGCCGATCATCAGCACCCGGTTGATCAGGGTGTGGTTGGCGACCAGATCCAGCGACCAGCCCAGGCTGTTGAGCATGCCGTCGATCAGCACGAGGTAACCGATCAGGGTGACGATCATGGGCCGCACCGACAGACCCGCCCGCTGGGCCTCGCGCTGCAACCACACCCCGCGCATGAAGATCGGGAAGCCGATCAACCCGGGTGCCCACATACCCATGAGCGCAGCTCCGACGATCATCCATTTGTCGGCCCGCCACTGGGCGATACGGGACTGCTCCTGATGCTCGTGCAGACCGACCGGCGGATCAGCGGTGGTCACAGGTACCACCAACCCCGTTCGAACGACATGTACAGCTGGATCAAGAACATCGTGAGCAGGTAGCCGTAGATGACGATCTGGAAAACGATCAGCGCCCTCTTGCGCTTCTGCTCTCTCTGGTCGGCCATTTCGGATTTCCTTTCTAGAGCTTGTCCGCGTCGAGCAGGACTGCGGCCGCGATTTCGCGCAGCCCTTCACTGATGGCGCCGTCGGTGCTCAGCGGCGCAAGGATGCATGCTTCGGCCGCCTCGAGTTCGCCGGCGCCGGCCGCGATGAGCTGCGCCGCGGTGACCAGGGCCCGGGTCGACGGCGGCTCGAAGTGGAACGCCTCGTCGGCAGTGCGGATGGCGATAGCGCACCGCACGAGTCGCTGCGCGACGGCGAGCTCGATGCCCGTCTCCGCGACCACGGCCTGCGCCTCCCGTTCGGGGGGAAGGTAGGTCATCGGCAAGGTGGCGAAGCGCTGCCGGAATGACGGTTTGAGTTCTTTCAACGAACTCCGGTACGCCGGGTTGTAGGAGCACACGAGCATGAAATCGTCTGGCGCACGGATCACTTCGTCGGCGCGGTCCAGATACAGGGTGCGCCGATGATCGGTGAGCGAGTGCAGAATCGCCAGGGAGTCGTGACGCGCCTCGACCACCTCGTCGAGGTAGCAGATGGCACCGGTTTTGACCGCCCTGGTCAGTGGCCCGTCGATCCAGGTGACATCCCCGCCGGTCACCATGAAGCGTCCGACGAGATCTGAACTGGTCAGGTCATCGTGGCAGCTGATGGTGACGACGGGCCGCCCCAGCAGCGATCCCATATGCTCGACGAACCGGGTCTTACCGCAGCCGGTAGGACCGGTCAGCATCACCGGGATCCTCCGAGTGAAGGCCTGCTCGAAGAGTCGGACCTCGTTTCCGTTCGAATAGTATGTGTCGCTACTCATGTGACTCCTCCCTTACGTACTGATCAGTTCGCGGTGCACGCGTGCCAGTACGCGCGGCAGGTTTTCCACCCGGCTGATCCGTTGCGAGCGTTTGGGTCCGAAAACCTCGGGCAACGGGTCGACGCGCGTCGGTCCGACACCCACGTAGTAGACCGACACACCGGCGTCGTTGGCCTCCTCCACCGCGTGTGCGGCGTCCTCCCAGGCGTACCTACCCTCATAGCCTTCGTCGGAGATCATCCCGTCGCCGATGATGATGAGTAGTCGGCGCTCCGAGGGCTGGTCCAGCAGTCGGCTGGTCAGATGCCGGATCGGGGCGCCGAGACGGGTGTAACCACCGGTTGATAACCCCAGACCGCTCGGTGGAACAAAGCGGGCTTCTGGAAAGTCCTTCAGGCAGCGCACTTCCACCCGGTGCCTGGTATTGCCGGTGAACACGAAGATCGCGTGCCGCTCTCGCGCGTGGGTCATGGCGCGGGACAACGCATCTGCGCAGGCCAGCTCGAGCCGGAACACCCGTCCCCCGTGGACGCCCAGTGAGGAGCTGCCGTCCAGCAGCAGCGCGGTACTGACATCGCGGTTACAGGGCAACAGGTCGCGGAACAATCGAGGCTCGCCGGCCTCCCCGGTGCGCAGGTCGACGTAATGGCGGACGTACTGGTCGATATCGAGGTCCGACCCGTCTTCGAGTCGGTTCACCATCGCGCGATGGGTGTTCTCCTGGAACCACTTGCGCAGGTCAGCCGAGGCCGTGGTGGCGGCACCGACTCGTCGGTCACGCGCGAGCTCCACAACGGCCACGTGGTCGGGCATCAGGCGTCTGGTCCAGGAGTTCCACTCCGGATACGGGATTCCCGGACGGTGCTCAGGGGTGACGTCGATATCGTTGTCCTGCGGCCGGCTCGGCGGAGGCAGGTTGGGATTGCGAACCCCACCGTCACCGCCGACGGGCACCGAATAGGGTCGCGGAATCCGCTTTTGCGTCGTGGTCCAGGGCATCCTGCCGAACTGGCGCCGCAGCCGGTCGGTCAGCCCGGTGGGCGCGGTATAGATCGCCGGCAGCCGGCCCAGCAGCGGGTCGAGCTCTGCCGGAGCCGATTCCCGGGCCATCGCGATGGCCTGGCCGATCATGGCCCGCGCCTCGAGCTGCGGGTCTACCGGTATGAGTTCGGGTAGCAGACGGCCGAACTCGGACATCAGGCCCGGCCACCGCGACGCGATCCAGCCCAGGGCGACGCCGGCTTCCACGACGGTCAGCGCCCGCAGTTCGCGTGTCGACAGTTCGTTGATCCGGTACTGACCCAGCCGGTCCTTCGACGATGCGCATTGCAAGGCGATGCCGCAGGTCAACGATCGCCGGGTCCAGTCGGCCCGCAAAACCGGGTAGGGCACGTGCACGTGACTGCGCGATGCGCTGAGGCCGAACCCGCGGTGGTCGCCGGTGACCAGTCGCACACCGGCGCGGTTCTCCTCGCTCAGGGCGACCGCGGTGACCGAGCAACTGCGTTCCAACGCCATGGCGGCCGTCTGGTCGAGGTCAGTCATGAACCGTCGCTTCCGGGCAGGGCCGCGCCGGGCTCAGAACGTGCCGATGTTGGAGAACATCCAGTACCAGAACCAGATGACCAGACCGGTGCCGCCCCATGCCGCGACGTAACGCAGAATCTCCCAGACGTAGTCCATGGTCGGACCTCCTTGTTGACGGGTTCATGCCACGCCCTGCGACGCAGGACAGCGTGTTACGCAGGCTGTTTCGTTGGCGACCGCGACACCTCCCGAAGACCGCGGCAACCCGCGTGTGGCGTCGGCGGGTGCCGCACCGGGCCTGGTGCGCCTGTGGGGTCATGGTGCACTGTTTCTAACTCATTGACTGACTTCAGTCAATAGAACTGGTGTGGATGGAAGTCCACCCGACCCGACGATCCACCGCGCGAGCCGACTTCAATCGGTGAAGATCTCGCGGTTCACCGTGTGCAGATACGGGATCGCGAGGAACGGGGTGATGTAGAAGATGTCGTAGAGCCACCAGCCGACGACCGGGAGGATCACCCCGGCGAATCGCACGTCGGCGAACATCGTCATGTTGAACACGTACAACACCCAGATCACCACGCCCATCCAGCAGGTGACGACCATCCACTGGTGGCCCCAGCGCTTCATCTGCAAGAAACCGATCCCGGCCGCGATCCGCATGGTGAATACGGTGAGGATCATGCCCACTTCCATGGCCTTTTCACCGGGACCGGCAGCGCCGCCCACCCAAAGTTCATTGAAATGCCAGAAGTATCCGGCGTCGAACATGTGGCCCCAGCCGTTGAGCAGCACACGGGCCAGCAAGGTGTGGCTACCGATCAGGTCGAGGGCCCACCCCACGGTGTTGATCGCCGCGTCGACGATGACCAGGTAACCCAGCAGGGTCACCAGCATCGGCCGCACCGACATGCCGTTCCGCTGCGCCTGCCGTAGTAGCCACACGCCCCGGAGGAACAACGGCAGCCCGAAAATGCCCAGTGCCGCAGTGCCTATCAGGATGCTTCCGCTGATCAACCATTTGTCCGCCTGACGCTGGGCCAGGCGAGATGCCTCCATATGCTCATCGACCGGCGGTGCACTGCGCATGCTGACTGACTCTAGTCATGCATTGTCGCCGACGACAAGCATCGATCAGGCGATGACGGCCATGCTGTGCATGGTGCGTTTCACCAGATCTTCGAGCAACTCGCAACGCATCGGATCGTTGGTGGTGATCGCCAGTGCGTAGATGCCGAGCAAGAAGAACACCGCGCTGTTGATCGGCCGAACCTCCGGATCCACCTCCCCCGCGGCCTGGGCCTGCTCGATACGCTTGCCCAACAGCAGGACCAGGGAGTGGTCACTACCGCCTTCGGAGGCCGGGCGGGTCTGGGAGAAGTGCAGCGCCAGGAAATCCTTGAACAACAGCTCGCCGAGGCGACGCTCCAGCCCCAACACCAGTCGCACCGCCTCGGTCAGGGCGGATTCCAGGTCATGTCCCTTGTCCAGGTACCGACCGAAATGCTTTGCCATCCGGTCCTCTTCGCGCTTCTCGAGTTCCAGCAGCACGTGTTCCTTGGTGGGGAAGTGGAAGAAGAACGTGCCGTGCGCGACACCGGCGGCGGCCACGATCGCCCCCACATCCGCCTGGGCCATCCCGGTCCGCTTGAACTCGGCGGTCGCCGCACCCAGCAGTCGCTCCCGCGTCTGCAGCCGCTTGGTTTCGCGCGCCGACATCTTCTCCGTCTTATCCGCCACGGCCAAGACAGTATCGCCTCGACGTCGGCACCCGCACTAGATGACTCAGGTCACCGTCGCGGTTTCCTGCGAAGTCGCGGCGATCAGCGCTCGGATGTTGTTGCGGCAGCGTCCGCACACCGTTCCGGCCCCGGTGCGCTCACCGATCTGCTTGGTGGTCGATGCGCCGGCGGCCACGGCGTCGATCACCTGCTGACTGGTCACCCCGGCGCACAGGCAGACGTACATGACGCCTCACGCCCCGGCCTGGGTCTCCAGTCGGGCCTTGTCCACCTTGCCGGTGGCGTTCAGCGGCAACCGATCCACGAAGCGGACCGAACGCGGAACCTTGAAGCCGGCCATGCGTTCTTTACTCCAAGCGATCAGATCCGCTTCGCCGACACCGATGTCCGGCGACTCCTTCACCACGAAAGCCTTGCCGACCTGGCCGAGCCGCCGATCGGGCACGCCGATCACCGCGACCTGCGCGACGGCCGGATGCTCCAGCAGGAAGCTCTCGATCTCAGCGGGATAGGCGTTGAAACCGCCGACGATGAACATGTCCTTCTTGCGCCCGATGATCCGCAGCCGACCGGCGGAGTCCATCGACCCGATGTCTCCGGTGTGCAGCCACCCCTGCTCGTCGATCGCCTCGGCGGTCGCCTGCGGGTCGTCGAGGTAACCGGCCATCACGTTGTATCCGCGCACCAGTACCTCGCCGGCTTCAGCGTCGCCGTCGATGCGTACTTCGATGTCCGCACACGCCAACCCGGCCGTGGTCGCGATGTCGTCGAACGAGTCTCCGCGGCGCGACGCCGTCACCGTACCGGCCTCGGTGAGGCCGTACCCGGTCATGATGGACTGGAACGGCAGTTCGCTGCGGATCCGGCGGACGAGATCCACCGGGATGTCGGCGGCGCCGGTGACCGCGGCACGCAACGATGACAGGTCACGCCCGGAGGGCGCGTCCAACAGTGACTGATACAGCGTCGGTGGCCCCGGCAGCATGGTGATGCGTTCGGTCTCAATGATTTCCAGCACGGCATCGACGTCGAAGACCCGGACCGGAAGCATCGTGGCTCCCCGGATGCACGCGGCGATACAGCCCGCTTTGTAACCGAAGGTGTGAAAGAAGGGATTGACCATCAGATAGCGGTCACCCTCACGCAGATCGGCCAGGTCGCACCATTCGGCGTAGAGCCGCAGATTCTGTTGGTGGCTCATCATCACACCCTTGGGCCGGCCGGTCGTGCCCGAGGTGAAGATGATGTCGGCGATGTCATCACCGTCGACCGTGCGCTCCGTCGGCGAACCGGCAGTCAGGAAGTCCGATCTGAGGTCGATCACCGGAATGCCGGGCGGAGCGGTGAAATCCAGTCCCAGGAAATCCTTTTCGATCAGCACCAGCTTGGCTCCGCTGCGCCGGATGATGTCGCCGGCCTCCGCCGGCTTGAACCGGGTGTTGACCGGCACCAGCACCCCTCCGGCGGCCAGCAGCCCGAAAGCGGCGATGATCCACTCCGCGGAGTTGGGCGCCCAGATCGCCGCGCGATCACCCTTTTTGATGCCCGCGTCAGCGAAGGACCCTGCGGCGCAACGGACCCGGTCGGCCAGTTGGGCGAACGTCAGCCGTAACGCACCGTCGGCGATCGCTTCGGCATCCCCGAAGCGATCGCCGACGCTCAAGACCATCTCGGGAATGGTCTGCCAGCGGGGCACCTCTAAACGGTGACGAGGCGACCGAGGTTACCGCCCATGATCTTGGCCTGATCTTCGACGGAGAGGTGCGACAGGGCCGTCACGTAGTGCGTCGGTTCGGCAAGACCCTCCGGGTGCGGCCAGTCGGAGCCGTAGAGCACCTGGTCCACACCGATGAGGTTGATCAGGTCGTCGATGCCCTCTTCGTAGAACGGGCTGACGTAGATGCGGTTCTTGATCTCCTCCATCGGGTTGCCCAGGAAGGCTTCCGGCGCTTTCTTGTAGACCTCGGTCATGCAGTCCAGCAGCGGGAACATCCACTTCGAGCCGGCCTCGACGATGCCCACCTTGAGCTTGGGGTGGCGGAACAGCGCGCCGTGGATCACCCAGGAAGCCACCGCGTCCTGGATGGGGCGCCACTCGTTGAGGATCGACATGGCGTTGGTCTGGAACGGCAGCATCTCCTGGCTGGCGCCGTCCCATTCGGAGGTGTAGCGGGAGTAGCCGCTGTCCGAGGAGTGCATCCCGACGAACACGTCGTACTCGACGCACTTCTCCCAGAACGGGTCGAATTCGGGCAGCGCGAAGGACCGCGGTCCACGGAAGCCGGGCACCGGTGCCGGCCGGATCAGGATCGCGCGAGCGCCGCGCTTGACCACCCAGTCCAGCTCCTCGATGGCCTTCTCGACGATGGGCAGGGTGATCACCGGCGTGGTGAAGATCCGGTTCTTGTAGTTGAAGCCCCACACCTCATCGAGCCACTGGTTGAGCGAGTGGATGATGACGTGGATGGCGACCGGGTCGTCGCGCAGCCGCTCCTCGATCAGGCTGGCCAGGGTCGGGAACATCAGCGAACGGTCGACGCCGAGCTCGTCCATCAGCTCCAGGCGCGGCCCGGGCTCGAAGAACGCCGGAATCGACTTCATCGGCTCGCCGAACAGTTCCCGCTTGCTCTTGCCTTCGGGGTTGCCGAACTTGAAGTACTCCTCCCACGCACCGGGCTTGGCAACCACGGAGAAGGTGGGGTTGGGGATGTACTCGCTGATCTGGCCGCGGATGGCGATCTTGGTGCGGCCCTTGATCTCGACGTACTGGACGATGTCCTGGTACTCCTTGGGCAAGTACTTGGTCATCGCCTCCGGCGGTTCATAGAGGTGATTGTCGGCGTCGAACAACGGGAACGGGATCTCGACGCGATGTGACAGTTGACCCATGGAATGCTCCTTTTCGACTCTGGAGAATCATATTCTCACATCGGTGTCGATGCAACCTCGTCGGCGAGGTTCTGCCGCACCACGTACTTCTGCACCTTGCCGCTGGCGGTGCGCGGGAAGTCGTCGACCTCGCGCAGGAGCTCCGGCCACTTCTGCGGCGCCACGCCCATCCGCTCGAAGTGCGCTTGCAGTTCCGGCATCGTCGGCGACGCGCACCCGGGCTTGAGGCGAACGACCGCGGCCGCCCGCTCCCCCAGTCGAGCGTCGGGCACCGCGACCACCACCGCCTCGGCCACCACAGGCAGCGCCAACAACACCTCTTCGACCTCGACGGCGCTGATGTTCTCGCCACCGCGGATGATCACATCGGCCTTGCGGTCGGTGATGGTCAGATATCCGTCGGCGTCGAGCACGCCGACGTCTCCGGTGTGGTACCAGCCGTCGGCGTCGAAAGCCGCCTCGGTCAAGGCGTCGTCGGTGTAACCCAGGCACAGATCGGGGCCACGGCTCAGGATCTCCCCGTCGGGGGCCAATCGGATCTCCACGCCGGGGCGCGGGTCACCGTCGGTGAACAGTCGCTTATCTTCGGGGGCACTCGGCCGCGAACCGGTGATCGACGGATGCTCGGTGCTGCCGTAGGACCGGAACACGAAGATGCCCAGATCCGACAGCCGACGGGTGACCGCCGCGGGCACCGTCGATCCACCGAGGCCGACGTGCCGGATATGGCGCAGGTGCTCAGCGGTGAAATCCGGATGATCGAGCAGGCTGGTAACGAAATACGGTGGACCGCCGCCGATCGACACCCCCTCGTCGGCCATCAAGGCCAGCACCTGCGCAGGATCCCAGGTATCGGCGAGGTCGATCGGCGCATTCTCGAGCACCGGGATCAGAAACGCCGAAACCATCCCGATGAAGTGCCCGACCGGTGTTGCGGTCAGCTGCCGACCGCGATCCTTGGGGTAATTGTCGAGCAACTGACGGGTCTCGAAACAGAGCGTCTGGTGACTGTGGATGACGCCCTTGGGATTTCGGGTAGTTCCGGAGGTGAACGCGATGAGTGCCGGCGCGCCGGGTTCGGTGGCGAGCGTGCCCGTCATCGGCTCGTCGGCCAGCAGGTCCTCGAAGTCCTGTCCGGCAGCGCCGTTCCCGCCCACCACCCCGATAATCGGGACATCGGCCGCCAGTTCGGGCACAAACGTCATCCGGCCGAACTTCTGGGCGGTGATGAACACCCGCGGCTTGCTGGCAGCCAGGATGTAGCCCAATTCCTTGGGCCCGTAGAAATGCACGATCGGCACCACCACCGCCCCCAGGAACGCCGCGGCCCAGAAGGTCGCCGCGGCCTCCATCCAGTTGGGCAGTTGGAACGCCACCACATCACCGGGGCCGACGCCACGGACGGACAATCCGGCCGCCAGCCGGCGGGCGGTCCGCTCGA
>Ga0182747_1002877_pt1 | contig 11824 bp, 14 predicted proteins | sample eDN3rd30CBELigBY_FD_128526 | JGI IMG/M metagenome (GOLD analysis project Ga0182747, IMG submission 128526) | Enriched backyard soil microbial communities from Emeryville, California, USA - eDNA 3rd pass 30_C BE-Lig BY (version 2) (version 2) | ecosystem: Environmental > Terrestrial > Soil >...
ATCATTATAAGCTATTAGTTGGTCGCTGACTGGACATACCAGAAGCTCATAAAGCTCCCTTATAAATAGGAGTTTTATGAGCTTTTGTATTTGAATAAAGAACTATCTATCACTAAAACATATGAATTTTATCAAGGAGGCTAGTATGAACGCATTAAAACAATTTAATTTTCCTGTTGTTGTTGGCAGAGTTGAAAAGGGAAAACAATTAGGAAGAACGCTTGGATTTCCAACAGCAAATTTGAATTTAGTAGCTGGTTTTTCCGTTGAAAATGGTGTATATGGCGTATATATCTATCATAATTCGAAAAAGTATATAGGAATTTTGAATGTTGGGAAACGTCCTACATTTAATGATGGTGAACATAAATCCTATGAAGTTCATATTTTAGATTTTGAAGGATGGATTTATGATGAATATTTAACTATGGAAATAATGATTTATATCCGCGGTGAGCAAAAATTTGACCAACTACAGGATTTAATCGGGCAATTACAGGCAGATGAAGATTATGCTCGAAAACATTTAATAAAGTAAAAGGCATGTAAGGAGGCTATGTTGTGGAAAGATTTGGACATATTTTGAACTTGCCGGATTTGCAATTCTCTCAATTTTGCCAACAACAATTTTCCTTAAATAAAGGAATTTATAATACGATTGATAGTTGGTTTTACGATAATGGAATCATTAATATAGTAGATCGAAGAACAATGGTATTACGTTTTATGTCCTTTACTATTTCCAATGACGCAGAGGTGAAATTTGGACCAGGCGGATTGTCGAAAAAACTGGAAGAATTTTGGAGCGAGATAGTTGGAGGTGTGAAAATTCATTAGAAAAATTGTTAGAAAAAAGAATTTTTTTAAAATATTGACAATTTTATTTCGTAATATATAATTATTCTTATAAGTTTAATAGGTATTATGGAAAATAACATCCAAAACAGGGCTTGGAATGGCATTAAATAGTATTAAAACAATTGCATACACAATAGCTGATTAGACAACTAAAGGCTGCATCTTTTTTATAAGAGGATGTGGCCTTTTATTTGCGTAAAAGAAAGATAGAACTTTTTTTTATGCATAATTGCAACTAGAGCTAATCGCTTTAAATCTTTTGATTAGCCAAGTTTTCTAATATCAAAACTGTTTTAGAAGGGGAGTATGTAAAAAATGGTTCAAGCTGTAATTATCAATGGAAATCATAAGAAAGCATCACGTTTAACAGGTATCCATCAATATATTGAAGATTACTTAGAAGAGGCTGGTGTATCATCGACTTCGATTTTTGTACATGAACTGCCGGCTAAGGATTTGATTACTGCAAATTTTGCAAGTGAAGAAATTGCAAAAGCCAATCAAAAAGTGGCTGATGCAGCGATTGTTTTTATGCTTACACCTATTTTTAAAGCCTCCTATACGGGCATTCTTAAAACATTTTTGGATTTAATTCCTCAAAAAGGTTTTGAAAATAAAAAAATTGTACCCATAGCTATCGGAGGTTCTATTGGACATTTATTAGCCGTAGAGTATGCATTGAAGCCGGTATTGTCTGTACTGGGAGCTACGGAAATTTTAAATACAGTCTTTGTCCTCGACCAACAGGTGGAAAGATTGGAAAACGGGGATTATAAGATTCAAGATGTAGTGTTAGATCGTTTAAACCATGTACTGCAAAAATTTCAAGCTCATCTTATAAAATAAGGTGAAAATTAATTTTTTTAATAAAACATAGTAATCTAATAAGAATACTTTTGATAAGGTGGTTTTAAATTTTAAATCGTGAAGAAAGGATGATGTGAATGAGCAAAAAATATGAAAATGTGCAATTAGTCCTAAAAAATATTGAGAAGATGCTTACGACCATGAGTTATGGATCAATCACCCTTGTGGTTCATGATGACAATGTAGTCCAGATTGAAAAAAGTGAAAAAATCCGTTTAAATAAATGAAAAGAAAAGGTTCGATATGTGCAAATGACAGCGCATAATCGAACTTTTTTCACCTCTAAATAAGTGTGGAAACCATGATAGTCCCTAACGCGGGAAATCAAAACGCTTTAGTCGAGTCGTGTTTTTCTCCTTTAAATCGTTTATACTTTAATAAGAGAATTCATGGATAATACATAAAGAAAATGAAAATAAGGTAAAATAGAGGAATAGAATATGATAAAAATTGGTTTGACTGGATGGGGAGATCACCCTTCGATTTATCGTACAAATTCAACTAGACGCGATAAGCTTTTTGACTATACCGGCCACTTTCCGATAGTGGAATTGGATACATCTTTTTACGCGATACCCGCGCAGCAAAATATCGAAAAATGGGTCAATGAAACACCGGACTCCTTTCAATTTATAGTGAAAGCCTATCAAGGGATGACCGGGCATTTGAGGGATGATAATCCTTATGAAACCCGTAACGAAATGTTTGAAGCATTCAGGCAATGTGCCAGTGCTTTTCAAAATGCGAATAAATTGGCGATGATTTTAGTACAGTTTCCGCCTTGGTTTGACTGCTCCTTGAAAAACGTCAACTATATTCGTTATGTCAAGCAACAATTGGCAGAGTTTCCGATTGCTGTTGAGTTCCGTAACAGAACTTGGTATAGCGCAGAAAGAAAAGACGAAACAATTCGATTCTTAAAGGAGCATGGATTCATTCATACGGTTTGTGACGAGCCGCAAGCTGGAGTAGGTTCAGTTCCCTTTGTAGGTGAAGCCTCACATGAAAAGGCGCTTGTTAGAATACATGGCCGAAACGTATATGGATGGCGCAATTCAGGTTCTACGGAAAATTGGAGAGAGGTCCGTTTTCTATACGATTATAATGAAGAAGAGCTTACAGATTTGGCAAATAAAATAAGAAATCTAGAGAAGCTTTGCAGCGAGGTATTTGTTCTTTTCAATAATAATTCTGGACACCATGCAGCAGATAATGCTAAGACTTTACAACGAATGATGGATATTGATTTTGATGGACTCTCACCAAAGCAGCTCGATTTATTTGGAGGAGAATTTTGATGGAGTACGTTTTGCTGGCAATTATTGCACTTGCCTCAGGTATATTGGGATCACTTGTAGGATTGGGTGGAGGCGTTATTTTAATTCCCGCCACCTTGTTCGTAGGGATTAATCTTGGCTATTTTCCAGATATAACACCACAGAGTGTTGTAGGATTATCGGTGGTCATGATGATCTTTATAGGTCTTTCTTCAACCCTATCCTATATGAAAAATAGACAGGTTGATTTTAAAAGCGGATTTATCTTTTTCATTGGAAGCATCCCGGGTACAATGCTCGGTGCATGGTTAAATAAAGGATTGGATTTGCCTTCTTTTAATCTATACTTTGGGATATTTTTAGTTTTATTATCGATTCTTTTATTTGTCCGAGACAAATTAAAACCGATTTATTGGTTTGTGAACCATGGGAGAAAGACAACTTTTACAGATCAAGAAGGAAAAGAGTTTGTTTATGGCTATCCTGTTTGGTTTGCGGTTATTTTTACGTTTATAGTTGGAATGGTTTCCGGACTATTTGGAATTGGTGGAGGATCCCTGCTCGTACCGGCAATGGTCCTATTATTCCTATTTCCACCACATGTTGCTGTTGCAACCTCCATGTTTAATGTGTTTTTATCTTCAATCGTCAATTCCGCAAGCCATATTTATTTAGGAAATGTTCCTTGGATATATGTAATTCCTGTCATTATTGGCGCTTATATAGGAGCAAAGCTTGGTGCAGCTCTCAATAAAAGATTGCAGTCCAAAACGGTTGTTATGGTGCTGCAAATAATAATGTTGTTAATAGGTATCCGTTCAATTATTGAAGGCTTATAGCAACTTCGATATGTGGACAATTACTTTTTAGGTGCACCTGATATTAATTTCAAAAGGAGGTGATCCATTTGCTTGAGACAATTCATATTTTTCATACCAATGATATACATAGCCATTTAGAATATTGGCAGCGGATGCAAAATTTTATCAAAACCCAGCGTTTAGAATATGCAAAGCTGGGGGAGCCGAGCTTTTTGTTTGATCTTGGGGATCATCTAGATCGTTCTAATATTTATACAGAGGCCACTCTGGGCAAGGGAAATATACAGCTATTAAACGAAGCACAATATGATGTAGTGACAATAGGCAATAACGAGGGGATTACTCTTTCCTTCGAGGAATTGTACTCCCTTTATGATGAGGCAAATTTTGATGTTGTTGTCGGGAATATTGAGCCCATCGATGGCAGTAAACCCACATGGCTAAAACCCTATACGATTTTACAAACTAAATATGGGACAAAAATAGGGGTTATTGGTGCAACAGCTATGTTTGAAGTGTTTTATAAAGAATTGAACTGGCATATTACTGAACCGCGGAAAGTTCTGAACCAATTAGCCGCTCAATTAAAAGAACAGGTCGATATTCTTGTATGCTTATCCCATCTCGGAATTTCGGAAGATGAACTTTTAGCAAACGAAGTCCCTAGTATTGATGTCATTTTTGGATCACATACCCATCATTTATTTGAAGAAGGCAAAGTTGTCAACAATGTATTGTTGACAGGCTGCGGCAAATTCGGGGTTTATACGGGTCACCTAACCCTGCAGTTTGACCATACTACCCGTAATTTAATAAAGAAAAAAGAAACGGTCATTGAAAATGCCATCCTTCCTGAAATTGAAGGAGAAGCATTATTTTTAGCCAAGCTAATGCAACGAGGCAAAGAGCTCCTGCAAACACCTATTTTTCAAACAAGCAAAAGCTACAACAAAGAATGGTTTCACTATTCCCAGCTATCTAGTCTATTTGCGGAGGCTGTTCTTGATTATACGGATGCCGATTGCGCGATGTTTAATGCTGGAATTTTCCTTGATAGCTTAAAAAGAGGAACAATTACCAATTACGATATTCATAAAATTCTACCTCATCCGATAAATATATGTGTCATCGAATTATCAGGAAAAGAATTAAAAGAAGTGTATTTGCAAGCTCAAAATGATCAATGGCCACAACTGGAATTAAAAGGGCTTGGATTTAGAGGATCAATTTTTGGGAAAATGCTAACTTATCAATTTGCAATGAATAAACAAAGGGAACTGATTGTGAACAATGAAACGGTCGAGCTAGATCGCCATTATAAGCTGGCGACTTTAGATATGTTTACCTTTGGCTATTTCTTTCCAAATTTTAAATATGCGAAGAAAAAGTATTATTTACCATTATTTTTAAGAGATATTTTAATTGCATATGGTAAAAGGCTAGTTTGATTCATTATAATTAGGTAAAAGGATGTATTTCAAACACAGGAATTGAGGTAAAATTGAATGCGTTTAATATCAATCAATGTGCTCAAAACAGGTATGGTTATCGGGAGAACTATCTGGAACGAGGCGGGGCTTCCGTTAATACAAAAGGATGTTGTCGTTTCAGATAACCTTATTGGCAGATTAAAACAACTAGGAATTCAATATGTATATATTGAAGACAAGATTTCAAAAGGAATAGAAATTGAAGAAACTGTACCGTTGGCGACTCGCAAGAAGGCAGTTAAACAAATAACGGACACTTTTCATCAAATAAAAGGCTTAGATAGTAAATCCGCTTCCCTCGTTATCGATAAGCAAACGAAAGAAATTGGTAATCTGGTTGAGGATTTGCTAAGTTCCATTTTAAATAATGATGAAGTCTTAATGATCTTATCAGATACATTGTTATACGATGAATATATTTATCAGCATTCATTTCAAGTGACGCTTTATTCTCTAGCTATTGCAAAAGAAATGGGCTATTCCCAAAGCGATTTAAAAACAATCGGAATAGGTGCCATCTTGCATGATGTCGGGAAAATGCTGACGCCGGCCGATGTTTTATTTAAACCGGGCCGTTTAACTGACGAAGAATTCGAATTAATGAAACAACATGCCAGATCTGGCTTTGATATTTTAAGAAATTTACATACGGTTTCCCTGCTTGTCGCGCATTGTGCTTTCCAGCATCATGAACGAATGGATGGCAGCGGATATCCGAGAGCTCTCGTGGATTATGAAATCCATCCATTTGCAAAAATTATCGCAGTAGCAGATGTATTTGATGCAGTTACTTCAAATCGAGTGTACCGCAAAAAAATGGTTCCATCTCAAGGAATTGCTGTTATTGAAGCTGGAAGAGGAACGATGTTTGATGCGAGAGTAGTAGATGCTTTAAAAAAGACGGTCGTTCATTATCCAAATGGAACGATTTTGGAGTTATCGGATGGTCGTCGCGGAGTAGTGGCAAAACAAAATGTACTTGACTCGGCTTTACCATGTCTACGAATTTTTGAAGAAAATAATCAATTATTGAATTCTACATATCTATTAAATTTGATTGAAGAACCACATATAAAGATTGAAAATGTTGATACTGAATATATTTTAGAAGTTGAATAGTTATCTTCTCCTGTTCATAAATTGGAGCAGGAGGAGATTTTTTTGTTTTCTCGTCGTTCAAGGAGAAATATGATGTTTTCGGGAGTGAAGGGACACAAAACGAAAAGGAAACGCAGACTGTCCAATCGGTTTACGATCTTCACTATGTGTTTTGTAATTGGGATTATTGCATTCCTATACATATTGAATGATCGATTAATGCCAACGTATGTTGATTATGCAGAGTTTCAAGCGAATAAAATTGCAGCACATGTCGTAAATAAGGCAATTAATGCGAGAACATCCAGAGTATTAGATATCAATGAAATCATAGAAGATTTACCATCGGAATCAGATTATATGGTCACAACAAAATTCAATACAGAAGTTATTAATCAGATTCGAGCAGAAACAACTATGTTAGTAAAAGAACATTTAGAGTTAGCAGAAGAAGGTGATTTATCGAAATTGCCGGAACTCGATAATGTTGAATATGATGTGAGCGAAATTCAAAAGGGGGATGGAATCGTTTTTTTCGTTCCGATTGCCCAAGCCTTGAACCTTCCGCTACTCGGAAATTTAGGTCCAAAAGTGCCGATTCGTTTTCACATCATCGGGAATGTTGCCAGTAATGTCTCAACATCCATTAAAGAATTTGGTATCAATAATGCGAAGGTAGAAGTAAATATTGATATGCAAGTAAATGTTCAAATTATTATTCCATTTGCGAGCCAACAATCAACGGTTCATCAAACTATTCCAGTTGCAATCGGCTTAGTTCGTGGTCAAGTCCCACATATTTATACAAATGGAGGGGATGGGGCGCAGCCTTCTATCGAGGTTCCAGTACCTTCCAATTAGAGGTGCAGGGATAATGTTAAGTCTTTTATCACTAAACTTAGCGAAAGTTAGTTGTTTTCGATTGTAATAATATGTTACATTGACATCAGTATGGTTATTTTTTGTATAGCAGATTAGAAAGCAACAAACTTTCCTAGTCTTGCATAAGTGCAACGAAGGCATATCGCTATAGGTATTCGATAAGCCAAGTTTTCTAATATTGATAGGGGATGAAGAGAAATGACAAGTAAACCTGCTAGCGAGAAAGAGCAAATCTTACGAAAACCCGAATGGTTAAAAATAAAATTAAATACAAACGATGAATATAAAGGTTTAAAGAAATTGATGCGTGAGAAAAACCTGCATACAGTATGTGAGGAAGCACGTTGTCCAAATATCCACGAATGCTGGGGCGAAAGAAGAACTGCAACGATGATGATTCTGGGCGATGTGTGTACACGTGCATGTCGTTTTTGTGCGGTTAAAACAGGTCTTCCAAATGAATTGGATTTAGCAGAACCAGAACGTGTTGCAGAATCAGTGGAAATTATGAATTTAAAACATGTAGTTATTACAATGGTTGCTCGCGATGATCTAAAAGATGGCGGGGCTGGTGTATTAGCAGAAACGGTTCGAGCGATCCGAAATAAAACACCTCAAACATCTGTTGAAGTACTGCCTTCAGATTTAGGTGGATTGGAAGAAAATTTAAAAATGTTAATGGATGCCAAACCGGATATTTTAAATCATAATATCGAAACGGTTCGTCGCTTAACGCCAAGAGTTCGTGCCCGTGCAAAATACGATCGCTCTCTAGAATTTTTACGCAGAGCCAAAGAAATGCAGCCGGATATCCCGACAAAATCATCTCTTATGATTGGTTTAGGGGAAGAATGGGATGAAATCTTGGAGGTTATGGACGATTTAAGAGCGAATAATGTAGATATCATGACAATTGGTCAATACTTGCAGCCATCGAAAAAACATTTACCAGTTAAAAAATATTATACGCCATTAGAATTTGGAAAACTTCGTAAAATTGCAATGGAAAAAGGATTCAAGCATTGTGAAGCCGGCCCATTAGTACGCAGCAGCTATCATGCGGACGAGCAAGTAAATGAAGCAACAAAAACAAGACAACTGCTTGCAGAAGAAGTATAAAAAGCCGGTCACTTTTGGCAGATTTAGAGATAGGGGGAGTTTCGATGATTATAGCAGAAGGTTATACTTATGAAATTATCGAAAATGTCCGAGAGGGTTTCAAAGAGGATGCTTTCTTAGCGAGATATTCAGATATCTTAACAAAGTACGATTACATTGTTGGTGATTGGGGCTACGGTCAGCTTCGGTTAAAAGGGTTTTTTGAAGACAAAAATCAAAAAGCAACTTTTGATACGAGAATCAGTACTTTTGAAGATTATTTATACGAGTATTGCAACTTTGGCTGTGCTTATTTTATTTTAAGAAAAACGGGGAAAGCGCCAAGACAATTAGAGTCTACTTCTAATCTTGTTCCAGAAGCTATTCCAGAAACTCCCGAGGAAGTTGAAAGCTGATTTTTAAGTGAAACTAACGATCAAGAGGGATTTTCAAACGAAATAGATGAACAAATAGAAACCACCGTGCATTTGTGCGCGATGGTTTTCTTTGTTGTTAAGGAAATTATCGTTTTGGGGATAACTTTTAAGATTAATAAATTTGACATCCAGCTACAGCGCCAAGCCCCTCGAGGTCGCTTCGGTTCCTTCCTGCTTGTGGCAAGCACATTCGTTAGGTCCTCCAGTTCTTGTCGGGGATAAGCAGGGCGCTTGCGCTTATTCCCCTTTATGCATTTTTTAGAAACCATTTTGACATTTGCTCTGCAATATATTCAGAGCTATGGTTTTTCCCGTCACGAATCCACCACATTAAAATTCCTAGAATGGATGCGGCAATAATATCTCTTGAAACAATACTTTCGTTTTTCTCCATTCCTAATACTTCACGTCTTGCTTGAACTAATTCCGCTATAAAGTCGTGCAGTTTTCTCTGGAATGCTTTCTCTTCAAATAGCACCGCCAAGTACTTTCGATGTTGATAGAAATAATCCAAAAAGGTAAGAAGATGCTCAGTATTTCCTTGTTCACCCTCTATTAATGGCGATAATTTCATAGACAGGTCATCGTAAATATCATAAACTACATTCCGCATTAAATCGCGCATATCTAAAAAATGCAAATAGAAAGTAGCACGGTTTAACTCTGCCCTTGCTGTTACTTTCTGCACCGTTAACTCCTCTAAGCTTTGTGTTTCAATTAATATGGAAATCACGGCTTCCTTCAACAAACGTTTCGAACGAATTGCACGTGGATCTTCTTTTTTTGCAGTCATTTCAATGCCTCCATTGTCTAATAAAGATTACTTTTCCAACACTTTTAATAGAATTGTTGTATAGTTGACGTTTTATAAAATATTGTTGGTGGTTTCTTCATTTATAAGTTGCTAAAATCTATTTTATCGTCACTGTGTTGATAAAGTAAAGGGAGGACAATTACGGTATGACCCAACAAATAAATACAAAAGTATTATTGTTTGTATTATTGATTGGAGGATTTATCTCCATATTAAACCAAACAATTTTAAATGTAGCATTAAGTACTTTTATGGAAGTGTTCCATGTAAATGGGACAACTGTTCAATGGCTGGCAACAGGATTCATGCTGGTTAACGGTGTGCTGATTCCCGTAACGGCATTTTTAATGAAACGTTTTTCAACTCGTCAATTATTTATAAGCTCGATGCTTTTATTATTAATCGGCTCGATTTTCTGCGCGGCAGCACCGAATTTTGCAATTTTATTGACAGGGCGTATGATTCAAGCAGCAGGGGCAGGAATTATTATGCCGCTTATGATGAACACTGTTATGTTTATTTTCCCGCCTGAAAGACGAGGAAGTGCAATGGGGCTAGTTGGGATTGCATTGATTTTCGCCCCGGCAATCGGTCCAACATTATCTGGTTTCATTGTCGAATATGTATCCTGGCATTGGTTATTTATCGGAATTATTCCATTTGTTGTAGTTGTGATTTTACTTGCGTATAAGTATTTAATCAACGTAAATGAAGGAGAAAAAGCTGATTTGGATGTATTCAGTGTCATACTTTCAACAATCGGTTTCGGACTTGTTTTATATGGATTTAGTAATGCAGGCAGTCATGGCTGGGATGATGTATGGGTACTATCAGAAATCATCGCAGGGGTGTTAGTATTGGCGTACTTTACAATTCGTCAATTACGTTCAAGTGACCCGTTATTGAATGTGCGAGTATTCCAAAATAAAACATTTACATTGACTTCGTTTATTAACATTATCGTAACAATGATGCTATATGCTGATATGATTTTATTGCCGATCTATTTACAAAATGGCCGAGGTTTTACAGCATTTGATGCAGGTCTATTATTATTGCCGGGGGCCGTTATCAACGCGTTGTTATCGCCTGTTACAGGAAAATTATTCGACCGGTTCGGTGCAAAGCCATTATTCATTATTGGTTTAATATTCGTTATTCCATCTATGTGGGTTGTAACCGACTTAAGTGAGACAACTACATTTACCTTCTTAATGATTCGTACAATCTTCTTGCGTATTGGTTTAAGCTTTATCACAATGCCATTGAACACAGCAGGCTTAAATGCGTTGCCGAAGGAGCTTGTGACACATGGTACAGCGGTAAACAATACGGTTCGTCAAATTGCAGGAGCCATTGGTACAGCGGTTATCGTAACAATTTATACTGCCAAACAAACAGACTATGCAGGGAATTTAAGTGCAGAAGGCCTAACAGAAGGAATTAGGGCATTGTCATCCATCTATGCCTCGGGTGATGCTTACTACTTCATGACAATTCTAGCGGTTATTGCTTTAGTCATCACTTTGTTCACACCGCTAAAAAAACCTGCGAAAGCTGAAAAAACTGCAGAAACCAAATAATCTAAATAAAAATGACACTCGATGAGTAATTCATCAAGTGTCATTTTTTACGCCAATAACTCAGTTAAATATTCGCGTAAGTCCTCAGCTTCTTCTTCAGTTTTGTTGAAGGCATGCTCCAAGTATCCGGGCTCTTCCACATCATCTGGACCGATAATGGCAAAGCGACCCATTTGCATGTCCAAAACTAATACTTTTCCAAAAAAACGAGAGGATTGCATAATAGCCAAATCATAACGCAATTTCTTCCCAGTAAAACTGACAAATCGTGTTTTTGACTCTTCTACATCATCATATAAGAAAAAACGCTCCATATTGTATATGCCCCTTCCAACTCTCTAGAATATGTTACTATAGAAGCGAAATAACTATCAACTAATTTCAAAAACCCATTAGAATTAAGGAAGAAAAGTTGTTCTATTAGATTGCTTGAAGCAAGATAAAATTCTGGTTCCTAACTAGGTAACTCTCGAAGTAAACATAAGGGGAGATTTTCCGGTTATCTGTGGGATGGGGCTCTTTCGGGGTTAAATAAAGGGAGATTTTCCCCCTATGCTACTAAAAATCCTCCATTTACTTGTTTTTTTAGTTGATAGGCG
>Ga0182747_1002878_pt1 | contig 11823 bp, 10 predicted proteins | sample eDN3rd30CBELigBY_FD_128526 | JGI IMG/M metagenome (GOLD analysis project Ga0182747, IMG submission 128526) | Enriched backyard soil microbial communities from Emeryville, California, USA - eDNA 3rd pass 30_C BE-Lig BY (version 2) (version 2) | ecosystem: Environmental > Terrestrial > Soil >...
GGCGCGGGCGTCGCGGAAGAGCTGCGTCGCCGTGACCCGGATGACGCGCCAGCCGGCGTCCGCGAACCGTTCGTAGCGCTCGACGTCCCGCTCCCACTGCCGCCGGTCCGTGCGGTGGCCGTCACCCTCGTACTCGATCGCGATCCGCAGCTCGGGGTAGGAGAGGTCGGGGTGGTAGCTGCGGCCGTCCGGGAGCGTCACCGCTGCCGCGACCACCGGCTCGGGCAGCCGGGCGCGTCGCAGCGCGAGCCGTAGCAGCGTCTCGGGCCGCGATTCGACGCCGGGGCGCAGCAGCCCGAGCGCCTCGGCGGCGCGCGCCGCGCCGGGGGTGCCGCGGTGGCGCACCGCCGCATTCGCGATTGCGTCGAGCGACGCGGCCCCGGAGCGATGCGCCGCCGGCAGCGCGCTGTCTCCGGCCGCCACGAGGTTGTCGCGTGCGACGACGGCCCCGAGCTGGCACCAGGCGTCCGCCGCGCTCACCACCGCGAAGCCGTGCACGAAGCCGAGCTCGACCCGCGACACGCGGCGCCCCGCGATGCCGGGGCGACGCGGCGGGGTGCGCGGGTCGAGGACCGCCACGTCGAGGAGGTCGGGCACGCCCTCGGGGAGCCACATGCCCCACAGCGCCGCCGCGGTCGCATGGCTGAAGAACTGCCCCGGCAGCATGATCGGCTCGTAGGCGGCACACCGGTCCAGGACGTCGCGGTCCGGCACTCCGAAGCCGGCGACGCCGCGGTGCGGGCGCGTGACGTCGGCGTGCCGCAGCCGTGATCGAGCGACGCCGCTGGCGACCAGCTCGCTCGTCAGGGCAGCCCGCCCGCGTAGGCCGTCGGGTGGCTCGGTGCGGCGCATGCGCGATGGTCGCAGAACGCGATGCGCGCGAGACCGCGCGAACCGGCCGACTGTGGACACGGCGTTCTCCCCGCGCCCTGTGAGGGCGTTTGGCCTCCCGCGCGGCCCCACGATGCTCCCCGCGCCGACACGCCGACCCCGCCGAGCGGTGCCTTGTGCGCAATGCGGAGGTCCGCACTGCGCACAAGGCACCGCTCGGCGGGATCTCGCGACCGGCCCGCGCACCCCCAGGCGGGATCTCGCGACCAGCCCGCGAGCCGCCAGGTGGGAATCGCACGCCAGAACGTCATGCGCCCGGCCCGAGCAGGCAGAATGGTGCGGTGGCCGAACGACTCGAAGGCAGCACCGCGGCGCCGCGGCGGGTCACGGTCATCGGCGCGGGGGCGTGGGGCACGACGTTCGGCAAGATCCTCGCCGACGGGGGGTCCGCCGTCACGATCTGGGCGAGGCGTGCCTCAAGCGCCCGCGAGATCGACGTCGCGAAGCGCAACGCGAAGTACCTCAAGGGCATCGCGCTGCCGAAGAGCCTGCGCGCGACCGCCGACCAGGCCGCCGCGCTCGCGGGCGCGCAGGAGGTCTACCTGTCCGTCCCGAGCCAGTCGCTGCGGGACAATCTCAAGCACCTGCGCGCCGACATCCCCGCCGACGCGATCGTCGTCTCGCTCATGAAGGGCCTCGAGCGCGGCACCGCGCGGCGGATGTCGGAGATCATCGCGGAGGAGCTCGGCACGCCCGCCGAGCGGATCGCCGTCGTCTCCGGACCGAATCTCGCGCTCGAGATCGCGCGCCAGCAGCCGACCGCGGCGGTCGTCGCCTCCGCGTCGCTCGAGACGGCGCAGACGGTCGCGATCACGGCCCGCAACGACTATTTCCGATCCTTCGTCAACACCGACGTCGTCGGGACGGAGTTCGGCGGGGTGCTGAAGAACATCGTCGCGGTCGCGGTCGGCATCGTCGACGGCGTCGGCTTCGGCGAGAACACGAAGGCATCGATCATCACGCGCGGCCTCTCGGAGCTCACCGACTTCGCGGTCGCCTATGGCGCGAAGCCGGAGACGATGTCGGGGCTCGCGGGCCTCGGCGACCTGATCGCGACCTGCTCATCGCCGCTCTCGCGCAACAACACCGCCGGCCGTCTGCTCGGCCAGGGCCTGACGCTCAAGGAGGTGGCGGCGAAGATGAACCAGACCGCCGAGGGCCTCTCCTCGATCGCGCCGATCCTTGAGCTCGCGGAGGCGAAGGGCGTGTCGATGCCGATCGCGCAGCAGGTCGCGGCGGTGCTCGACGGCGCGATGGATCCGCGCGACATCGCGCCGCATCTGACGACCGACGATATGCCGCAGGGGGAATGAACGCGGTGGGGACAGCAGCGGGCGACCGCATCACTGTGGCGGTCGTCTTCGGCGGTCGCTCTTCGGAGCACGAGATCAGCTGCGCGACGGCGGCGGGCGTGCTCGCCGAGATCGACCGTGCCCGCTTCGACGTCATCCCCGTCGGCATCACGCGCGACGGCGCGATGACGCTGCAGCCGGATGAGCCCGAGCGATTCCGGATGGATCCGAACGCGATGCCCGCCGTCCCAGACAACGGCACGCGGCTCGCGTGGCCGCAGTCGACCGCGAGCCGCGCGATCGCGGTGCGGGAGGCGGACGGCTCGGTGCGCGACCTCGGGACCGTCGACGTCGCGTTCCCCATCCTGCACGGACCGTGGGGCGAGGACGGGACGATCCAGGGGCTCTTCGAGCTCGTCGGCCTGCCCTACGTCGGCAGCGGGGTGCTCGCCTCGGCGCTCGGCATGGACAAGCACTTCGCGAAGGTCGTCCTCGCGGGCGCGGGAGTCCCCGTCGCGCCGTGGGTCACGCTGACGGCGGCGGACTGGGCCGCGGACGAGCCGCGGTCGCGGGCGAACGCGAGGGGGCTCGGCCTGCCGGTCTTCGTCAAGCCCGCGCGCGCCGGCTCCTCGGTCGGCGTCACGAAGGTCAAGTCGTGGGAGGCGCTCGAGCCGGCGCTGCGGGCCGCGTGGGCCGAGGACGACAAGGCGCTCGTCGAGGCGGCGATCGACGGTCGGGAGATCGAGTGCGGCGTGCTCTCGGGGCGGGACGGCGGGCGGCCGCGCGTCAGCCTGCCGGGGGAGATCGTCATGCGCACGCGGGAGTTCTACGACTACGACGCGAAGTATCTCGACGCCGGCGCCGCGCAGCTCGTCTGTCCGACGGAGCTCCGCGAGGGGGAGCTGCGCGAGATGCAGCGACTCGCGACGCGGGCCTTCGAGTCGATCGGCTGTGCAGGGCTCGCGCGCGTCGACTTCTTCCTGACGGACTCGGGCTTCGTCGTCAACGAGCTCAACACGATGCCGGGGTTCACGCCGATCTCGATGTTCCCGAAGTGCTGGGAGGCGAGCGGGCTCGGCTACCGCGAGCTCATCACGGAGCTCGTCGAGCTCGCGCGGGAGGCGCGTTAGCCGATGCAGGAGCCTTCCTGCGGCAGCTGCGAGACGGCGACGTCGAGCGCGTCGAGGACGTTGACGCCGGAGACGACGGTGTTGTCGACAGCGACGCTGACGGCGGGCGTGCGGCCGTAGCTCGTGAAGACGTAGGTCGGCGCGTCGGTGTCGTCCATGAGCCAGTCGACGGCGCCGCCGGGCGGCGTGACGCACAGCAGCTCGCTCGTCGGCGGCGGGGTCGGGACGCCGCAGTGCAGGATCACGGCGGTCGGCTGGCCCCAGGCGCCGGTCGCCTGAGCGTTCGTCTCGCGCCGCGGCAGGTCGGAGATGATCGACGGCAGGCGGACGGACACGGCGGCGCACGCGGGCGCCGCGGCCTGCGGCGCGGGCTCGAGGGCGACGATCTGTGCGCATGCGGTGAGGGGCACGGCGAGCGCCCCGGCGACCAGGATCGCGAGCAGGCGCCGCACGGCACGGCGGGGCTTGAGCTTCATCGACTCCAGGCTACGATGCCGCAGCGTGGAGGTCTCCTGGGCGCCCCGTGATGGCGAGCGCACATTGGCCGAGGTGGGTGAGGATGCGGCGCTCCGCGAGATCTTCCCGATCCTCCCCGTCTCCGACCGGCGGCTGCTCGGTCCGGGCGACGACGCGGCGGTGCTCGCGGCGCCGGACGGGCGCTTCGTCGTGACGGGCGACACCATGATCGAGGGGCCGGACTTCCGCCAGGCTTGGACGACGCCGGAGTCGCTCGGGTGGAAACTCGTGGCCTCGAACCTCGCCGACGTCGCCGCGATGGGGGCGCGCCCGACGGCGCTCACCGTCTCGCTCGCGCTGCCGGGCGAGGCGGGGGCGTCGGTGCTGCCGCGGATCGCCTCGGGGATCCTCGCGGCGTGCGAGCGGCTCGCGCCCGGCTGCGGCGTGGAGGGCGGCGATCTCGCACGCTCGCCGATCGTCGTGGCGGCGGCGGCGGCGTTCGGCGATCTGGAGGGACGGGCGCCGGTGCTGCGCTCGGGCGCGCGCCCGGGGGATGTGCTCGCGGTGAGCGGGGCGCTCGGCCGCGCGGCGCGGGGCCTGGACCTCATGTTCCGCCTCGCGGTCGACGACGGCCGGCCGGACCGTGAGGCGCTCGAGCGACTGCAGGGGGGCGCGCGCGAGCGCGACGTCGCCGCGATCCGAGCCCAGCTGCGCCCGGAGCCCCCGGTCGGCGACGGCGTGCTCGCCGCGCTCGCGGGCGCGACGGCGATGCTCGACGTGTCCGACGGCCTCGCGCGGGACGCACGCCGGATCGCGACGGCGAGCGGCGTCGCGATCGAGCTCTCGCGTGAGCGCGTGCTCGCCGCGGCGGGCGAGGTCGAGGGGGCCGCGTGGGGCCTCGAGCAGCTGCTCGCGGGCGGTGAGGATCACGCGCTGCTCGCCGCGTTCCCGCCCGGTGTCGTGCTGCCCGGGGGGTTCGTGCCGATCGGTCGAGTGCTCGAGGGCGAGGGACTGCGCGTCGACGGCGCGCCCTACGAGGCGCTCGGCGGCTGGGACCCGTTCCGCACCTGACGCCGCGGCATCGAGCATCCCGCTCCCTGCGCGAGCGTCAGCGAGTCGAAGTGCCGTGCTCGAGGTAGTGCACCGCCGTCTCGCCGTACGTCTTCGTGCGGACGATCTCGAGTCCGCCCGGGAGGATCGGTGCGCCAGAACGCGATGCGCGCTCCAGGACGATCATGGCGTCCTCGGCGAGGAGCGGCTCCAGCGCCGCGAGCACCCCGGTGATGTCCGCCTCGCCGACGTCGTAGGGCGGGTCGACGAGCACGAGGTCCCAGGTCGTGCCGGCGGCGCCGGTGAGCCAGGATGCGACCGACTGCGCGGCCACCTCGATCCGCGGCTCGGCGCCGCGCGGCGCGCGGGAGCGGATCTTCGCCGCGTTGCCGCGGCAGATCGCGGCGGCCCGGGCATCGCGTTCGACGAGGATGACGCTCGCCGCACCGCGCGACGCCGCCTCCAGCCCGAGAGCCCCCGAGCCCGCGTAGAGGTCGAGCACCCGCGCGCCGTCGACCGCGTCGGCCGACTCGAGCGCGGAGAAGATAGCCTCGCGCACCCGGTCGCTCGTCGGCCGGGTCCCCGACTTGGGGACGTCGAGCGCGAGCGAGCCCGCGAACCCGGCGATGATGCGCGTCACGCCCCTCAGCGTACGGGCGCTTCGTGTCGCGTCGCGTCCGTCGCGACCGTAGCCTCGGAGCATGTCCGATCCGCTCGCGCGCAAGCTCGCCGACCTCGTCGGGGGCACGAGCGCGAAGTCGCTGCAGCGCGCGTTCGGCTACACGACCGCGGGGGAGCTCCTCAGCCACCTGCCGCGGCGCTACGTGCACCGCGGCGAGCTCACGGATCTCGCGTCGCTGCACGAGGGCGACGAGGTCACCGTCGTCGCGACCGTGAAGTCGTCGTCCTCGCGCAGCATGCGTGCGCGGAAGGGCTCCCTCGAGGAGGTCGTCATCACGGACGGCCGCGGGGTGCTGACGCTGACGTTCTTCAACTCCCGCTGGCGGGCGGATCAGCTCTCGCCCGGCAAGCGCGGCCTGTTCGCCGGCAAGGTGGGCGCGTATCGCGGCGGCCTGCAGCTCGCGCACCCCGAGTATCAGCTGTTCGATGACGACACGGCGGAGATGAACGCGGTCGAGCGGGCCGACTGGCCGATCCCCGTCTACCCGGCGACGGGGTCGCTGCAGAGCTGGAAGATCGCGAACGCGATGCGCGTCGTGCTCGACGTCCTGCCGGACGACCTTGAGGATCCGGTGCCGATCGAGTTCGCGGCGACCCGCGGCCTGATGGGGTTCCGGCAGGCGCTCGAGGGCGTGCACCGCCCGCACGTCGACGACGACTGGCGCGCGGCCCGCGAGGCGCTGCGCTACCAGGAGGCGCTCGTGCTCCAGGCGGCGCTCGTGCGCCGGCGCGATCAGTTGCGCGCGTCGGCCGCGGTGCCGCGGCGCGCGGGCGCGCTCCTCGCGGGCTTCGACGCGGCGCTCGCGTTCTCCCTCACGGGGGATCAGCGGGCTGCGGGGGAGGAGATCGCCGCGGACCTCGCCGCGATGCGCCCCATGAACCGACTCGTCCAGGGCGAGGTCGGCTCCGGCAAGACGCTCGTCGCGCTGCGCGCGATGCTCACGGTCGCCGAGCCGGCACCTGGCGCGGGCGCGCACGCCGGCGGGCAGTCGGTGCTGCTCGCCCCCACCGAGGTGCTCGCCCAGCAGCATCTGCGCTCGATCGCGGCGGCGCTCGGACCGGACCTCGCCGCCCAGCTGCGGCCCATCCTGCTGACGGGCAGGATGGCGGCGGCCGACCGCAAGCGGGCGCTGCTCGCCGCGGCCTCGGGTCAGTCGCGGATCGTCGTGGGGACGCACGCGCTCTTCGGTGAGCACGTGACGTTCGCGGATCTCGGCCTCGTCGTCGTCGACGAGCAGCACCGCTTCGGCGTCGAGCAGCGCGACGTGCTGCGCGCGAAGGGCGGCGATTCGGTGCCGCACCTGCTCGTGCTGACGGCGACCCCGATCCCGCGCACGGTCGCGATGACGGTCTTCGGCGACCTCGACGTCACGACGATCGCGGAGCTGCCGGCGGGCCGCGCGCCGATCGAGTCCCACGTCGTCCCGCTCGCGGAGCGTCCGGGGTGGATCGCGCGGGTCTGGGACCGGGCCGCCGAGGAGGTCGCGGCGGGCCGGCAGTGCTTCGTCGTCGTGCCCGCGATCGCCGACGCGGTCGCCGAGGAGGGAGAACCCGACTCCGATGCCGAGTCGTCCGCGGGAGCCTCCCGCGGGTCGAGTCGCGACGCGCCGTCCCGCGGGTCGAGTAGCGACGCAGTCGCGTATCGAGACCCCGCCCGCCCCGCCACCGTGGAATCGACGATCGCGCTCCTGCAGGGCCACCCGGCGTTCTCCAGCCTCATCGTGCGGGCCCTGCACGGTCGCATGTCGCCGGAGGAGAAGGAGCGGACGATGCGCGCGTTCGCGGCGGGCGAGATCCACGTCCTCGTCGCGACGACCGTCATCGAAGTCGGCGTCGACGTGCCGAACGCCTCCGTCATGATCGTGCTCGACGCCGACCGTTTCGGCGTCTCGCAGCTCCACCAGTTGCGGGGCCGGGTGGGCCGGGGCGGACTGCCCGGGCTCGCGCTGTTCGTGACGCCCGCGGAGGCGGGCTCGCTCGCGCGCGAGCGGGTCGAGGCGGTCGCGGCGACGCTCGACGGCTTCGTCCTGGCGGAACGCGATCTCGCGCTGCGTCACGAGGGCGACGTCCTCGGTGCCGCGCAGTCGGGTCGCCGCAGCGGCCTGCGGCTGCTGTCCGCCGCGACTGACGGCGAGCTCATCGCGCAGGCGCGCGAGGACGCGATCACGCTCATCGCGGGCGACCCGGAGCTCAGCGCCCATCCGGCGCTCGCCGCCGCGATCGCGCGCCGCGTCGACGACGAGACGGCGGAGTTCATCACGCGCGCGTGACCGCGGTCCGCGCCGGGGGCACAATGGGCGCATGCCGGGCGAGCCCACACCGATCGACGCGTACATCGCTTCGGCGGCCGAGCGGGCGCAGCCGACGCTGCGGGAACTCGCGGCGATTCTGCGCGAGGTCGCGCCCGATGCGGTCGAGGCGATCAAGTGGCGGGTGCCGGTGTGGGAGGGGCGTCGGATCCTCTACTCGCTGTCGGCATTTCGGGAGCACGCCGCGTTCATGCCGACCGCGTCGACGCTCGACGCGTTCCGTGCGGAGGTCGAGGCGGCGGGGCTCACGACGACGGCGCACATGATCCAGTTCCGGTACGGCGAGCCGGTGCCCACCGCGCTCGTGCGCCGGATCGCCGCCGCCCGCGAGGAGGATGTGCGGCTGCGCGACGCGCTCTGGGCCGGCTGAGTCATTCGCCGAAATCCTTCAGGGCGGCTGCGGCGGCCGCGGCTACGCTGGGCGCGTGACTCGCATCGCCGTCGTCCCCGGCTCGTTCGACCCGGTCACCCTGGGTCATCTCGACGTGATCGGTCGCGCGGCGGGCATCTTCGACGAGCTCCACGTGCTCGTCGTGCACAACCCCGGCAAGACGGCGCTCATCCCATTCGCCGACCGGGTCGCGCTCATCAAGGACTCGATCGCCGAGGCGCGAATCGGGGGCAGCATCGTGGTGACGAGCTGGAGCGTCGGGCTCCTCGTCGACTACTGCACCGAGGTCGGTGCGACGGTGCTCGTCAAAGGTGTGCGCGGTCAGACGGATCTCGTCTACGAGACGCCGATGGCGATCGTGAACCGGGACCTCGCGGGCGTGGAGACGGTGTTCCTGCTGCCGAACCCCGAGCACGCCCACGTCTCGAGCTCCCTCGTGCGCCAGGTCAACTCGCTCGGCGGCGATGTGCGGCCGTACGTCCCGGGCGCGGTCGCGAGGTTCCTGCGCCCCAACGAGTCGTGACGGCCCCCGCGCCCGCCGCAGGTGGCGGGTCCCTGAACGAGCGCATCGGTGGCGGGTCCCTGAACGAGCGCATCGGTGGCGGGTCCCTGAGCGAGCGCAGCGAGTCGAAGGGTCCCTCGTTCTCCGTCACGGGGCTCCTCGGCATCCCCGAGATCCGCCCGGGCGACGACCTCGGCGCGCTGCTCGCGCGCGCCTACGTCGCCCACGGCCCGGCCGACGGCGACATCCTCGTGGTCACCTCGAAGGTCGTGTCCAAGGCGGAGGGGCGCATCGTCGAGGCGACGGAACGTGACGTGGTCGTCGACGCCGAGACGGTCCGCGTCGTCGCGACGGTGGAGCACGCCGGCGGTCGCACGCGCATCGTCGAGAACCCGCAAGGCCTCATCCTCGCGGCCGCGGGGGTCGACGCGTCGAACGCCGCCGACGGCGAGGTGCTCCTGCTCCCGATCGACCCGGATGCGTCAGCGCGCGCGCTCGCGGCCGTGATCCGCGCCGAGACGGGGGCCCGCGTCGGCGTCGTGCTCTCCGACACGCTCGGGCGTGCCTGGCGCGTCGGGCAGATCGATCAGGCGATCGGGGCCGCGGGGGTGCGTGTCGTCGACGACCTGCGCGGCTCGACGGATTCGGGCGGGCGCGTCCTCGAGGCGACGATCGCGGCGCTCGGTGACGAGATCGCCTCCGCCGCGGAGCTGGTGAAGGGCAAGACGTCGGGCATCCCCGTCGCGGTCGTGCGGGGGCTCGGCCGGCTCGTGACGGATTCGCTCGAGGAGCAGACGGCGGCAGAACTCCAGCGCCCGGCTCGCGAGGACCTGTTCCGCCTGGGCGCGGCGGAGGCTTGGCGCGAGGGCTACCAGGCCGCCCTCGCCGCTGCCACCCGTGGGTCGAGCGCCGGTGCCCCCACCCGCGGGTCGAGCGCCGGTGCCCCCACCCGCGGGTCGAGTGGCGGCGAAGCCGCCGTATCGAGACCCCCTGCCGACTGGACGCTCGTCATCCCCGTCAAGCCGGCCGCATCGGGCAAGTCCCGCCTCGACGTCCCGGGTGTCGACCGCATCGGGCTGGCACGGGCGATCGCGCTCGACACGGTCGAGGCTGCGGCCGCCTGCCTCGCGGTCGCGCGGGTCCTCGTCGTGACCGCCGACCCCGAGACCGCCAACGCGGTGCGCACGATCGACGGCGTCGACGTGGTCGCGGACACGAGCGACAGCCTGCGAGCCGCGATCGCACTCGGACTCGATACCGCGGGGGAGGGCACGGATCGCGCCGTGCTGCTCGGCGACCTACCCGCGCTCGACCCGGTCGAGCTCGCGCACGCACTCGCGCTCGCGTCGAGCGCCGGCCGGACCTTCGTGCCCGACGCGGACGGCGTCGGAAGCTCGCTCGCGACGGCGCGCGCGCGGCTCCCGTTCGCGCCGCGGTTCGGCGCGGATTCGGCGGCCGCCCACCGCGCTGCGGGGTTCGCGGAGCTCGTGCTGCCGCCGGATTGGGGTCTGCGGCGCGACGTCGACACGCGCGAACATCTCGATGAGGCGGCGGCACGCGGCGCCCTGGGCCCGCGCACCGCCGCCCTCCTCGGGCATTCGGGCTGAGGAATCGCTCGCGGGCTGACGTTCTGCGCCTGATCTCTCAGCCCGGGCGCGATCTCTCAGCCCGGCCTACGTGCCTCAGCCGAGCGCCGTATCGAGCGCCGCCGCGGCGAGCGCCGCCGAGGTGTCCGCGTCGCGCATCCACAGCGGTGCGACGACGGTGCGCAGCCCCGCCGCCTCGATGCCGGGAGCGAGCGCCGCGTCCTCCTCCGCGATGAGCCACGCGTCGAGCAGTCCGGGCACCCCCGCCCGGTCGTAGGCGCCGGCGCTACCGCGCGCGCCGTAGCGCAGCCCGACCGCGTCGGCGGCGGTCGGCACCTCGAGCGCCGCGAGGCACGCGTCGGCCATGCCCCGCACGACCGCGCCACCGATGATCGGCGAGACCCCCACGACGCCACCCGGGGCGGCCGCGACCGCCTCCGCGATCCCTGGGACGCCGAGGATCGGGCCGATCGAGACGACCGGGTTGGATGGCGCCATGAGCACGGCGTCCGCCGAGGCGATCGCCTCGAGCACGCCGGCACCCGGCGCGGCGGCGGCGATGCCGTCGTTGTCGAACGCGATCGCCGGCAGGTTCGCGCGGTGCAGCGTCCACCACTCCTGGAAGTGCATGCGTCCGCCGGCGGTCACGACGTGGGTGTCGACCTCGGCGTCGGTCATCGGCAGCAGCCGCACGCCGAGCGGCCAGCGCGCGGCGAGCCGCTCGACGACTTCGGAGACGGTGAGCCCGTCGCGCAGCCAACCGGTGCGGGCGAGGTGCGTGCCGAGGTCGAGGTCGCCGAGCGTGAACCAGGGCCAGCCGGCGCCCCAGGCCTGCAGCTCCGCCGACACCCGTTCGCTGTCGTCTTCGCGGCCCCAGCCGCGCTGCGCGTCGTTGACGCCGGCGAGCGCGTAGAGCAGCGAGTCGACGTCGGGCTGCAGCCGCACGCCGGAGAGCCACAGATCGTCGCCCGTGTTCGCGATGACGGTGATCCGGGCCGCGGTGCCCGATCGTGAATCGGCCGGCCAGCGCCGTCTCGCCGCCTCGCGGACCCCGAGGACGAAGCGGGATCCGCCGACCCCGCCGGCGAGCACGACGATGGAAGTGGGTGCGGCCATCCCGCTACTGTACGGAGCATGCAGGAGTTCCTCACCGCGGCCACGATGTTCGTCGTCGGCGACTACTACGTGACGTTCGCCGTGGTCGGCGTCGTCGTCGCGCTCATCGTCGCGGGACGCCACCACCGCTGGAGGGCGGGGACGGGCTGGCGCACGATCCTCGACTGGTGGACGCTCTTCGCGGTCGGCATCTCGAACCTCGTCAACTTCGTCTTCCACTCCTTCCTCGGGGACTTCTCGGCGGAGCAGATCGGCTGGGCGCAGAGTCCGTTCCAGATGGAGCTGGCGCTCGCCTCGCTCGGCATCGGCGTTGCCGGCGTCGTCGCGTTCCCGCGCCGCGCCGGCTGGACCGCGAAGCTGGTGGCGAACATCCCGAGCGCGGTCTTCATGTTCGGTGCGGGCATCGTGCACCTCGTCGA
>Ga0182747_1002886_pt1 | contig 11812 bp, 4 predicted proteins | sample eDN3rd30CBELigBY_FD_128526 | JGI IMG/M metagenome (GOLD analysis project Ga0182747, IMG submission 128526) | Enriched backyard soil microbial communities from Emeryville, California, USA - eDNA 3rd pass 30_C BE-Lig BY (version 2) (version 2) | ecosystem: Environmental > Terrestrial > Soil >...
AACGGTCACATTGACGGATGCGGCGGAAAATGAATCCGATCCGACACCGGCTACGTTGCCCGATACACTTCCACCCGAAGAGCTGACCGTTTCGCTCGAAAACGATACGGGTGTCGATGATGACGGCGTTACCAGTGATGGTACGGTTACCATTGGAAACCTGGAGGACGGAGCATCCTGGGAATACTCGCTTGATGGTGGAGAGACCTGGGAGGACGGCACAGGAACCAGCTTTGAGTTGCCCGATGGCGAATATGCCGCCGGTGACGTACAGGTTCGCCAATCCGATGCTGCCAACAACACCGGACCGGCTTCTCAACTCGGGCCCGTAACGGTTGCCGTTCTCGCGGCGGCGGATGACGCGGCCACTGCGGATATGGGTAGCCGTGAATCTGTTACGCACCCCTCCGAAACGGACGAGAATCTCCAGGTTCTGGGGCTGCTCGACGATGGAAACGAGACAAACAGCATCGGAATCTCTGTCGCCGAGGGCTCTACGGGCGATGTGGTGATCGAGGTTAGCCAGTCTGCGTTGATTGCGGTGGCGGATGCCTTCAATGTCGAAATTTACGATGCCAATGGAGATCTTATCGGCGTTCTGACGACGGGTAATGATCCTCTGCTCGGTGATGTTGCGGGATTGGGTATCCTCGGCCTTACCAGCGACAACACGCTCGTCGCCAATGTGAAGGGCCTTGCTCCGGGCGACTATACGATCGTCGTGCGCAAGGGCGAGAGTGCTCTTGGTTCCCTGCTCGACACTGATGGCGACGGGTTGTCCCTTGAGGAACTGGGCCAAGGTGGCGTCGTGCTGGGGGCCGAAAACCAGGAACTGGTTCTGGATGCAGTTGAAAGTGCACTCAATGGTGTTCTTTTCGTCGAGCTGTTGGACCTCGGTCTTGGTACCGTGGTGCGGAATATCCTGGAGCCTCTGCTCGACACGACGACCGCTCTTGGTGCTGGCGAGATAGTCCAGGTGGTCTCGGAAGCTTTGGGTAACCTCGGACTGACGGGCTACGTTGACGACGTCCTCGGCGCCCTCACGGAAGCACTGCTTAACAACACACTGACACTTATCCAGGATACCTCGGTCACTGTCACATTGACCGAGCACGGTTTCTCGGATGATGGAACGGTGAGTGGTAATGTCATCAATCCAGATGAAGGCGCGGAAGGAGAGCCTGGAGAGGATACGGTTGTTCCTGGCACCGAGGTAACCCAGGTTGTAAGCGGCGATGGCACCGTCGTGGAGCTTGTTGACGGCACTGCCACCGTCGAGGGTGAATATGGCACGCTGGTTATCAATGCCAACGGATCATACACCTATACACCCAATGGTGATCTATCGTCGGTAGGTCAGACGGAGGAGTTCACCTACACCATCTCTGACGGCACCAACTCGGTTGAGGCAAATCTGTCGATCACGATTGATGGCGAACGCCTTACCGACGATACGGCACAAGCCGGTATCGAGTACGACTATGTCGTGACCGATGGTGTCGATATGCCGGATGCAGTGGATTATAGCTGGCTATTGTCGGTCACCATTCCCGGATTGCCGCCTATTCCGATTGCATCCGGTAATCTGATCAGTAACCCGATCACGGTCGATGCGAACACCACGCAGGATGTGTCACTGTCCGTGGACGCTGGCAGCTTGATAGGAATCGGCGGCGGTGTCGCCGTATACTTCGAGGTGCTCGAAGATGGTGAATGGACAACCTATACAAGCTTTGATGATCAACAACTACTGAGCTTGCTGGGTAGTGGCGGCATTGGCGATGTCATGGTACCCAATGTTCCACAAGGTGAATATCGTGTCCGGATGGAGGTGGATCTCGGCCTGGTGGCTGCGGCAGGAAGCGCCAGCGTCGACATAAGCTCCACGGTCACCCATCTCGACCAGTACGAAGTGGGTCAGATATTCCCCGCAGAAGGTGATCTCTTCGAAAATGATCTGGTGGGTTCGGACCCAGTATCCTTGTCCGTTTCCTCAGACGGCGTGGAATATACGGAAATCCCAGCCGGAGGTTCGGAGACGATCGCTGGTGAATATGGCTCGCTTCTGGTCAACGCCGACGGCACTTACGTCTACACGCCGAATGACAATGCTTCGTTCGGTCAACAGACGGATGTGTTCACCTATCAGGTGGAGATCGATGGCGTGATCCAGGAGGCAACGCTGACCGTAACCGTCAACGGCACGCTCCAGGGTGGTGAAACGCCCGCACCGGTACTCCTGGCGTTCAGCGAGGATGTGGTGCCACTCGGCGAGTTTGTTGCTGGCGATGACGGCAATTCCGACAGCGATGCTTCGGACAGCAGCCTTGTCGAAGATGGGGAGAGTCTTGAGTTCCAGAATCTACTCGACGATGGCGAAGGTGACGATGGCGATATCACCCTTCCTGGTGCCGATGACGATCAGCCGGCATCTGGTCTGGCGGATGTGTCCGACGCATCCGATCCGCTTGGTTACCTGTCTACCAATCCCGACGATGACCTTCATAACACAGGCACTAACTCGTTGATCTAGTTAGCTTCAAAAGACGAGACGCCGGACCCGAATGGGCCCGGCGTCTCGTGCGTTCAACCGATAGGCGTGAATGACTGCATCACTGGAGACACGATGCGCAAAATCCATCGTCGGACTATTTCATTTGCGCTGCCAGTCTGCATCGTTCTGGCATCCTGTTCAGCCCAACCTGAAATTGCATCGGTTCTTGCGCCCGTCGAACCTCAGGCTTTTACGACTCCGGCAAGCTTTGCAGCCAATTCCGCAAAGACGGTTCCAAACAGCAGCCCGACTGCAAGGGATGCATCTGCTTCATCGCTTGAAGCGACTGTAAACCGTGCTTTGGCATGGCATCCTTCCATTGATGAGGCGGTCGGTCGCCTGAACCAGCGAACCTCCGAAATCGATGTTGCCCGTTCCGGCTATCGTCCCAAGGTGAGCGGCGGTGTCCGATCATTTTATGATGGAGACGAAAAGCGCGTGACGCCTCAATTGAACGTTTCGGCCTCGCAGATGCTCTTCGACTTCGGCAAGGTACGGAATTCCGTCGAAGTGGCGGTTGCCGGAGTCGATGTGCGTCATGCGCAACTTCTCTCGGCAGTCGATACCGTCATTCGCGATACGGCGCATGCGTATATCGAGACACAGCGCAATATCGCCTTGCTGCAGGCCGCCGAGGCGCAAGCCGCAGGGGTCGGGGCAATTGCTGACCTTGTTCGTCAGCGCAGCGACAGGGGTGCAAGTACACGCTCGGATGAAGTGCAGGCCGAAGCACGCGAGCAGGCCGCCAAAACACGCGTTATCGAGATCACAACGCAACTCAACCGTTGGCAAAATACCCTTGCAAGCTTGACCGGCAGAGATGGGATTGCGGTGACGAACACCGTTCCCCAGTGGTTGCTGAATGCATGCGTGACGACGGAGCCCAACTGGGCCCAGGTTCCGGCCGCATTGCGTGCGGAAGCCGAACGTAAGGAAGCAGAGGCCCAGCTTCAATTGAGCCGGGCGCAGATCTACCCCACTCTGTCGGTTCAGGCCGATGCCGGCTATGATCTTGATGGATCGAGGCGGGGAACCGGCTCGTCTTCTGATCGCCTCGATTATACCGTCGGGCTCAACGTTTCCGGCAACCTTTATGACGGCGGGGCAACCAGCGCGCGCCGCGAGGCCGCTTCCTATGCGGTGAAGGCAGCCGAAGCCGCCCGAGAAACGGCTCGTCTCCAGGCGCTACAGTCGCTCACCGGATCCCGCACGCTGACAGCAAACATGAACCAGTTGCTGGCCTCACTGTCTTCCCGTCGGGGGATGATGGAGGAAACCAGGAATCTCTACCGCCGCCAATATGTGGAGCTGGGCACGCGAACGCTGCTGGATTTGCTGAACGCGGAGCAGGAACTGCATCAGGCTCAGTTCGACATGGTGAATACGACCCATGACCTGCGCCTTCTCAATGTCGATTGTCTGTTCGACGCCGGAATGACCAGAACAGCGTTCTCGCTCGACGGGGCTTTGGTTCGAGGCGTGGCTTTGAACCCGTAACTTCGGAGGTCGGTGTGGAAACGATCGAAATGGCTGACGAAGAAAGAGTCCTCCTGCAGGGCGGAACCGAAGTGGCCGGGTCCCGCACAGAGGCGTGGCTTGAAGCCCTGCGCATGGTCGCGCAGCATTATCGCCTGCCCATGTCCACGCAATCCGTTCGCCAGGCGGCCATATGGAACCAGGAAGGGGACGAGCGCGAGACGGTCCGAAACCTTGCGCGCAGAATTGGCCTCCGCGTGAAATTCGATCATCCGGACAAGGTCCGGCTATCGAACTGGCATCTTCCGGTCATAGTGCAGACCAAGGATGGAGAGGTTGGCGTCATCGTTGCGCTGGCTGACGATGGCGCGGCAGGGGTCATTTTCAGCGGCAGCAACGGGCTCGAAAGCCCGCTCCAGCTTTCCGAACTCATGCGCGATGTCGACCTTGTGGCGATACCGCGTCCGGCCAGTTCCATCCCCGACACGCGGGTGGACAGCTACATCCAGCCCTATGAGCCCAACTGGCTGCGCCGCATCGTGCTGCGCGACATGCGGCCTTACTGGCATGTCATGCTGGCTTCGCTGGTTGCAAATACGCTCGGGCTGGCTGGCATTATCTTCTCCATGCAGGTTTATGATCGCGTGGTGCCTGCGGAATCGATCCACACGCTCTATGTGTTGTTCAGCGGCGTTCTGCTGGCGCTCGGCTTCGATTTCATTCTACGCCGGCTGAGGATGAACATCATCGATCTGCTGGGCAAACGGGCCGACATCCGCATGTCGGATCAGGTTTTCGGCCACGCCCTGCGCGTGCGCAACAGCGCGCGTCCTTCTTCCACGGGAACGTTCATCGCCCAGCTCCGCGATCTGGAGCAGGTACGCGAGCTGCTCACCTCGACCACCGTTGCGGCTATCGCGGATCTGCCCTTCTTCCTCTTTTTCCTTGCCATCTTCTGGTATATCGGCGGCATCCTCGTTCTGGTGCCGATCGTGGCGCTGGTTCTGCTGGTGCTTCCAGGGATCCTGTCCCAGAAAAAGCTGCGCGCCTTGGCCAATGAGGCGATGCGCGAAAGTTCGCTGCGCAATGCCATGTTGGTGGAGGCCGTGCAGGGGCTCGAGGATATCAAGACCATCCAGGCTGAAGAACGGTTTCAACAGCAATGGAACCATTTCAATGCTGTGACCGGAGAAAGCCAGCTCAAGCTCCGTGCATTGACCAACGGGCTCGGCGTTTGGTGCCACACGGTCCAGACCGGTGTGTATGCCTCCACCGTGCTGATTGGTGCACCGATGGTCATCGCGGGGGACATGACGACCGGTGCGTTGGTGGCGGCCTCCATCCTCGGTTCGCGCATGATGGCGCCGATGTCACAGCTCAGCCATGTGTTGAGCCGGTTTCAGCAGGCTAAAGTGGCCTTGCGCAGCTTGAATTCGATCATGCAGATGCCGGTCGACCATCCCGAGCGGGAAAGCCGTATTCATTGTCCGAGGATTGCCGGTCAATTCCGGCTGCGGTCCGCCGTCTTCCGCTATGGAGACCAGTCATCGCCCGTAGCGTTGACCGTGCGCGACCTGCAGATAGAACCGGGAGAAAAAATTGCCCTTCTGGGCAAAAACGGTGCTGGAAAGTCGACATTGCTGCAGGCTTTGTCCGGGCTTCTGGAGCCTGGCTCCGGTGAAATCCTTCTCGACAATATGGCGCTTCATCATATCGATCCGGCCGATATCCGTCGCGACGTGGCCTTGTTGACGCAAAATGCGCGGCTGTTTCACGGCACTTTGCGCGACAACATCATGCTGAGTTCGCCCCAGGCTTCACAGGACGAAATCCTTGCTGCGCTTTCCATGGTCGGAGCCGACGAATTCGTTCGCAAACTGCCAAAGGGACTGGAGCATAGCGTGCTTGAAGGCGGGCACGGCCTATCCGGGGGGCAGAAGCAGGCCCTTCTTCTGGCTAGACTTCTGGTCCGCCAGCCTTCGGTCGTTCTGCTGGACGAGCCGACAGCTTCCATGGATGAAGCAACCGAGCGACATTTTAGTCAGCAATTTCTGTCGTGGAGCGCGGAGAAGACAGTCGTCGTAGCCACGCACCGCATGCGTGTTCTGGAGCTGGTCGACCGGCTGATCGTGGTCGAGAATGGGGCGATTGCCATGGATGAGCCGAAGGATATCGGGCTGAAAAGGCTTCGCGGCATCGCCAACGTTACGGCGGCAAAGAAGAAATAGCTCCTGGGGGGCACTGACCATGGCATTGACACAGACGAGAAACATGGAGGATGCGTCGTGGATCTACGGCGATGCCGACGATGCGCGGCTGGTCCGCTCGACGCGGGTTGTCAGCCTGATCGTCGTTTTCGCTGGCATCGCCATCCTGTGGTCCTACTTTGCTTCGCTCGATGAGGTATCGTCCGGCTCGGGGCGCGTGGTTCCGATCATGCGCGAGCAGGTCATCCAGTCTCTTGAAGGCGGCATCCTCGCTTCGCTTCACGTGCGCCAGGACGATCTCGTGGAGCCCGGTCAGACCCTGGCCCAGCTCGATCCGACGATCAGTCTTTCCGAGGTGGAAGAAAGTGCCGCGAAATATCGTGCAGCCCTGGCCAGCGCTTCGCGCCTGGAGGCGGAGGTCAATCAGACCGGCCTGGACTTCCCGGAGGAACTGGACAGTTATCCGGAGCTCATAGCAGCGGAGACCGAGCTTTACGATGCACGTCGTCTCAGCCTGGAAGAGGCCTTGCGCTGGATCCGTGAATCCATTCAGTTGATCGAGCAGGAGCTGGTCATCAGCCAGTCGTTGACGGATGTGGGCGCGGCAAGCAACGTGGAGGTCCTGCGGCTGAAACGCCAGCTCGCCGAGCTTGAACTGAAACAGGTTGAGGTCAGATCGGACTATATCGTTCGTGCGCGTGAGGAACTTGCCAAAGCCAACGCGGATGTGAAGTCGTTGCGGCCTGTGATTGCGGGCCGGTCCGACTCCTTGTCGCGCTTGACCTTGCGCTCGCCTGTCCGCGGTATCGTGAAGGATATCGAGGTGTCCACCATTGGCGGGGTCATCCCTCCCAATGGGCAACTGATGCAGATCGTACCGCTCGATGACCAGCTTCTCGTCGAGGCGCGGATCTCGCCGCGGGACATTGCGTTTATCCACCCCGGCCAGCGCGCCATGGTGAAGATCACGGCTTACGACTATGCCATCTATGGGGGGCTGGAAGGGGAGGTGTCGACGATATCGCCCGATACGATCAAGGACGAGGTGGATCCGCAAATTCACTATTATCGTGTGTTCATCCGGACGGAATCGAATACCTTGATCAACGATGCGGGGACCACTTTCCCCATCGTGCCGGGCATGATCGCCACGGTCGATATTCACACGGGCAGCAAAACCGTCTTCGAATATCTGGTCAAACCTCTCAATCGCGCCCGCGAAGCATTACGCGAGCGGTAGGCTCTAGTGAGGGCGATGTTCAAAGCAGCGGAGTAATTATTCTTCATTGCATGTTCTGGAGATCGAGTTCCTGGAGAGCCCGGCGAATGTCCGCAGAGTTGCGGCCTCGTGCGATCAATTCGGCAGCGCGCTTCCCGTGTTCCGCGAGCAGGTGACGCGCAGGAGCGGGCGCGTAGGCATAAATATGGTGAGGCTTAAAACCCTCTGCTCGCAAGCGTCTTATGTAATAAAGCTGGCTAAAGAATGGGACGGATCGATCTTCAGGGTCGGATATCAAGTATATATCTGGCGCAGGATCTCGACGAATAGAAGTAATCTCATCCACCGGATCGTAGAACGCCTTGGCGTTGTAAAGGAGATGCCCGGGGATTTCGCGTCGATTCTCCCAGAATGCAACCACCTGCTTCACGGAAACCAGTGCGGACGACATGACGGCCGCATCAATATCGCTACGTTTATTCAAGAGCGAAGCTCCGATCTGGCCGCCAGCGGAATGGCCAGTCAGAATAAACCCTGAGATTCCGTATCTGGCTTTCAGGAGATCAAGGGAGCGGTTCATGAGTTCGATTTCACGCACCTCACGCCTTGCATTATGATCTCCCGAGGAACCGTAAATGCCCGGGCGTGCCAGAAAGATCGCGGGGAGCCCGGCGTTTTTTGACCATTCGCTCATCTCGTCTTCGATCGCGGCTGGCGACCGCATGGAATAGGAAGGCACTATGTGGCGTATACCGAGCCTGGTTCTCAGCATGACATCGCCGCTGAAGTATACGAGAACGCGTGGATTGGGCCCGCTGGCCAAACCATGTGCGTAGTATCTGATACAGTCGCCGCGTCCCTCCAGTTCGATCCAGAAGCTATCGGGTATCGCCGCACATGTTTCTTTGGAGCTGTAGGCCCCACGAAGTGCTTCTTCGGGATCGAAGGTTGCGGTATCGATCGGTATGTTGAGCTGTTTGGGATCGGGGCTTTCAAACGGCCCGAGCTGCGGTCGGTTTGCAACGGCTCCATTCGTGCTGATGGTGAAACCGAAAAGCAGGAAAAGAGTCTTCAGAGCCTGCCACTTCACCGCGCGCCAGCGGAGCCACGCCAAGCGCCTGAGTACGCGTATAAGCTCCTGCAATTCGACCGCCTTTCAATATCGTTGCGTTTGATCAGGGCTATGAAAGCGGCGTCAGACGGGCTCCGCGAGCGGTTTCATCCCGCTATTGTTTTTCTGCAGTAGCGTCAACCAACGGACAAGGCCATGTATCCGTGTGCTATGCGACCCCTTGAAGAGGACGAGGTCTCCATCTGCAAATTCGTCGAGGAGCCTGGATCTCAACGCCTCTGGAGTGTCCGCCCTACAACCACGCCGGGAGGCTGGGAGACGTTCCCAAAATTCTTCGTACAAGCTGCCCACAACGTAGAAGCGGTCGATCTTCAGCCGCTCTGCCGCCGCTGCCAGTTCCAGATGATAGCGACTGGCATCGGGTCCGAGTTCAGCCATTTCACCCAGAACCGCGATCTTCCGGCCCGACGTGTTTCGGGCGCTCAAATGCTCCAGCGCTGCGGCCATCGAGCCGGGATTCGCATTATATGCGTCGTCAATCACGGTTAGTTGCTTTCCCTTGATCGACATTTTCAGCTCTTGGCCGCGACCGGGCAGCGGCGAGAAGCGCTCAAGCTTTAAAAGCGCAGGCTCTAAAGGCAGACCAAGCCAGGACACAGCCGCAAGCACGGCCAGGCTGTTGAGCGCCATATGTTTTCCCGGTGCGCCAATCCGGTACGTCATCTCTTTTCCCTGTAGATTGGCCAGCACGCTTTGTTCCGAAGGCTCGTACTCCAGCAACCGGAATGCGCACTCCTCGCCCTCGCCATAGTGCAGAATATCGAGTTTCTGCGCTGAAGCCGCGTTATGTACCGTCTCCCACTCCTGCATCTCGCGGTACAGGATTGCCAATCCTCCCGGTTTCATGCCGGAGAAGATGGCACTCTTGGTGAGGGCTATGTCTTTCAGGGTGCTCGTTTCGCTAAGATGGGCGGGCAAAATGTTTGTGACAAGAGAAATGTCGGGACGGGCCATTCGTGCACTTTGTCCCATCCGCCCGATCGCCAGTTCCAGCACCACGAAGGGGGATTGCCAGCAAGCAGAGGCAAGGTTCCATGCCACGCCATGTGGCAGGTTCGCGCTATGGGATGTGCTGTCGACATTTCCCCAGGCGGAAAGAGTATGCGCCAGCATGGCAACCGATGTGGTCTTGCCCGCGCTTCCGGTCACTGCGAGAACCTTCCCCGACAGGTGATTACGGGCAAATCGACCCATCCTGATAAGAGCGTCTCCGGTATCTCTTACCTGCAATAGGGGTAAACCGGCCACTTTCAATGCATCGATGGCAGAGCTGGTCGCGATTATGCCCGATGGTGAAAATGGAAGCTTCGAGAGCGCCGACATGGGAAGGCCTCTGCCCTCCTCCGCATCCCTCACGATGATCAGATTGCCGTCCTTCATCGCCGGTGCATATATGCTGACACCGGTTGCAGCCCAATTCGGTTCCGGTGGAACTATCCATTCTCCACCGGTTGCATTTGCCACGTGTTCCGCTGTCCAGCCGTCTGCCTTTGGTACTGGATTTTTTTCGGCTGCCGGAACTTCATGCTGCACACGCGCGGGCGAGCCATTCCGAAACCTCCTGAACGCGATAAACCCGGACAGGTAATGTTCCACGTCATCGATGCGCACCCGGAATGCGTGATGCCGGATGAAAAACGAACCTACGATCCTGTCTGGATTGGCAAAATACATCGCCATTTCCGGCCAGAAATAGCCATTCAGGAGATAGTGGGCGCGATGTTCGAGTGCCTGATAGAATTTTTCCAGATCGACCTGCGCCAGAAGATGCCGATGCTCTTCCATCTTGTCGATGCGCGCCAGCATCTCGCTGCCCGCCATCATCAATTCCAGCAAGGTTGGAAAAGTGGTGATCCGTTTCAGTACGAAATCCAGGTGATCGGCAATATTCTGGATGCCGAAACGGAAATAGCGTTCCTCCGGTCGATGCCTGGTTAGTTCATTGACGCAGTAGCTCAGCCAATGGTCGTGATGCTTCCAGTGGTTCTGGGCGATGAAATGGTCGAACGCCCTTTCGACCATTTCGAGCCATCGTTCGTCCCTGGTGAGGTTGTACAAACGCATGAGGCCGAAAGCGGCCTCGCCTTCGTAATAGATCGTCCGGAATGGCTCCTTGATCTTCAGCGACGGATATTCGAGCACATGGACGAAGGAACCGTCCTCGCGATTCTGCATGTAGCGGATGCCAAGGGCCAGCCGTTCAAGCAAAGCGTGGTGTTGGTCCGAGCCGGTAACCTCCGCATATTTTGTGAGCGCCAGAATGGCAACCGCATTGGCGCCGAGCTTGATCTCTTTCCCGCCCTCGATGACGAAGGAAATCTCGCAGCCGTCGGTATCTTTCGATGTGCGGATGCACTCGTTGCACAGATATGAAAGCGCCCGGTCGATGCTGGACTTGAGCATCTCATCGCGTGTCACCGCCCATGCTTCGATCATGGCATAGGTGGAGCTTGCGTGTCGCAGGGTGTTATAGGCGTTGATCGTCCGGTCGAAACAAGGATGATAACCATAGACAAAGGCCCCGTCCGGCCCGACCTGGCGCGCGAGAAACTGCGAGCTCGTCTCGATCAGTCCTGTTATGTCCTCGGCGGAGAGCCTTTCGATGTTGCGGCGTCCGGCGTCGAGCCCGGGGCCATTCAGCAAGCTCATGGCGCCGGACTCGTCGCAAAACGCGCCTCGCGTCGCCAGGATGAAAACTTCGCGATCGTCTTCAAACGGGATATCCTGTTTCGCACCGTATTTCCGGCGGGCGTAAACGAGCGCGTTGTTTTCGTTGAAGATCGCATGCTCGATCCTGTTGCCGCCATAGAGCATGGCATTGGCATTCAGTTCCTGTTCGAGAAAGGCCACGTCAAACGCTGCATCAAAAGCAAGGCCATAGCGGAAATAATTGCGCTTCACCTTCGGAAGCAGCGCCTTAAGATCGCGCATCGTGGTGGCCTGGGTGCGCTCAACATAGTCGACGCGGAGCCATCGCCCTCTTAAACCTTTGTTGCGCATCTCAGATCGAAGTTCCGCGAGCCCCTTCTGCCATGCTGCTTCAAAGGAATCGCCCGAACCCTTCACCACGACTGCCCGTTGGGCGCCGTCGGAAACGGAGAAGAACAGGCAGAATTCCGGATGGGGCTTGGCGAGAGGCGCCGACTGACCGGCTATCCGCTTTCTGAGAAGCGAGAGGCGTTGCGTGAAGTCCATCAACCGGCGACCCTTCCTGAGAGCTATGC
>Ga0182747_1002888_pt1 | contig 11809 bp, 11 predicted proteins | sample eDN3rd30CBELigBY_FD_128526 | JGI IMG/M metagenome (GOLD analysis project Ga0182747, IMG submission 128526) | Enriched backyard soil microbial communities from Emeryville, California, USA - eDNA 3rd pass 30_C BE-Lig BY (version 2) (version 2) | ecosystem: Environmental > Terrestrial > Soil >...
AGCTGCGTTAGAGTTCCTGGCAATATTTATTTTGTGTGTGCTGGTTTTCATGCTTGTTAGACGCCTCTCTAAAAAAGAAGAGCAAAAAACAAAAGCATTGGAAGAGTATGTTTTAAACAAACAAAAACAGCAAAACACTCAAGATCAATCTGTGAATTTACGGAAATAACGCAGCAGATTTGTTGCAGAAAGAAAAGGCTGACTCCAAAGTATTATTTTGGGTCAGCCTTTTTATATTGTAGAGGTAATAAGAGAACTAAACTAAAGCTTTCTTGAATCGTTCAATGCCGTCTTTCACGGTTTCTAATGGACAAGCAACATTCATGCGCAAGAAACCTCGGCCTGCTTCGCTATATTTTGTGCCTGGTTCAATGGCAAGTCTGCCTTTTTCCAATAGTCGATGCATCATTTCACTTTCAGATAGACCTGTCTCTCGGTAATCAATCCAAATAAGATATGTAGATTGCGGTTTTGACACTTTAATACCTTCAAGTTGATTTAATTCTTGCACTACTACATCCATATTGTTAGATACATAGGCAATCATTGCATCTACCCAGTCATCGCCTTTTTCATAGGCAGCTTGTACGCCAGCAGCAGCTAGCACATTTAAATCATCACGGCCGTGTGCTTGTTTATCCGCATTTAATTTTGCGCGTAATTCATTGTCCGGCACTACCATAATTGCGGCATGGATACCGGCAATATTAAATGTTTTAGTTGGAGCGATACATGTGATGATTTTAGCTTTATCCGCGTCTTTAACCGTTAAAGTAGGGATGTGTTTAAAACCATCAAAAACAATATCGGCATGAATTTCATCTGAAACTAGTAAAACATCATATTTAATACATAGTTGAACTAGTTGTTCAAGGTCTTCTCTTGTCCAGACAACACCTCCAGGATTATGTGGACTGCAAAGAACATAAACTTTTACACCTGATTTAAATTGTTCTTCAAGAGCGGAAAAATCGAATTTCATAGAATCATCAGATAATTCTAGATTGCATTCTACAACCTCAAGTTTTTGCGCTTTTGGGATATTGAAAAATGGCGGGTAGACTGGAGTTGAAATACAGATTTTATCGCCGGGCGCTGTAAATGTTTCAAAGATGGTTGCTAAAGCCGGTACCACCCCTTGGTGAAACATTAATGTGTTAGGTTCAATATGCCAATCGTGACGGCGATTGTACCAACTTACAATGGCATTTTTACATTCATCGCTGACATAGGAATAACCGAAAATTGGATGATCAAGACGTTCTTTTATAGCATCGGAAACAACCTTTGGTATAGAGAAATCCATATCTGCCACCCACATCGGAAGAATATCGGAAGCATCTTCCAAGTTGTATTGCATTTTCAAGCGATCTTTAAATTGATCCCATTTTAAACTATTAGTATTTTTACGATCAAAAAGCTCATCAAAATTAAACAATAGTATCCCTCATTTCTTTTTTTAATTCTGTATTATATAATAGCATACATAATCGTAAAAATAGGGTGAAAACTTTGGATAATATATTAATGAATAGAGCTGCTATAAAAATTTTAGAAGAGTGGGATCCATTTAATATTGGCGAAGATGGCTACGATACTGAAACGGCTGACGTTGTAGCAGCACTTCAAGGGATAGATGATCCTAGCAAACTTGCAAAAGTGATTCAACAAGTATACGAGCACTCATTTGAGCAATGGATCCCTTTTGAAAAATGTGTTGAAATTTCATATAAATTAATAGCAATCAAATTTGAAGCAAAATGTATTGTTTAGAGACTAAGGATATTTTGCAGGCAAATAAAAAAGGATTTCCGGATAGTGAACCAACTGATCTGTCTTTAGATATTTTCTAAAGGGAGAGGAGGCAGGTCGCTGATAAAGGAAATCCTTTTTTCTTTTGAATTTAAGTGTTTAGAAGATTTTGACATGATTTGAACGCTAGGCTTGAATACCGTCCATTAAATTTGAAGCAGGTACTTCTAAAACGGTAGATAGCTTTAATACGGTTTGTACAGAAGGAATCAATTCGCCTTGTTCATATAATGATAATTTTTCGACTCCGACTTGCACTTTTTTCGATAATTCTTCAAGGGACCAATTTCTTTCTTCTCTTAAAAATTTTAGTTGTTCATGGAATTTCTGTTTCAACATAAACACGCCCTTTCACATTATGACTAGATCTATACATTATATTTTATTATATAACTTATGCTAATAATTTGTCTGAAATATGAATTTTTTTATCGGTAAGACCATTTTTTTGTGAAAAGGGATTTTTCGGATAGTTTTGAAATTTATTTCTTATACAATAGGGTGAATCTTTGTTCGTCTACTGTACATATGTTATAATTTAACATGACATTTACGTAGATATAGAAAGTAGGAACCGTTTTATGACAAAAAAATACGAAGTAGGTGAAGTTGTAACCGGTAAGGTAACTGGCATACAGCCTTATGGGGCGTTTGTAGCTTTAGATGAAGAATCGCAAGGTCTCGTTCATATTTCAGAAATTACGTATGGGTATGTAAAGGATGTAGCTGATTTTTTAAAAGTGGGCGAAGAGATTCAAGTGAAAATTTTAGACATTGATGAGAAATCAGAAAAAATTAGCTTATCTACTCGTGCGTTGCAGGAAGCGCCGCCACAAAAGAAAAAAGATCAACCAAGGAAAACCTTACAGGATCGCGTTGATGAAAGTGATGCAGATGGTTTTAAATCCTTAAAAGACAAGCTACAACACTGGATTGAACAATCGGGACATTAAAATGAAAACAGAGGGCAGAAGGGAACTTCTGCTCTCTTGTTTTTACTTTTTGAATTTTCGAAGCCTGTATTGCAGATTTTGTCTGCTCATCCCCAGAGCATTTGCCGTTTTCGTAATATTTCCCTCATACATATTAAGTACATTTTGTACATAATACTTCTCAGCTTCCCGCAAGTAATCGTCTAATGGCAGCAATTCTTTGCTTGACTGAACGATGAAGAAATCCGGTCTTCGAGTTGTTATATCATCTAAATGCTGTACTTTAAAACGAAAATGCAGAGGCAGCATTTCGTAGGTAACAAGTTTTTCATTCGTAATCATGGATGCTATCTCATCCAGCAATAATTCCAATTCCTTTAAATTCCCTGGCCAATCATATTGCAGAAATAACTCGATGACATCCTCTGATAATCCTTCAATGTTCGAAGCAAAACGTTCCCGATGCCTGCTAAAGTAGTCATTTACAAATGGCATGATATCCTCTTTTCGTGCTTTTAAGGGAGGTATATAAATAGTCATGGATGCAAAATAATAATATAAATCCTTTAAAAGTTGACCTTTACTTATTAAATCAATTGGATCATCACCAATGCTTCCGATAAACATAAGTTTTTTAGATGAGAGTTCGTTTAAAATTTCGAGTAGTTGTTGCTGCATAGGGATAGTTAAGAATTCAATTCGTTCAAAAAAGAAAGTGTAACTTTTATTATATTTCAAAAAATACCCTAGTTTTTCTGGGATGGATTGGTTTGTTCTTCTGCTAAACAGGGTAACAAAGTTATCGTTAGCAGGTTTTAATTCATGATGAATGCTTTCAGCAATTAAATCTTTCCCAGTTCCTGGCTCACCAATTAACAAAACGGGTACTCTTGCATGGGCCACTTTTTTGGCATTGTCAATGACCGACTGCATTTGTACGGAAACTGCGGTAATCATATCAAATGTCAAAGGCTCTCCGTATCGTCTTAGCGGCTGGTAGACAAGCTTTTCCAATGAAGTGATATCTCGTGCAAATTCTATTGCACCAATCATTTCATCATTATCGAAAATCGGATAAGTATCATTAATAGTTGTGATTTCATGGCCATCTTTGTTCCAATAGGTCTGTTTTACATTCATTTCTTTCAAACCTGTTTGAAGCACACGCAGCAATGTACTGTCATTTTGTCTAAAGGAAAATAATTCTAGAATGGAACGATGGGAAACATCTTCAATATCGTATCCTTCGATTTCTTTCATTTTATTATTGTAAAGAACCGTGTGTCCTTTATGATCTATGGCGTGTACACCAACGGATACATGCTCGATGGCAAATTCTAAAAACTTTATGATATGACTAAATTTCTCATTCAATGAGATTCACCTCGAAAAAATTGAATTTTATAACAATTATCGCTTGAAATACGCAACAATCTTTTGCATTATTATATATAGAAATATGAAAATGGTGCAAATAATTTTTGCGCTTATGAATTTCTAGCGAATCACGCACTATAAATGTAATTATTTTAAGGAGGATTATTTATGATTCCGTACAAAAGTGAGCCACTAACTGATTTTACAGTTGAAGAAAACCGTCAAGCTTATTTAGAAGCTTTAAAAAAAGTTGAAAGTGAACTTGGGAAAGAGTATCCATTAATTATTGGTGGAGAACGAGTTGAAACTGAACAAAAAATCATTTCATATAACCCATCAAATACATCTGAAGTAGTTGGTACGGTTTCGAAAGCAAATCAAGAATTAGCTGAAAAAGCAATGCAAATTGCTGACTCAACATTTAATGCATGGAAAAAAGTTAATCCTGTAGTGCGTGCAGAAGTTTTATTCAAAGCAGCTGCTATCGCTCGCCGCCGTAAATTCGAGCTTTGTGCATGGTTAACAAAAGAAGCGGGAAAACCTTGGGCTCAAGCGGATGGAGATATTGCAGAAGGAATCGACTTCCTAGAATACTATGGCCGTCAAATGCTAGAACTTGCTAAGGGGAAACCATTAGCTCAAAACCAAAATCAAATTAATAAATATACTTATGTTCCACTAGGTGTGGGTGTTGTTATTTCTCCATGGAATTTCCCATTCGCAATTATGCTTGGAACAACTGTAGCTGCTGTTGTAACTGGTAACACGGTATTATTGAAGCCAGCTTCAACAACGCCAGTTATTGCCTATAAATTTATGGAGATCATGGAAGAAGCCGGTCTTCCAGCTGGTGTTGTTAACTATATTCCAGGTTCTGGTGCAGAGGTTGGAGATTACTTAGTTGATCACCCACGTACTCGTTTCATCAGCTTCACAGGTTCACGTGATGTTGGTTTACGTATTAACGAACGTGCATCTGTATTAAATGATGGCCAAATTTGGATTAAACGTGTCATCGCTGAAATGGGCGGTAAAGATACGATCGTTGTTGATGACAGCGCGGATCTTGAATTAGCTGCTCAATCAATCGTAACAAGTGCATTTGGTTTCAGTGGCCAAAAATGTTCTGCATGTTCTCGTGCAGTTGTAGTTGGTGATGAAGCTTACCAAACGGTATTAAACCGTGTTGTTGAACTAACAAATGAACTAGTAGTTGGCAATCCAACAAACGAAGATACTTTTGTAGGACCAGTAAATGATATGGGCGCATTTAAAAAAATTACGGAGTACATTGAAATCGGTAAAGGTGAAGGACGTCTAGTTGCAGGCGGTACTGCTGATGATTCAACAGGTTACTTCATTAACCCGACAATCTTTGCAGACGTTGATCCACAAGCACGCATTATGCAGGAGGAAATCTTCGGACCAGTTCTTGCATTAACCAAAGCAAAAGACTTTGACGAAGCAATCGACATCGCAAACAATACAGTTTACGGTTTAACAGGAGCAGTGTTATCAAAAAATCGTTTCCACTTAGAGAAAGCTCGTGAAGACTTCCATGTAGGAAACTTATACTTCAACCGTGGATGTACTGCTGCAACAGTTGGCTACCAACCATTTGGTGGATTCAACATGTCGGGCACTGATTCAAAAGCTGGCGGACCAGACTATTTAACACTTCATATGCAAGCAAAATCAGTATCTGAAGCACTTTAACTTTTACCAATAAAAAGCAGGCGTACACAAGCGTCTGCTTTTTTTCACAAAGTCCATAATTCAGCGAATGTGTAGCATATATTTATATTAAATCTCATTTTTTTAATAATATTTACCATTTTCCTAATAGAATAGATTCAATCTCAAATGTGATGATTTTATTGACCAAATGAGATTTAAAGTATGTTACAATGTTTGCGATATAAATAAATATAACTATTTCTAAAGAGGCGAAAATAATGGCTGAAAATTTAAATCTTTTCACATCAACCCAGGATGTAATTAAAGACGCGTTAAATAAACTTGGTTATGATGAAGCAATGTACGAATTGTTAAAAGAACCACTTCGTATGCTGCACGTGCGCATTCCTGTGAAAATGGATGATGGCACGACTAAAGTATTCACTGCCTATCGTGCACAGCATAATGATGCAGTTGGACCAACAAAAGGTGGCGTGCGTTTCCATCCAATGGTAAGCGAAGATGAAGTTAAAGCGCTTTCAATGTGGATGACGCTGAAATGTGGAATTGTTGATTTACCATATGGCGGTGGTAAAGGCGGTATTATTTGTGATCCGCGTCAAATGTCAATGGGTGAGCTTGAACGTTTAAGTCGCGGTTATGTTCGTGCAATTTCACAAATCGTTGGACCTACGAAAGATATCCCTGCCCCAGATGTATTTACAAATGCACAAATCATGGCATGGATGATGGATGAATATAGCCGTATGGATGAATTTAACTCACCAGGCTTCATTACAGGTAAGCCAATCGTTCTTGGTGGTTCTCAAGGTCGAGATCGTGCAACTGCAGAAGGGGTTACGATTGTGATTCAAGAAGCAGCAAAAAAACGTAATATCGATATCAAGGGTGCACGTGTTGTAATCCAAGGTTTTGGTAATGCGGGAAGCTTCTTAGCGAAATTCATGAGTGATTTAGGCGCGAAGGTTATCGGGATTTCTGATGCGTATGGCGCGTTAACGGATCCGAATGGTTTAGACATTGATTATCTGCTTGATCGTCGCGACAGTTTCGGTACAGTTACAACTCTTTTTGAAAATACAATTACAAACCAAGAATTATTAGAACTTGATTGCGATATTTTAGTACCAGCCGCTATTGAAAACCAAATTACAGCGGAGAATGCTTACGATATTAAAGCAAGTATCGTAGTTGAAGCTGCAAACGGGCCAACAACTGCTGATGCCACGAAAATTTTAACGGATCGCGGAATTCTTTTAGTACCAGACGTATTAGCATCTGCTGGTGGAGTAACAGTCTCTTACTTCGAGTGGGTACAAAACAACCAAGGCTATTATTGGACAGCTGAAGAAGTACGTGAAAAATTATATAGAAAAATGGTCGATGCGTTTGAAAATGTATACACTACGGCAACAACACGAAACATTAATATGCGTCTAGCCGCATATATGGTTGGTGTTCGCCGTACTGCTGAAGCATCTCGCTTCCGCGGTTGGGTATAATTATTAGAAAAGTTAATAGGCTTATCGAAAAGTCTTAATATGAATGCAGATAAGAGGAATTATATTTATCTGTCTGCTAAAATGGCTATGTAAAGAGTTGTCTTTACATAGCTTTTTTATTTTAACTAAAGGGGAGTTATCTTTTTGAATAATTTTACGTTTTACAATCCCGTTCGTCTGCACTTTGGAAAAGGTCAAATCGAACTGCTGAAAGAAGAGCTGCCTCAATATGGACGCAATGTCTTAATTGTTTATGGTGGCGGCAGCATAAAAAAAAGCGGTCTTTATGATGAGACCCTATCGATTTTAAAAGAATTAAATATGAATGTATTTGAAATAAGTGGAGTCGAACCAAACCCTCGAGTGGAGACTGCTCGTAAAGGAATTGAGATTTGTAAAAAAGAATCCATTGATTTTGTATTAGCAATTGGTGGAGGTTCAGTTATTGACTGTTCTAAACTAATCGCGGCAGGTGCCAAGGTAGACGAAGATGCTTGGAATATTGTCATTAAGAAAACTAAAGTGGTGGATGCTCTTCCATTAGGAACAATCCTAACTTTAGCTGCAACTGGTTCTGAAATGAATTCTGGATCTGTTATTTCAAATGAGGAAACGCAAGAAAAATACGGATGGGGCCATCCCCTTGTATTCCCGAAATTTTCCATATTGGATCCATCTTATACATTTTCAGTACCCAAAAACCATACTGTTTATGGAATGGTAGATATCATGTCTCATGTATTTGAGCAATACTTCCATGATGCTTCAAATACGCCGATTACAGATGAAATGTGCGAGGGAGTATTGCGTACAGTTATGAATGCTGCTCCAAAGCTCATTGATGATTTGGAAAATTATGAGCTGCGCGAGACGATTTTATTGGCAGGTACTGTTGGGTTAAATGGTTTTCTTTCAATTGGTTCACGTGGAGATTGGGCGACACATAATATCGAACATTCCGTATCGGCTGTATATGATATCCCGCATGGAGGCGGGTTGGCGATTATCTTCCCGAATTGGATGAAACACAACCTATCCATAAATCCTGAACGATTTGCTGGGTTGGCTACACGAGTATTTAATGTTAATCCAGAGGGGAAAACAGTAGAAGAAGTGGCGTTAGAAGGAATCGAACGCCTTCGCGAGTTCTGGAATTCTATTGGGGCACCGAGTCGATTAGCTGACTATGATATCGATGATGCTCAATTAGATGTGCTTGTAGAAAAATCGATGATAAACGGGCCATTCGGTAGATTTAAAACATTGCAGGCAGAAGATGTACGAACAATTTTAGAAATGTCTCTTTAATATAAAAATCAAAACCCTTGTGCCAAGTTAAGCGCAAGGGTTTTGATTTATGGTTTTTTTACTTCATCGTTCAGGATTTTCTTTTCTTTTAAGTGATGTTTCCATTCTGTTTTACCATCTTCTTCATCGAAGGAGAGCGTTACTTTAGAGACGTTTTTCTGGCTCATAATCAGTTCGATTAAATGATCTCGAACATCATCCAAGTAGGCAAGTGATTGATTTGGATCGGTTTCCGCAACCAGCTCAACATGCAAAAACTCGCCCTCTTTTACTACTTCCAACCTTCTGATATCTGTAACGTGGGGATCTTCCATTACCAGATTTCCGATATGGACATGCATTTCCTCATCTGTTTCCCCGATTGCTCCACGTGCATTATCAAGAAAGACTTTACCGACCACAAAGAACATCATAATACCGATGATCATCGAGACAATACCTTCCAATGCATTGAAGCCTGTAAAATAAGCAATAACAATGGCTAGGAAGGCAAGGATGTTACCGCTTGTTGCTACTAAATCCTCCATCCATACAAGTTTTGTGGCTGGTTTAGCGCGGTTTAGATAAGGAATCGATTTGGGGATTGCCATTATTCCTGCCTTTTCTATCCCGGCTTCATGCAACACTTCCTTTGCAGCTTTATGAAGTACAAATCCTTCTAAAATAAAACCGAGTAGTAATACGCCAAGTGCAATTAATATACCTCCAGATTCTTCGGCGGGATGTCTGAAATGATGCCAGCCTTCTTTAACCGTTTCATAGGATAAAATTCCGACAATCAATACAGCACCTAAACATACTAAGTTTACAACCCGCCCGAAACCGTTTGGAAATCTTTCAGTAGGTGCTTTTTTTGATAAGGCCGAACCAATAAATACGAAAAATTGGTTTGCTGCATCACCGAGGGAGTGCATCATTTCGGCAAACATTGCGACATTTCCTGAAAAGAAATATGCAACTCCTTTAATAATGCCTAGAAACAAGTTAACTAATGCTGCGATAAGAGATGGTCTATTTCCACCTTTTAATAATTTGAATATTCCACCCATTATTTTCCTCCGTTAGCCTAAGCTTTCAAGCTCGATTTTTTGTACATAAGGTAGTGTGTGCAAAGTACGGTAAATTGATATGGTATCTGTCTTAAATAATGTTGAAAATCTGATATCTACTTCAAATAAAGAATGGTCTGCGCTAATATGAACATCTCGAATGCGAATATTATCAATATGCATTTCATTGTCTTTCATAAAGGTAAGTAAATTTTGCACATTCTCCTCGTCTTTTAATATGGCTTTAAGTACAAGCTCTTTCATGCGTAATCTTTTTGGACCGATTTTTAATAAGAAAGGAGCGATTAGTTCAATTCCTACTACAACGATTACAACCGTAACAAACGCTTCTATATAAAATCCTGCTCCAACAGCAATCCCAATTCCTGCTGCCCCCCAAATCATTGCAGCAGTAGTCAATCCCGTTATGCTATCGTTGCCTTTCCGCAAGATTACACCAGCACCTAGAAAACCAATTCCACTAACAATTTGTGCTGCTAAACGTAAGGGATCCATTGTAATATTAATATCTTCACGAGAGGGAGTACTATACGCTGCTTCAATCGAAATAATGGTTAACAAACAACTAAAAGTAGCAATCACTAAACTGGTTTTCAATCCAACGGGTTTCTTTTTTAATTCCCTTTCAATCCCTATAATTAAACTTAAGGTTGCAGCAATAATTAACTTGAAAATAATTTCATAAGAAAGTGTTTCATTTAGAAATGTAATATCCAATAAGTTTCCCCCTATTTCTTGTTGATAAAATTGGTTATAAATGAAAGAATATGTAATAGACTTCTATTTTATTAATATAGCAAAAATAAGGATTTGAGGTTAAAAAATGGAAAAACCAAAAATACATCCATACATACCTATAATAATAGGTGTTATTTCAATTTCTCTTTCCGCCATCTTGGTGAAGCTGGCAAAGGCGGATTCGGGAGTTATCGCATTTTATCGTTTGTTATTTTCGGTATTAATCATGAGCCCTATATTCTTTTATAAATACATACCCGAAATAAAGGAATTAAACAAAAGGGACTGGATTTTTTCATCAATAGCAGGAGTTTTCTTGGCGTTCCACTTTATATTGTGGTTCGAATCTTTAAATTACACATCCGTTGCTAGTTCAACAGTACTTGTTACACTGCAGCCGCTATTCGCATTTATTGGTACCTATTTCTTCTTTAAGGAAAAGCTTTCTTTTAAGACAATTCTATCAGGAATCATCGCGATTATTGGAAGCTTTTTAATAAGCTGGGGAGACTTTAAGGTGAGTGGAAGTGCCTTGTATGGTGATTTGCTGGCGCTAATTGCTTGTGCTTTAATTACAGGATATTTATTGTTCGGACAAGATGTTCGTAAACGCGTTTCTTTAATTACTTATACTATGGTGGTTTACACTTGCAGTACAATTTGTTTGTTCTTTTATGTACTTATAAAGGGAGAATCGTTCGGGCCATATTCACCTATGACTTGGGTTTGGTTTTTATTATTAGCGATTATTCCCAATTTGTTGGGACATACTTTATTTAACTGGGCTGTAAAATGGGTGAGTACCAATGTAATTTCTGTAGCAGTTTTATTTGAACCGATAGGAGCTGCAATATTAGCGTACTTTGTATTTACAGAGAAATTAATTGCCACTCAGATTATAGGTGGAATCATTGTTATAGTTGGTGTGTTGCTTTTTATTATTGATATAAAAATAATTAAGAAGTTTTTTAGAAAAAGTGCTTGATTAATAAAATTGTATATAGTATATTATTACTTGTCCTTAACGACATAAGCTTTTTAAGAAAAATATTTTTAAAAAATGTTTGACTCGAAGTTGAGGATAAGTTATAATATAAAAGTCGCTGTTGAAACTTGTTAATAACACTTAGCGCAACGTGTGCGAGGCGTTAGAATATGAAAGTTGCTGTAAAACAACGGTGGTTTTGAACCTTGAAAACTGAACAACAAAACGTTAATGAATATAGTTTCTTCATTAATTTGAAGAAATAAAATTTTGGACATCAAATTTGATGCCAGCAAGAAATTTGAGCTTTATCAAATTTTCTCTTTTATGGAGAGTTTGATCCTGGCTCAGGACGAACGCTGGCGGCGTGCCTAATACATGCAAGTC
>Ga0182747_1002893_pt1 | contig 11804 bp, 7 predicted proteins | sample eDN3rd30CBELigBY_FD_128526 | JGI IMG/M metagenome (GOLD analysis project Ga0182747, IMG submission 128526) | Enriched backyard soil microbial communities from Emeryville, California, USA - eDNA 3rd pass 30_C BE-Lig BY (version 2) (version 2) | ecosystem: Environmental > Terrestrial > Soil >...
ATCATGCACCAATGGATCAACGCCCTCGCCGACCACCAGTCCCGTGGCGAAGCCTGCGTACTGGTGACCATCATCGAGGAACGCGGCTCGACCCCGCGCAACGCTGGCTCGAAGATGGTCGTCAGCGCCACCGGCCTGTACGACACCATCGGCGGCGGCCACCTGGAATACAAGGCGCTGCACATCGCCCGGCAGATGCTCGAAGAACACCGCACGACCCCGCACCTGGAACGCTTCAGCCTCGGCGCCAGCCTTGGCCAGTGCTGCGGCGGCGCCACCGTGCTGCTGTTCGAGCCGATGGCCGCCGTGCAAGCCGAGATCGCCGTATTCGGCGCGGGCCATGTCGGCCGTGCTCTGGTACCCTTGCTCGCCGCGCTGCCCTGCCGGGTGCGCTGGATCGATTCGCGTGAACAGGAATTCCCCGAACTCATCCCCAACGGGGTGACCAAGGTGGTCAGCGAGGAACCGGTCGACGAAGTGGCCGAGCTGCCCGCCGGGTGCTACTGCATCGTCATGACCCACAACCACCAGCTCGACCTGGAGCTGACCGCCGCCATCCTCAAGCGCAACGATTTCACCTGGTTCGGCCTGATCGGCTCGAAGACCAAACGGGTCAAGTTCGAGCACCGCCTGCGCGAGCGCGGCTTCGATGACGCCGTGATGGCGCGCATGCGCTGCCCAATGGGCCTTTCCGAGGTCAAGGGCAAGCTGCCGATCGAGATCGCCGTGTCCATCGCCGGCGAAATCATTGCCACCTACAACGCCTGCTTCGGCCAGCACGACGCTGCCGTCAACGCCGGCCCCATTGCCCAGTTGCTGCCGCCTTCCCGGCGCAGCCAAGCCCTTTGACGAGTGTGTTATGACCCTTACCCGCAAAGCCTACCGTGCCGCCATCCTGCACAGCATCGCCGACCCGGCCGAGGTGGGCCTGGACGCCTCCCATGAATACTACGAGGACGGCCTGCTGGTGATCGACGATGGCCGCATCAGCGCCCTTGGCCATGCCAGCGAGCTGCTGCCGACCCTGGATGCCGACATCGAAGTGGTGCATTACCAGGACGCGCTGATCACTCCTGGCTTCATCGACACCCACATCCACTTCCCGCAGACCGGCATGATCGGCTCCTACGGCGAACAGTTGCTGGACTGGCTCAACACTTACACCTTCCCTTGCGAAAAACAGTTCGCCGACAAGGCGCACGCCGACAAAGTGGCGAAAATCTTCCTTCAGGAGCTGCTGCGCAACGGCACCACCACCGCCCTGGTGTTCGGCAGCGTGCACCCCGAGTCGGTCAATGCCCTGTTCGAAGAAGCCGAACGGCTGGACCTGCGCCTGATCGCCGGCAAGGTGATGATGGACCGCAATGCCCCGGACTACCTGACCGACACTGCCGAAACCAGCTACACCCAGAGCAAGGCATTGATCGAGCGCTGGCATGGCAAGGGCCGCCTGCACTATGCGGTGACCCCACGCTTCGCGCCGACCAGCACCCCCGAACAGCTGTCCGTTGCCGGTCAGTTGCTGAAAGAACATCCAGGCGTGTACCTGCATACCCACCTGTCCGAGAACCTCAAGGAAATCGACTGGGTCAAGTCGCTGTTCCCCGAGCAGAAGGGCTACCTGGACGTCTACGACCACTTCGAGCTGCTCGGCGAGCGCTCGGTGTTCGCCCATGGCGTGCACCTGTGCGACGAAGAGTGTCAGCGCCTGTCGGAAACCGGTTCGGCCATCGCCTTCTGCCCGACCTCCAACCTGTTCCTGGGCAGCGGCCTGTTCAACCTGCCGCAAGCGGAGAAGTTCAAGGTCAACGTGGGCCTGGGCACCGATGTCGGCGCCGGCACCAGCTTCTCGCTGCTCAACACCCTGAACGAAGCGTACAAGGTGATGCAGCTGCAAGACGTGCGCCTGCACCCTTACAAGTCGCTGTACCTGGCCACCCTCGGCGGTGCCCGGGCACTGCGCCTGGACGACCGCATCGGCAGCCTGCGCCCCGGCAATGATGCCGACTTCGTGGTGCTCGACTACAAGGCCACGCCGCTGCTGGACTACCGTATCCAGCAGTCCGGCAGCATCGAAGAGACCCTGTTCGTGCTCACTACCCTGGGCGACGACCGCACCGTGCGCGAAACCTACGCCGCAGGGCGCTGCGTGCACCAGCGCTGAGGTCTCAGAAGTCGGCCAGGCGCTGCAAGGCGATCTGGCCGACGTGCGGCCCCTCCTCCAGACGCAAGACCGCCGCCAGACGCACCAGGCGCCCACCACCCTCGGCCTGCTGCAGGCTCTGCAGCGCAGCATTGGGCAGTGCCCGCCGCCAATGCTCCATCCAGCCTTGGGACAACACTGCGCGCCCCTGCTCCAGGGCGAATTCCACCGAAGCCTGCTCGCTGCCCCCCATCACCACCAGGTACACCCGGTTGCTCGCCAGCTGATGGTACTGGGCGATATGTCCCGCTCGATGCTGCAAGTTCAGGCCATAGCGCGTGAGCAGCACGTCGATCACACTCAACGCATGCTGGCGCATGGGCGAGCCGCTGACCATCGCCAGCAAGGTCTGGCTATGGCCGCCAGAAGCCCTCAGGTAATAGACCATCGGCGTGGCGCTGTCGCTGTCCAGCGGGAGTGCCAGGCGCCAGGCCCCTCCTCCCGCCAACCCCGTTGGCCGTTGCGCCGCAAGCAACAGCAAGGGGTCGGCCAGCTCATCCACGGCGATGGTGCCGTGCACCCAACTGGCTGTGACCTGCTCCAGCATCAGCAGACGTGCATGATCACTGCCTTGGGCGCGTTCGAATAGATGACGCGCCGCGTTCAGCGCACTCTGCCGGGTAAGTCCCGAACGGGCGCGACTGACTTGAAGACTCAGCGGCATCGGGAACAGTGGCCGGCGAACCGACCAGCCACCTCGGCCGCTGATGATCATCCATGGCTGCTCGCCAAAGCGCTCGCGCACGCAGCGCTCCAGGTCATCGAAACCCAGCGGGGTCGATAGTTCGGCCGAACGGCTGAGCAGGATGCGGCTGTCGGACCCCGTGGCAAATACCGGCAGCAAGCGCCCCTCGACCGTTACGCCGAGTACGCTGGCCTGGCCCTGGGCGCCATAGAGACCAGAACCCTGCACCAGCTCCCGGTCGGTTGCCGCCAGTGGCCGCAGCTGGTGACGCCAGTTGCGCAGCATCGGCAGTTGCGCCTCTGCCGTCGCGGCCATTGTCACGCGCTGCCACACCAACGCCGTGCGATCCGGCCCCTCCAGCAACAACCCACCCAGCAACGGGTGCAACACCCCCTGCTGGCGCGCCGAACGCAGTGCCGCCGCCATTTTCAGGTCGCGAGCGGTGGCGATCAGCTCATCCAGCCAGGTATCGCTGAGCAGTACCAGGCCGTTGCTGCCCTGAAGCGAAAACTGGCCCAACGAACGATGCTGCAACAGTATGTAGACGTGGCGCTGGCCCGACCGGGTGAACAACAGCAGATGCCGTTCGGCTACACCGCTGATGTGCAGGACGTTATAGCCACGGGCCGTGAGTATCTTGTGCAGCACCATACCTACCGGCCCTGCCTGCAATGAGTCGACAACCTGGCGCAAGGCCGCGTGTTCGGCCGCGTCCAGGTTCCAGACCAGTTGATCGAACGGCGTGCCACCCAGACGCGATGACAGCTGCGGATACTTGCCGCCGAAGCTCAACCGCATCTGCGCAGTGGCCTTGTGCAGGGTGGTAACCGACATTTCGTGCAAGGGTTCCAGGTTCGGATCGTCAATCCGCTCCAGCAATCGCCGCAGGCGCGCCTGGGTCAACCCGGCGGCACTGCCATCGGCGCCGCGATAGAGCGCCTCGCCCAGCGCCAGGCGGCTGCCTTCACCCATCGATGAAAAGCGTGTGGCCAGTCGCTGCTCGAAGGTTTGTGCAAAACCGCCCAGCACCGTGGGCGCCTCGACAGCGTTAGCGCCCAGGCTGATGCGAACCGGGCCGTTGCCTTGCTCGATCAATTCATCCAGCTGGCGGAGGTTGTCCGGCATCCTCCCTCTTGGCCAGACATAGACGGTGTCGCCAATGAAATCGCTGGGCAGCATGGGGTAATAGTGGCCCTGCAAGCGCACGCCCGGCTGCCGCGCGGCGGCGCGGGCAAAGGTCACGGTAACCAGGCCGCCCCGCATGTCGACGACCTCGTCGCCTGGGTTGATGGTCCAGCGTACCGCCTGCCAATCATTGCTCGGCAGGGTCGCACTGGTTGAACCACTGCCCTCGCGCAGGTACTGCCGTGCCCATGCTGGCGGTGCGCCATCCTGCAGGAGGGAATGGGTGAACTCCAGCTCCTGGTTCGCATTTGTGAAGCTGTAGCGCCCCAGAATCTGCCTACCCCGGGTCAAGGCCTGAACCCGGTTGGTGCCCGCCAGCGGTCCCTCGGTACTGCTCGGCCCCCACGTGGCCAGCAGTTGTTCTGCCTCGCTCAACTTGCCACCGCCACCGCGCAGGCCGACGTCGGCATGGATGACCCAGCGCGCGCCATCCTGGCGCACGGGCGCCTCGTAGCTACGAGTGGCAGTGGCACGCAGGCGCAGGGTCGCCTCATCACTGCGCCGGTAGACCTCGTAGGTCAGCCCGTCCTGCCAGATGTACTGCTTGCCATTCAGGCGCCAGGTGTTCAGGTCGACACCGGTCATCGCTTCGGCGCCCGTCAGCGGCTGACCGGCGGCGTAGCCAGCGAACGGCTGGCGGGCAATGCGTTGCCTGACCACATTGCGTACCACCCGGCGCAGCGCGGAAACCCCGGCACCAACCGGCAGGGCCGTGAGCAGGATGTCGACCACGCCCAGGGCGATGCTCAAGGTGCCGCTCAGCAACCCGGAAGTGCCACCGCTGCGCCAGGCATCGGCGATCTGCATGGCGCCGTCATGGATCTGCATCGCGCTGTACCAGGTACCGACCCCCGGGATCACGCCCAGTGCGGCCTTCAGGTAACCGACATGGCGCACGTGGTCCTGCCAGTTGTTGTCCTTGTCGATGCTGGCCTGGCTGCGCCCTATTGCGCGGGCAGTGGCGATCAGCACGTAGCAGCGGTCAGCCAGCTGCATATCGACCAGCGTCTGGCTCAGCACAGGTTGGCTGCTCAGGTAACCGTCGTAGCGCCGTAATGCAGCCTGGTTCAGGTAAGCAAGCAGCCCCTGTGGATCATTGCCGCAACGCTGGGCGACGTACTCGGCCATGTCCGCGCTGGAACCGACGGCAGAGGCCAGGGATTCAAGGGCCTGTTTCAGACTGTCACGTTCGATCAACTGATAGGAGGAAGGGGCACCCGGGAGATAGATCAGTGTGTACCCCGCCGCATTGACCAATGCAGCAGCACCGCCGATCGAATCGCCCAGCTCTTCAACGGCGGTTATCACCAGCCAGTGCAACGTTACCCCCGCATCCTGTAACTGCTCACGGGTTTGCGCCTCGGCTGCAAGGCGCAGCAGCCGCGCGCCCTCTTCGCTCAGGTTGCGCCGCCAGCGCTCACTGGTGGCCAACAGCTGCAGTTGCAGGCGGTAGGGGTGGCGCAAACGGTGTGGGTCCGCTGCGATGGCCGGATCGAACACCTTGCGCAGTTTTTCCGCGTACCGGCCGAGGGGATCGAGCTCGACCAGCACTCGCGACAGGTAGTCTGGGTCGATCCCCTCGACATGCCAGCGGGCCATGTCCAGGCGCTTGCACTCATCTTCACTGTCGGGGTCGAACCCTTCGCTGGCGATCTCGGCAAGGGTGCTGGGGACATAAGGGAGTTTGAAATCCATCGAAGGATCAGGGCGCCACAACACGATCTCGTCAACGGCAAGCTCGATGCCCAGATCTTGCTGTATACGCGCCTTGAGCAACGCCCCGGCCCAGCCAGAGAACGTTGGCGCCTGCAGGTCCAGCCAGGTTTCCAATGCCAAGGCACTGGCGTGATACTCAAGCAACTGCCGGGCGTAAGCCTCTCGTTCGTCGTCACTGCGCGACAAGACCCACTGCGGCACCTGCTCAAGCAGCGCATCGGCCTGCCACTCCCGCTCGACTTGCACAAGGGCTGCCTGGCGGCAGGTATCGGCGGGCATCGCCAGTGCGGCGCGGGCCAATAGCAAGCGAGACTCCTGCACGTCTGCCGATTCGCTGTCGAGGTATTCCTGCCAGCGCTGTACCAAGGTCCCGACCAAGCCGTTCAACCCTTCGGTGACGACCTTGAAGCCGGCCTCGAGTGGTTCGTCCGCAAGCATGGCCGTCGCAGCCAGTGCGCCACTGCCCAACGTGAACAGCAAGCGCTCCAGCAACGCCTGGCGATCATTCAGGCAGGTCATGCCTCCGCCTTCACCATGCACCCAGAGCAACATCGGCGCGTCACGCCGGCCTGACGCCCAGGCAGCCTGCTCCACCATGATCCAGACGCCGGGCAACGCCTGTTCACCGAGGTGCACGGCCAGCCAGGTGACCTGGTCCGCCGCTTCGGGCTGAAGCAGTCGTTGGCAGGCTTGCTGCGCAAGCTGACCTTCCTCGACCTGCAGGATGCCCTCGGCGCGCATGCCGTTCAGGATATGGGTACACAACGGCTGAAGCTGTGCGCTCCAACGGGCACCGGGCTGCAGCGCGATCGCGTTGACCCCGCGCCAGGCGGCCTGGCGCTGCGCCTGGGCGACTCGCCAAGCCTGCAGGGTGGCCATGGATGGAGCATCCTGGCCGAAACGCGCGAGCAGACGCTGGCGGTGCAGGGCCTGATGCTGTGCGGCGATTCGCATGGGGTAGCCCGGCGGCAGGCTCCCTAGCGCCAGCAAGTCCTCATGTTCGCGGGCTTGCGAGGCCAGTAGCGCATCAGTCGCTGCACGCCAGTTGGCCAGGTCGTTGGCGATCACCCGGGCATCTGCCGAGCATTCACCGGGCAATGCCTTATGCCAGTCGTCGGTGTCTTTCCGAGCGAATGCGAGGGCAGTGGCCAGCTGGTTCAGCCAAACTACCGGCTGTGGCGCATAGGCCAGCCATGTCAGCAGGCGCAAGTTGATTGCCTGTACGCTATCTGACGCGCCGGGGGCATCGTGCTCGGCGGTAACCGGCAAGGTTTCCAACAAAAGGTCCAATGAATCCATGGTCGGGGGCTCCTGTAATGGGAGCCCCGACGCTAGAGCGTTACAGGCCTGACAAGTGGTACAGCGATACTACGGCTCCCGGGCAAGGCCCTTGTACAGCGCGCCGCCGATTGCCGCGCCGATCAGGGGGGCCAACCAGAACAGCCACAGCTGCTGCAGGGCCCAGCCACCGACGAACAGCGCCGGCCCCGTACTACGTGCGGGGTTGACCGACGTGTTGGTCACCGGGATCGAGATCAGGTGAATCAAGGTCAGGGCCAGGCCGATGGCGATGGGGGCGAAGCCTGCCGGTGCGCGCGAATCGGTGGCGCCCATGATGATCACCAGGAACATGGCGGTCATCACCACTTCACTGACGAACCCCGCCGCCAGCGAGTAGCCACCCGGCGAATGCTCGGCATAGCCGTTGGAGGCCAGGCCCGACGACAGCTCGAAACCGGCCTTGCCGCTGGCGATGAAGTAGATCACCGCGGCAGCCAGGATGGCCCCGATCACCTGGGCGATCACGTAGGGCAGCAACTCTTTGGCCGGAAAGCGCCCACCCACCACCAGGCCGAACGACACGGCAGGGTTGAGGTGGCAACCGGAAATGTGGCCGATGGCGAATGCCATCGTCAGGACTGTCAGGCCGAACGCGAAGGCGACCCCCAGCACGCCGATGCCGAGGGGGGTGCTTGCAGCCAGTACCGCACTGCCACATCCGCCCAGGACCAACCAGAAGGTACCGACCAGCTCGGCACCCATACGCACACCCAAAGACGTCGTCATTGACCTTTCCTCAGTAGTTGAACGCAGGTAATGCGCAAGCCCAACTACTTTGAAAGGGGTTTGCAAGTAGCAAATTTATCAGGGATTTGGCGAAAGGCCAGTAAACGCAAGGGCCGCTTCGCGCCCCATCGCCGGCAAGCCGGCTCCCACAGAGACCGCGAAGGCGCTATCCCTGTGGGAGCCGGCTTGCCGGCGATGGGGGTCATGCAGGCAAACGATCAACCCTTGGCGGACGCCTTGGGTTTCTTCAGCAGGTGGGAAAACACCGCATGCAAGTCGTCCGAGGCGCTTTCCTCGTCCAGGTTCAGCTTGCTGTCGATATGGTCCATGTGATGCATCATCAGGCTTACCGCCTGCTCGGCGTCACGCGCCTCGATGGCATCGATCAGTTGCATGTGCTCGTCGTAGGAGCAGTGCGAACGGTTGCCGCTTTCGTACTGGGCGATAATCAATGACGTCTGCGACACCAGGCTGCGCTGGAAGCTGACCAGCGGGGCATTACCGGCCGCCTCGGCCAGCTTGAGGTGAAATTCACCGGAAAGACGGATGCCAGCGCCGCGATCGCCACGGGAGAAGCTGTCGCGTTCTTCGCGCACCATCTGCCGCAGCTCGTTGAGCTGCTCCAGGGTGGCATGCTGCACGGCCAGTTCGGTGATCGCCCGCTCGACCATGCGCCGCGAGAAGAACACCTGGCGCGCCTCTTCCACCGTTGGGCTGGCCACCACCGCGCCGCGGTTGGGCCGCAGCAGCACCACGCTTTCATGGGCCAGGCGCGACAGTGCGCGGCGGATGATGGTGCGGCTTACGCCAAAGATCTCGCCCAGCGCTTCCTCGCTCAACTTGGTGCCCGGCGCCAGTCGTTGTTCGAGGATCGCCTCGAAGATATGCGCGTAGACGATGTCGTCCTGGGTACCACTGCGGCCAGCCTTGCCGACACGTGCAGGTTTCTTCAGAGGTTGCAGCTGTTCGTTCATGAGCTCTCGAAGCACGAAGGAAAGTATGGCGCCATTGTACACAGGCTGAGCCGTTTCTGCAGGTAGGCTTTTACCTATATAGCCGTTGCACGGCGGATTGTGCGCACAAAATATAAAACATTATTTGCATTCTTTGTACACAAAAGCATAATCCATCGGGCGACATCTTGACCCGCGAGTCAACAAAACGGTCAGACGTCTGCCATCCCCTCGCGGAGCCACCAAGTGCATTGCGCAGGTCACTGGCTCCAAGAACAACAAGAAAGACTTGAGGAGTACTCGCTGTGGAAAGCCGCAAATCCGACGCACCTACGCTGGATCTCGCTCCACCGCTCGAAACGAGTTGGCTGGAACGGATTTTCAAACTCAAGCAACACGGCAGCACTGTCAGAACCGAGCTGATCGCCGGGGTGACCACGTTCATCACCATGGCCTACATCATCTTCGTCAACCCCAACATCATGGCCGACGCCGGCATCGACCACGGTGCGGCGTTCGTCGCCACCTGCATCGCCGCCGCCCTCGGCTGCCTGTTGATGGGCCTGTACGCCAACTGGCCAGTGGGCCTGGCACCGGGCATGGGGCTTAACGCCTTCTTCACCTACACCGTGGTCGGCACCATGGGCTACAACTGGGAAACCGCGCTGGGGGCGGTGTTCGTCTCGGGTGTGCTGTTCATGTTCCTGACCTTGTCCAAGGTCCGCGAGTGGCTGCTCAACAGCATCCCGGTGAGCCTTCGGCACGCCATGGGCGCCGGCGTCGGATTGTTTCTCGGACTGATCGGCCTTAAAACTGCGGGCATCATCGTCGACAGCCCGGCCACCCTGATCAAGCTGGGCTCGCTGCATGAGCCAGGCCCTCTGCTGGCGGCAATCTGCTTCCTGCTGATCGCCATCCTCAGCTACAAGCGCGTGTTCGGCGCGATCCTGATCAGCATCATCGGCGTGACCCTGGCTGGCTGGGGCCTGGGCCTGGTCAAGTTCGGCGGGGTGATGTCGATGCCGCCGAGCCTGGCACCGACCTGGATGGCCATGGATGTGGCGGGCGTGTTCAACGTCAGCATGATCAGCGTGGTGCTGGCGTTCCTCTTCGTGCACATGTTCGATACCGCTGGCACCCTGATGGGCGTAGCGCAACGGGCCAACCTGGTGGCGGCTGACGGGCGTATCGAGAACCTATCGAGAGCGCTGAAGGCCGACAGTGCTTCCAGCGTGTTTGGTGCGGTGGTCGGCGTGCCGCCGGTTACCAGCTATGTGGAGAGCGCTGCGGGCGTAGCCGCCGGTGGCCGCACCGGGCTGACGGCGGTGGTTGTCGGCATTCTGTTCATCGCTGCGATGTTCTTCGCACCGCTGGCGGGGATGATTCCGGCCTATGCAACAGCCGGCGCGCTGATCTACGTGGCGATGCTGATGATGGGCAGCATGGCGCACATCCACTGGGACGAAGCTACCGACAGCATTCCGGCGATCGTCACGGTGATCATGATGCCACTGACCTTCTCGGTGGCGGACGGTATTGCCCTGGGCTTCATCAGTTATGTGGCACTGAAAGCAGGTACCGGCAAGTACAAAGAGATCTCGGCCAGCCTGTGGGTGCTGTGCGCGATCTTCATTGCCAAGTTCGTGTTCCTCTGACCTGGCCTGTAGCAAACAAGGGCGCTTCGGCGCCCTTTCTTTGTTTGTGCCGCCTGCACCGGCCCTATCGCCGGCAAGCCGGCTCCCACAGGAACCGCGCAGGTGCGGTTCCTGTGGGAGCCGGCTTGCCGGCGATAGGGCCAGCCCAGTCAATCCAAAAACAGCAGACGAAAAAAAGCCCGCCAGTGTGAGAGCGGGCCAAGGACCTACGAAGATTCTTCTAGCGACCAACTAGCTCCCGCGATAGGTCGAATAGCTGTACGGCGAGATCAGCAGCGGCACGTGGTAGTGCTCCTGCTGCTCGTCGATGCCAAAACGCAGCACGACAACATCCAGAAACGCCGTGTCCGGCAGCTGTACGCCGCGAGCACGGTAATAAGCACCAGCGCTGAACTGCAGCTGGTAGACGCCAGTACGGTAGTCGTCACCCTGCAGCAGCGGGGCGTCGACGCGGCCATCGCTGTTGGTCAGGGCGGTGTTCACCAGCTCCAGCTGCTGGCCTTCGACGCGATACAGCTCGACCTTGATCGAGCTGCCCGGGCAGCCGTGAGCGGCATCCAGTACGTGTGTGGTCAAACGTCCCATTGCTTGTCGCCTCTTGTTCAATCTGTGGGCAAAAAATACACAGCCATCACCACGGCAAAGGGCCTGCGATGGGCGGGAATGGCGTTATTAAGACATTTAAGCCGCAGATTGTACACAATTTTTTGAGCCCATCCGTCGCAGCCTTGCGCGCACTGCTTTCTGTCGCAAATTCAAGGCCTGCGCAGACCCCCATGGCATTTACTGACCAACTGGGCAGGTTTCTTGCAATCCATTCTCAGGCGACAAAAGGGAAGAAATGCGGAAAAACAGGCTTACAAAAGATTTCAGAAGTTGTATACAATCAGCCCATCCGGTGGTGCGACATACCGACGCGGCCCGCCCACCCCGCACTAACACACAAGAAGGAAGACTGCAGTGAGCGCTGACTACCCTCGCGACCTGATCGGTTACGGCAACAACCCTCCTCACCCGCAATGGCCGGGCAACGCTCGCATCGCGCTGTCTTTCGTCCTCAACTACGAAGAAGGCGGCGAACGCAACATCCTGCACGGTGACAAAGAGTCCGAAGCCTTCCTGTCCGAGATGGTCGCTGCCCAGCCACTGCAGGGCCAGCGCAACATGAGCATGGAATCGCTCTACGAATACGGCAGCCGCGCCGGTGTATGGCGCCTGCTCAAGCTGTTCAAGGACAGCGGCGTACCGCTGACCGTGTTCGCCGTGGCCATGGCCGCCCAGCGCCACCCCGACGTGATCCGCGCCATGGTCGAAGCCGGCCACGAGATCTGCAGCCACGG
>Ga0182747_1002895_pt1 | contig 11803 bp, 9 predicted proteins | sample eDN3rd30CBELigBY_FD_128526 | JGI IMG/M metagenome (GOLD analysis project Ga0182747, IMG submission 128526) | Enriched backyard soil microbial communities from Emeryville, California, USA - eDNA 3rd pass 30_C BE-Lig BY (version 2) (version 2) | ecosystem: Environmental > Terrestrial > Soil >...
GCTTGCCTCACCCTACAGGCCGTCGATGCGTTTGCTGATCGTGGAAGACAACGTCGAACTCGCTGGCCTCCTGGCGAAGGGGCTGCGAGCTGCCGGGTATGAGACCGATGTTCTCTCGACCATTGACGATGCCAGTACCGCTCTCCGTACCACGTTCTATGCCGCACTTATTCTCGATCTGGGCCTTCCAGACGGCGACGGTCTGACGCTTTTGCGCGAGATCAGACACCGCAATATCCCCATCCCGGTACTAGTTCTCACGGCTCGGGGCGGACTTCAGGACCGCGTTCATGGTTTGCGCAGCGGTGCGGACGACTATCTCGTGAAACCATTCGCGCTGGAGGAGTTAGTTGCGCGTCTCGAAGCGCAGTTGCGAAGGCCTGGGCATCTACTGGGAGGAGTGCTGCGCATAGCCAATCTGGAGTTCGATACCGGAAACAGGCAAGCTTCGATCAACGGTCAGCCCCAACTTCTCTCGTCGCGGGAAACCGCAGTCCTGGAGCTTCTGATGCGCAGCAAGGGGCGGGTCGTATCGAAGAAGCAGGTCGAGGATCATATTTTCGGACACTCCAACGAGATCGCATCGAATGCGGTCGAGGTTTACGTTCATCGGCTGCGCAAGCAACTCGCCGACAAGGGCGCCAAAATTCAGGTTCATACAATCCGAGGCGTCGGATACCTCCTCGCGGAGGACAAGTAACCGACGTGCCCCAATTCAAATCGATCATTTCGCGAATCGTTATTCTGCATGTCGCGGCGGTTGCCGTAACATCTGTCCTTATATCGCTGGCATTGTCATGGCTGCTCAATTACGCGACCGACAGCATTCATAACCAGGCTATGAAGAAGCAGGCCGCGGCGCTGGCCGAACACCTCAAAGTATTGCCGAATGGCAAACTTACCCTGAGCCTCACACCCGATCTTCAGGGCCTCTATTCGCAGCCCTACGGGCGCTATTCCTATGCGGTGGTCGACTCCGAGAACCGTGTGCTATTTTCCTCGCTCAATGAGCACATGGCGCTGTTCCCCACGAACACGACATCAAGACATGTCGAATTCTTTCAGCGCAACCGCCGCGGCGCCACAGTTTCAGGCGTCAGCGTCAAAAGAACTGTAGGCGGACAAACCGTCTGGATTCAGGCTGGTGAGGACCTCGACAATCGAGATGTGCTGACCGACGATATCGTCGCTGAATTCTTCCGGAAAGTCGGTTGGATCGTCCTGCCCATCCTTCTCGTCCTGTTAATCACCGACATTGCCATTTTCAGACGTGCCTTGAAGCCGTTGCGGCAGGCATCGGAGATCACGAAAAAAATCGGACCGCTGCGCACGGATCTCCGCTTGCCGACCACAGAGATTCCGCGCGAGGTCAAACCACTCGTGCTCGCCGTCAATCAGGCCCTCGATCGTCTTGAAGAAGGGTTTCGCGTCCAACGCGATTTTACCGCAGATGCGGCACACGAACTTCGTACACCGTTGAGCATCCTACGAACCCGCATTGAGACTCTTGAGGATCAGCAGGCCAGCAAAGCGCTCCTCAATGATATTGACAGCATGGCGCGCATCATCAGCCAATTGCTCGACGTCGCCGAGCTGGATTCGTTCGCGGTCGAACCGCACGAAGAAGCTGACCTGCGAATGGTCTGCACTGAGGTGATCGAATTCCTCGCACCTCTGGCCTTGGCGCAAGGGAAGGAAGTTGCGTTAACAGGGACATCGAATCCAGTCCTCGTTCGCGGCAATGCCGAAATGCTCAATCGCGCCATCCGGAATCTGGCGGAGAACGCGATCAGACACACGCCCCCGGGATCGGCAGTGGAGTTCATCGTCGAGGAAAATGGGACGGTCAGCGTTCTGGACGAAGGACCGGGTATATCGGATGAGGAACGCGACTTCATCTTCCAGCGCTTTTGGCGGCGAGATCGCAACATGCCGGGAAGCACCGGTTTGGGGCTCCCGATCGTCCAGCGCATCGTCGAATTGCACGCCGCAACTCTTACTCTCAACAATCGCAAGCCCACCGGCGCATGCTTCTCGATAAAATTTGCACCGCTCGCGGTGTGAAGGATTCGCTGTGACCCTTGTTAGGTCAGCGATCAGCGCTTGGCTGGTTAGGGCAGTGCTTGTGAAATCACCACAATGCTCCCCCGGCGCCAACTCGACCGCAGTATTCAGAAAGCTCGAAGCCTCATCTGTCAGTCAACTTTCCGGCCTCCTCTCGAGACACTTCTGCTGGTGATACACAAGAGGCTTTTCGCTTTGTTCGGCAAGGCCTTTTGCCGCGTACTTTTGTGGTCAATATTTGAAGTTGCTTATCAAGCTCCGATATTTGACGAAGTAAGCCCACTTTAATGAGGGCGTTCGCCCGCTCTGGGCCGGCGGGAAGAGCGCGCGCTGCTGCAAGCGCGTCGTCAGCCTGCTTGGACCAGCAACTGACGGGATCGTGAGAGCGTAGTTTTGCCATGAGCACCACTTGAGCTTGATAAGCCCGGTACACAGATGGTCACGAAATCCGGCATACGCGTTGCCAAGAGTATCGTGTGAGCGATTCATCATCTCAAAGCAGGGTGTCGGAATAAAATTAGCGCAGCATTAGCTGTGCAAAAGATACATGATGGAGGTTCTAAATGTATCGCATCATCGGCATGTACCCATACCCGCAGATCAGCATGAAGCTGCCGCCACTAGCGAACAACCGGCTGTCGACCAGCATTCAGCTAAGAATGAATCTCGTAATATGCCCTATACCAATCTACGAAAGCCTGAATGCCCTCGGCAAATGGCGTAAAGTGCAGTTCGCCTACAACTGCCGTCAGTTCCCCAAGATCCGCACGGCTCGACAGCACCTCGCCAGGCTGCATCGGCAAAAGAATTTTTTCCACGGACCGATCGAAAGTGCTTTCTAACGCAGCAACAAGTGTCTTGATATCTAGGGATTCGCCTGATCCGATATTCAGAATGCGCCAAGGCATTTTGGTCGAACCAAGTTCCGCGTTAGGCGTTCCTGGAATGTTATCAACAAGTCTAGCGATTATATCGGCGGCGTCTTCTGCATAAATGAAGTCACGCTGCATGCGACCATAATTGAAAAGATTTATCGGCCTTCCCACCATAAGCGCTCTCGCAAAAAGCGATATCGCCATATCCGGCCTCACCCAAGGGCCATACACGGTGAAAAGCCTGACTCCCGTCGTGGGCAGTCCAAAAACATGACTATACGAATGCGCTATCAGTTCGTTTGCTCTTTTGCTTGCCGCATACAAGCTGATTGGCCGCTCAGCGCTATCGTAGGTTGACTGACTAAACTCAAGAGGGCCATCTCCGTAAACGGCCGAAGACGATGCATACAGAAAATGCTTGCATTCGTGCCGTCTGCATTCGTTCAAAACATTAACAAAACCAACGACATTGGCATCGATGTGTCGGTTGGCATTTGCGAAAGAATTGCGAACATCCGGATCCGCAGCCAAGTGAATGACGCCTTCGCAACTATTCGTACCAAACAGGAATTCTGTTGCCCGCCGATCAGTGAGATCAATCTCGCTGAACCGAAAGTTTGGATTGTTCTGAAGTGCGGACAGACGCGCACGCTTTAGGTCTGGATCATAGGAATCGTTGAGCGAATCAACGCCGACAATCTTTTTCCCGGAACTCAGCAGTTTTCGTACGGTGTGATATCCGACAAATCCGGCAGCGCCAGTGACGATTATGTCTCGCATTTTCCGCTTATTTGACCGCATGCCTGTGAAATTATGGAACCCTTGGAGGATACGGCTCTAAAATTAGCTAAAAATGAGCTTTGCAGACTGGCCTTAGAATGCACTAATCGGGTGGCGATACTTCCTCAGCCAAGCCTCCGTACTTCAATGCGAGTTTTACTTATCGAAGACGATCCTATGATCGGCCAGGGTCTTCAGCGTGGGCTGGACGATCAAGGCATAAGCGTGGACTGGGTAAAAACCGGACGTGACGGCAGAACAGCCTTAAAGCAGGGCGACCATTCACTCGTTCTGCTGGACCTTGGAATTCCCGAGGTATCCGGCTTTGAGTTGATACGGGAGACCCGATCCGCTCTCCAGTCAGTCCCGATCCTCATAATTACAGCTCGAGACGATATCGACGATCGCATCAAGGGGCTCGACCTTGGAGCGGATGACTACCTCATCAAGCCTTTTGAGCTTAGAGAATTACTGGCTCGCATGAGGGCGATCGAACGGAGACAGCATGGCCAAACAAGATCGCTCCTCATAAGTGGCGACATTACGCTGGATCTTGCAACACTGGAACTAGAGTACAAGAACATCAGACGGCTTTTGTCTTCCCGGGAATTTGCGCTCATGCGCGTTCTTATGCAGAGACCCGGGAGGATCTTTTCACGCTCCCAGATCGAGCAACAGATCTACGGCTGGGGCGAAGAAGTAGAAAGTAACGCCGTCGACGTACTCATACATTCCATTCGAAAGCGGTTCGACAAGGAAATCATACGCAATATACGTGGCGCAGGCTGGATGGTCCTTAAAGACACCCGATGATTTCGCTCAGAAATATCGCGATGCTATGGGTGACGTTGCTTCTAATCGCAATTTCCGTCGCCGCTGTTCTGGCATCGCGCGCGCTGGCCGTGATCGAGATCAATAAGTTACTCGATAACGAATTACAGCAAATCGCTTTAAACGCGGGAAGCGGACTCTATACCGGAATACATCAGCTCATATCCCATATGGAGGACGAAAATCGCATCTCGGTACAGGTGTGGGACGACAATGGCGCCTTAATCCACGAAAATCCCATGGCAATGCGTTTGCCGCAACAGCCGGCTTCTGGATTTCACGATTTGACATTCAAGGGAAAATCGTGGCGCGTTTATACGGCTAATGATGGTAAGCATACGACTCAAGCCGCGCAGAGGTGGAGCGCTCGGACGGAGATCGCGAACCATACCGCGCTCGCTGCAGCTGTTCCAATTCTCGCAGCGCTGCCGATTGCGTGGATTGCGATCATCCTGGGAGTCAACGCGCTTCTCGCTCGCTTCTCCCGATTCGCAAATGAGCTCGCCGAGCGCGGATTGGAGGCCAAAGAGCCGGTTCTTGCCAGCGGGATGCCGCATGAAATAACGCCTCTCATCAGCGCAATGAATGAGCTCATCGCGAGACACAAAGCAGCCGCGGAGCAACAAAAGCAATTTCTTTCAGACGCCGCTCACGAACTCAGGACCCCCCTTGCAGCTCTGCAGATTCAGATCGACAATTTCCACAATCAGCCGTCCGCCGACGCCAAGGATGCGGCGCTCGGTGAGTTGAAGGCTGGCATTCAACGAGCCACCGCGATGATTCGGCAACTGATGCGCATGGCCCGTTTGGATGATGGAGCGCCTGGGTCACAAACGATAGACCTAAGAGAAACCCTGATGACGGTCGTATCCGATTTTGTCCGCATGGCTTCGGCGCGGAATATAGATCTTGAAATGGAAATCGACGAGTCGGCGTCAACAGAAATAGCAGATACAGAAATCCGCTTTCTGTTTACAAACCTGATTGACAATGCGGTTCGATATTCCGTTGCTGGCGGCCGAGTGATCGTGATCCTCCGCAGGAACGGGCCCGATATTCTTGTAGAAGTCAGAGATTACGGGATTGGTATCCCCGTTACCGCGCTTCCGCGGTTATATGATCGGTTTTATAGAGCTGCTCCCGCTGATATCGAAGGGACTGGCCTGGGCTTGGCCATAGCCCGTAAAATTGCCGACCGTAACGGCTTCGGCCTCGAGATATCGAATAACATCGGTGGTCCGGGCGCGTCCGCTACTGTCTTCATTCCGCAGTCAACTTGATTTCAGATTGGGTAATTTGTGGCCTCGCAGAGACCCGAAATCCAGCTGGCAGCTGCCGACTTTTCCACGACACGTCAGTGTGGCGATTGCGCTGCTTGCTGCGAGGGGTGGCTCAAGATCGAAATTCGAGGACATCAAGTCCATCCGGGCAAGAAGTGCCCCTTCTGCACAAAGAGTGGCTGCGCCATCTACGATGAGCGGCCCGATGACCCTTGTCGAAGATTCATATGCGGATGGTTGGCTCATCGCAGTCCGCTACCTGACTGGATGAGGCCCGACAAAAGCAATGCGATTCTGCTTGTCGCAAGTTTCGCGTGGCACGGAATGCCTGTCGATGTCGCGGTGCCATCTGGTGCCGCAATCAAAGAGAAGGCGCTTGCCTGGCTCCAGCATTTTTATGCCGAGCAAAAAAGACTACTGATCTTCAAGATCGACGAGGAATGGTATGCCTTTGGTCCACCTGCATTCCAGCACGATATTCGTTCACGCTTGCAGCGCGGGGAGATTCTCTGGAGCAATTAAACTCTCGCGGCCGCAGTTTTCGTGACCTTCAAAAGGAATTCTTCGAGACCTCGAATACAGGCCTTGTCCTCGTAGAGGAGATGTTTGTTGAGCGCTATACGCGCGGAAAATTCAGAGCGCGCCGATTTGCTTTGGCCGAGCATTATGGCGTTTGCGACATAATGCGAGACATCAGCAGCGACAACATCGCTCATATTCATCATATTGAATATCGCAGATGTGTGCCGGCCACGCATAAACTCGCCGGCGATTGTGACGATAGGCAAATTATGCGCCATAGCGTCAAAGGTCGAGTTGCAGCCTGACCAGCCGATGCTGTCCAACATCACATCGAATAATCCCATGGCTGCCCTGAACTCAGGGGCTGGTAGCCGTGGGAGCATTACACAATGGTTCGATGCCTCTAAGCCATAGCGAGAAAATACGACCTCCAGCCGCTTTGAAAAAAACTCGGTCAAATAGGGGCTGTCTGGAAATTCGATGAACGCAAACTGACAATTTGGAAGCTGCGCGGCGATCCGCGGAAAAATATCGTCATAGATTGGCGCATACTTTGGCAGCGATTGGCAACACCAAAAGGCAATCGAATCCGCTCTGATATTGTAATCTTCTCGCCGTGCCGCAGTCGAGATTGGAGATGGCCTTTCGCAAAACACCGAAAGATTCGGAAGACGCACGAGTGTTTCAGTGTAGTGGTCCTGAGCGCCGGCGGGCTCCATCAAATGGCTGCTTAGAAAAAAATCGATCGTTCCAAACCCGCTTGTAACGGGGTGCCCCCACGAACAACACTGCACAGGCGCAAGCCTCTGCAACGCCAACTGACCGGCAAACCTGTCCATGCCGATTTCCGGGTAGATAAGCACATCCAGGCGATCCGCTAGAATCAGCTGCCGCCATTCGTCCAGTGATTTGGGCCCTCGAACGAATTTGAAACACATCTCGGAGGCGCGCGCTGTTTCTTCGTCAGACTCATCGCCGGTATAGTAGCCGTAGATTTCATAACGGGCTGCATCCAGCTGGCTAATCCATCCCTTAATAGGCAGCCGCCAATTGGAATGTTCGCGAAAGAAGCCGCTGACAAAGCCGACCCGTATCGGAGAGGATAACTGCTTTCGAGGCCGAGGCGATGCAACGCCATATCTGCGAGCCATCGCCTGAACTGCAATCTCACCGTAGCTTGCTTGTAGCGATTTATCGACGCACTGCTGATAAGGCAGATAGAAGGGCTGATGCGAACCGATCGCTTCGGCCAGTGAGAGAGGATAGTCAAGCTCCTTGAATCGCCGGGCTAAATCCGCCAAGCCCTTCGCATACTCGATGCGGCACGAACTAGCGTCTTCGACGCTTTCATAAATAGGTTGCAAGCTTGCCATGCACGACGCAAGCTTAGCCTCCAAGAACCTTGGGTTCTTTCGCCACGCTTCGTCAAAGCTTTTTCGGGCTTCTTCAAATTTTCCTATGCTGCGAAATGCGAGACCTTGATTATAGCAGGGTATGTGGGAGGCTGGATCGAGTCGAATGGCCTCGTCGTATTGAGCAATAGCTTCGGCCGGCCGCTTCAGCGCGCGCAGCAAATTTCCAATGCCGTTTCTGAGGCCCGCGTCTTTTGGTCTAAGTTTTGCTGCTTTATCGAAATGGTCGAATGCTAGAAGATTCTCGTCCTGGCGCGCATATATCTCCGCGAGATTATAATGGCATTCGAACTGATGCGGAGATTTCGACAAGATCCCCTTGAATAGCTGGACCGCTTCCGTCAGGTCGCCAATCTGCTTTAGAAGCAAGGCCAGATTGAGCTGCGGCCCCATCTCGTGCGGCGATCGTTTGATAATCTGTCTAAGCTGAACAATGGCTTTCGCATGCTGTCCCGTCAGGTCGAGCGCCTGAGCATATTGCGATCTAGCCTCCAGTTTTTCTGGCTCCAGCTCAACCGCATGAGCAAAACTATCGCACGCCTCCTCCATTCTTCTTAGCGCGACAAGAATGACCCCTCTGTCTTGATATAACGTCGCCAGCCGAGGCGAGAGTTCTATAGCACGATCGATTGACTTAAGGGATTCAGGTCGGCCCAGTGCATGCAGGACCCCTCCGAGGAGATGATGAACCCGGTAATCGTCCGGCCTTTCGCGCAACACCTGGCGGTACAGTATTTCCGCCTCTCTCAACTCTCCGGATCGATGACGCGCGAGAGCCAAGGTAAAAGTATCCTGGCTGACACTCTTTATAACCATGTCATTTATCGAGTAGCGTCATTCAAGAAGAAGCGCCTCTCGTCGCACGGACGGGAAGCGCCTAGACCCAAATCGATTTCACATGGGCTGCCGTATACCCAGACAGGTTGGTTACACGGTATTGCTCTATAGGCCTTATCCACGTCGTCGCACGCAATGTTTAAAGCCGGATGATGGACGAGGCGACCACCAAAGGCGTTGTATTGAGGCAAAATTGATCCGACGGCAGGATAATAGTGGCGGTGCTTGTGCCGGGAGTTTGCGTGCGCGTTCGACACTAGGCCGACCGCGAGAAGCGCTGCCGACAATACGGCTAACCTGCGTGATATCATCGCCCTTCTCCCTATCAACGTCCCAGCCTGAATATCGCCGCGTCACGGCTCGCGATAGTTGATGTACTGAATGTTATATTTCACAGCTCCGTAAAGCTTGATGTACAGGATGGGGCCATCAACTCGTACATCGTCGATCGAACTCCGGCCTTTGAAAACAGTTCCGCGATTCTCATCACCGGGCGCATATATTATTGCGGAAGCATCACCCGGCTCCAGCGTCACACGCAAGGTCACGACATTGGCTGATTGAGGTATCTCTTTCGAGATATCGATCTTGATCGGTATGGGGTCAGCTGGAGCATCTACTTCATCCGCGCTCACCTGTAGGACGTACGCTGGTGGTGGCATCATATACATTGTCCATGTCCTCCAGGGAGCCGCTTATCTTCTGGGGCGACGAGCGAAAAAGAAGGCGGGCCAGGGCATCAGCCCGCCTTCCACGGGCTTAGAAGTCGAACGTTAGGCCTGTCGTGGCAGCCTTGAGCGTTGCCCCTCCAATAACGTTATTGTTCGCGTCACGACCGCAAAGCGCATAAGCGTGACCGCTTGGTCCCAAGCAATAATGGCCACCCTTCCCTTGCGTCAGCTCACTGGCGACAACATACCAGCTTGCCCAATTGTTAAATCGGTAGCGGGCGCCGATTGCATATTGATTGGCGGCATCGCTATAGAGATTTGCCTGGACCGAGGGCGTATCCGCGAGACCTGCAACGTTCACGCTCAGCAGCGCAGGATTTCCAGGTGTCTTAAAGGCGTGCGTGTACGAACCGCTGATTGCCCATTTTCCAAAGTACTGTGTTGCACTTACGAAAACGTCGTCCTTCGACCGCTCGTTAAAGGGCTGTTGAGCAGGCGTGACATCGCGACGAATCCATTCATATACGGCGTTCAACTGAAGGTCGCCGGGCCCGGTATTAAAGCGATAACCGCCACCGACCTTTGCAGCCCATTCATTGTGAATGCCTGTAGAAACGATAGAGCCATCCGGCAAGACAATCGGCGGGGCGCCTGCATTTGCGACCCCTGTATTATCGTCGCCTTGCCGATTCGTATTCTCGTGGAGCTCATAGGCCGCAATCGCGGTAAACCCACCATTCTTGTACTTCAGAGCCGCACTATAAGCGTTTCCAAACGAACCGTCGTTACAACCCCTGTCTCCCAAAGCGATCGTTGGAAAGTTGCTTCCACTGCCTCGCGTTGAAGCACCATTACACTGGCTATAATCGCCGTAGGAAAAATCGCTATTGTCTTTCGCGTAGTTCTGCCCGGGCGAGAACAGCGCACTCATTTGGAAACCATTCCAGATCGGAGATTCGTACCAGACTGAGTGATTCATGCGCCAATCGAATTCCGCTCGATTGTCGCCACCGGTGTTACCCATGATGGAATTATAGTCACCGAGGGTGCCGGAGAACGGATCCATTGCAGAGGTCGCCAGCTTGTATGGCGTTTGGGTTTTACCCGCCTTGATTGCACCCCACGGCCCCTCCAACCCAACATAGGAATCACGACTTCCCAAAGCAGCACGTTCGTTTGGAGCCGCTGCAACGTCTATTTGAGCTTCCATCTGGGCAACCACTGCCCATCCGTCGTACCCATATGGAGAAAGATTGTGCCGTACCCTGAAGCCGAAATATGAAAGATTGCTGCCGATCGCGAGCTTCGTTCCCTGATCGTAAACGGTTGAGTTCAGCAGATCGCCCGAAAGATCAAAGTGGCCATAGAGCTGCACCGTCGTATTGTCGACGAGAGGTCCAAAAGCGCCAGCCTTCACCGGCATCCCGAATATCGTCCGCTGGGCCACAGGCCCTGGCGAAGGCGCTGGCTTGGCATGGGTGACCACGCTGCTTTCGACAATTGGCTTGCCGCTCTTGTCTCTCTGCACGACGGTCTTGTGATTGATCTTTGCCCGCAGATCTGCATTTTCGCGTTCAAGTTTATCAAGACGCTTCATCACATCGTCGAGCGTCGCAGCATGTGTGCTCGTCTGGAATGCAATGACGCATAGTGTTGCGCAAGCCGTCCCTGCCAGAAGCTGTTTCCTCATATTGGTCCCCTGTCTTCCGCTTGGATTAGCGGATCGGCAGAGACGCTATGGGATGCCAAATGCCAGAGGAATAACTCGTGTAACGATACATATTAGATTGCATGAGATTGTCATGGCCGCAGCACAAGTTTGTTCCCGCACCGCAGCACTGTCAAAGAAAAACTAGATGCCGCTTTATTTTTAATCTTTTCAATCGACTACAAGAAACATACTGTAAGAAATCGAAACGATTTCCACGTTGGTTGGTGCAAACTGCGGCTTTGAGGACACAAGCACAACTTTTAACGTGACATTACATGCCGCTAATTTTCAGCTAAGTGTGATCCACTCGGTCTCGGCGGGCTGGAAACGACTTCCGTTCGATCAACGCACCGGCATCCACGCAGGACAACGGGTGGAGAATTGAATGAGTGAAAAGGACAAAGTCACTGTTTTTGGCTCAGCGCTCTTACTGATCGCCATAATTAGTTTTGGCCTATACGCCATGGATAGGGCCCGCTCCTACGGAGATGAAGGCTTGTCCGACATTTCGGCCCAGAGCAAATAACGATAGAGAAGTTGCGCATCCGCCAGCTTATTTCGCTCTGCGCAGGTCCGGGAGAAAAGCGGTGAGAATGCCAATCGCCGGCAGGAATGAGCACATCAAGAACACGAACGTGATGCCCTTCCAGTCCGCCAGCATTCCGAGCAGTGCCGCACCTATACCGCCGATGCCAAAGATGAACCCGAAGAACAACCCCGACACCATCCCGACCCGACCAGGCATCAGCTCCTGTCCATAGACAACGATCGCAGGAAAGGCGGATGCAAGTACAAATCCGACCACCACGCTCAATACGAC